>Ga0307513_10004783_pt1 | contig 17981 bp, 20 predicted proteins | sample 15_EM_MG_FD_202174 | JGI IMG/M metagenome (GOLD analysis project Ga0307513, IMG submission 202174) | Populus trichocarpa ectomycorrhiza microbial communities from riparian zone in the Pacific Northwest, United States - 15_EM | ecosystem: Host-associated > Plants > Roots > Unclassified | place... | reverse complement strand
GAATTCGGCAATCACTGTCTTGTTTCCATCGGTGGTGACCAACTTTATACCGTGGTTCAACGTCGAGGGTTTTAGTGAGGCGAAGAAAAGACATACCTTCGGAAGGCTCATTCCCATTGCCCCCAGCGCCCATCTGTACTGAACGTCGTCTGGTCCAGTAAACATATAACTCCTGGCGTTTCAAAAATCGGCTCAGTCAGCTCCCAACGGGAAAGCTCGGCTAACTCGGCGAGAATTCGCTCACCCTTTCATCTTCCCGCACTTGGGCAAGAACACATCTCGAGTGGTTATCTTCCCCCGAAAAACGATCCTATCCGGTGAGAACCACTTCCAGTAAATCCTCGCTATCTCATCACTGGTCTGGGGTAATTCCGTATCCGCCTCATCTCCCTCCTCCTCTGTCCCTTTCTTGTCTTTCTTGTCTTTCTTGGACTTTTCCTTCTTCTTCTCCTTCTTCTTCCCCTTATCGGTGATATCGTCGCCGGAATCAGAGTCGGCGCCATCATCCCAATGGAGGCGAGGTTGTGGGGGTGAATCGAACTTCCTGATACGAGTAACGCTTCGAGCGAGCTTTATGGGGGTGTCGATCTGGTACACGGCATGGCCGGTGGTTTCATCGATGAGGGTTGTTCGGAGGGGAGAGTTTTTCGCGAGTCGGAGTGTGCAGCCGCTCATCGTGGGGTGGGGTGGTGAATTAGGTGCTGGCTATATATATTGTCTGGGAAGTGGCTCTGGTGGCGTTACCTGTGCCGTGAAATGTACCTGTATAGGATAGTTGACCTCGGGTGATGATTGATCTACATTATACACCCAATGTCACCGCTGCGGAGCGGCTGAGCGCTTGACGTGACATCCTCCAACGCTAAGTCTGATAGAACGAAACCCCGGTATTGCGACCTTGGGCAAGGCATGTCATAGTCGACCAAGCACGGGTCAGAACCATGGATCCGAGCTGGTGTGTTGCGAAGATCTCGGGGATTCGAGAAGTGCCAGCAATTGCTGGGCGATGTCGATGAGTCACGGAAACGCGCAGCGGAGGCAGTAGGCTATTGACTCGGATATGGATATCTCAGGCTTCCACTGGAGCACAGCACAGGCGTTCAAAAGATCGTCAGATATTCCCCTCGGTACGTAAGTTTTTGGTGGAAACACACTACAGGCCAAGATTCTAGGACTTGGCACCTTCCCGGTACATCAACTCCTTGAAACCACGCAGTAATTTCCCACTTGAAAGGCTCTAACCACCCGAGCCTAGTGCATTTTAGAGAAGCTGACTTGCAGATTCCTCGTCCTGGGGTCCTCGTGCAGATTGGATTTGATTGGCGAGGCTCAGTGAGGGTGTACTGCCACAATGCCGTGTCAAGCCGTTTCCACGTGTCTGTGGGATCGCCGGGTAGGCGCGAACAGACAAGATGGCACTGGGGTGCCGCCGTTCGTTGCTAAGCACGCGTGCAGGTATAACGAGACGATCGCAATTTTGGATCTCGTTGACTCGGGGATCATCTGAATAAATAGTTGAAGATTCTAACTGGTACAAGTTATCAACTACACCTGGAGAAAGTAGTGGTCGAGCAGCGCAAGGTCATGCTCCTTCTCGATCGTCCCAAAATCCCTCCCTCCACAATATTTCGTGACACCTTCTCCAAGTTCAAATGGGTAAAAGGCCTCTCCGTGCTTTCCAGCCCAATCAAAATCAATCAAGAAAGCTTTGGTCCCCGCAAACATGATGTTCGGTGGTCGCAGGTCGCCGAAAACGTAGTCTGATGCGTGAAGTTTGTCGATCATCGCCTTGACCTGGGCATACGTGTCCTTGGGTCCATAGCTTGCCTCGAGAGCTTCCCCATGTGTCCCATCAATGTACTCCATAACGACCATGCGCAGTGGTCCCAGATGCAAGCCGAAGACGTCCTTGGTACCCTTCTCGGGAGTCTTCCGTATATCACGCTGACCATCGATCGAGCCACAGAAAAGGAGACGAGGAGCCATTTTAGCTTCAGCGAGAAGTTGGTGAGCGCCCACGCCATATCGTGCGACAAACTTGACCACGGCCATTTCACCAGAAGATTTGAGCTTCACAAGAAACGGGCTCTTTGTTGATGGGAAGACAAGGGGACGGAGGTATTCGAACTCCTCTGTGGTCTTCGATACGGGGTTGATGAATGCGGCAGGGTACGGGTAGAATCGTGGGTGAGGATTTCCATCGACGAGTTTGAGATCCTGTCTGTCCAGTTCGCTATAGAATTCATCAAGTTCTAGCAGTGCTCCGCGGAGGGAGTCAAAGACTTGGGCGATGCGGTATAGATGCTCGTCCTCGAAAGTTTGACTCATTCCGAGCCATTCCAAACTTGTCAGCCGCTGGACGATGTACCTGTCTGTGATTATTGCACCGAGGACGGCCAGGTACGGACCACCACCTGCGATGATGAAGGTTGGGCAACAGCACTTGTCGCGGGTTTCTCCCAACTGTTGTACATAAGCGTTCCAAATAGCGGCACAGAGGTGACCCGCACTTACACTCGGATCCCGCCAATGGTTCAAGGTAGAGTATGACGCTTGTGTCAACGGGTCGCAACCTCTCTCACCGACTGCTCGTTTGTATTCCACCACGAGGAGTGGGATAGAACATTTCCGTCCTGTTTTCTGAATCACGTCATCCGAGATGGCGCCATCCACGACCGCCTGGCCCATGTACTTCCCAAGGATATTGGTGAGGGTAGACCGCAGGTTTCCCGTGAGGCATGATTCGACGGTTCCCACTCCGGTCGACGCCGCCATCAACCCTTGGACCTCGGCGAGGAGTTCTTTGCTTGGCTTTGCGGTGACGATATTCTTCACGAATCGTTGAAAGACGGGATGGTAGATCGTTATGGGAAGAGCCGAGGTATCGGCAGGACAACTAATGTTATAGAAGCCATCATAGATGATCGTTTGGGGGTTTGCTTGGAGTCTTGCATATTGGCTTGGTTCAGCGGCGATGGATGGCGATGGGATGCCAGGGCCCTTGATGACAGTGAGGTAATCTGAGTATAGGCGCTCGCTGTTAACAACACATAACGACTGGTCGCCGGCAAAACCTCACTCCGGTGCATCAACCTAAGATCCGAGAGGGTATCGCATTCCTCTTCATCTTCGCGCCTCTGTTGTCGTTTTGGCCGCCTTGTAGTGACGATGAGGTGGACCCGGCCTTTCGGAGGTTCCTTTAGGGGTTCCCCGCAACCAAGGAAACGGTTAATCGTAGTAAGGATATTGCTGGGAATCGTTGCTATTCCTGAGGGATCGAAGTCCTTGGCGTTCTTTGCAACCCATTCGGGGCTGATGTGGCTCCATGGGAGGGGGTCGCGAGGCTGAAGAGTGAGTTTAGCGCGCGGAGCGAATAATGGGATAGGCACCGGTCAGCTCACAACCCAGGGCCTCAGCGTCCATAGTTTGGGACGAAAGCCGAACCGTTTCTGCACTTCTGCTGTCAGTACTATCTCTAAGAACTGCTCCACCTTCATATGCTGCCACTGATCATCTGACAGCTTAATGTTATGGCACCAGGGAAGTGTGTTCATAGGGTCAAGGAGCAACCAACAGATCTGCACCCCCGAGGGTGTAGAAGGTGACGAGCTCATCGTAGCGGGTGTGGCAAACGAGGTGGCGGCGTGTGTTCAGAAGGTCAGAGGCGGTATGATCAAGAGTCCACGGTGGACTCCTCAACTTGTTTATGAAAGATCAACTCATTGCTGATTAAAGACGACCACGAATATCGAACCCTCGGTAATGATGAAGCCGGTGAAATCGAGCTCTACAGCCAGCAGGTCATCCGGAGAGCGAAACATTGAGGCAGATGAAGTTGTGGATATCGATTCGATTCGACAACCTTTGCACTGCTGGCCACTGGATTGATATCCAAGCTGACGCGCTCAAAGCAGCTGAATAGTATTTACTCCAACCACCCTGAATTCTAAAAGAAAGCGAATCCACAGTGCGCCGAAAAGCTGTGAAAACCACAGTCCGTTCGCTCATCCCCAGTTCTCGGGCTGTGAGGTCAAATTGTATCGACGATCGCCATCCTACGGGCGTCCCGCAGCGCATTCAGCTGACCTATTAATAGAAGAAGTGGGCATTGTATATAATCTACAGGTAAACGAAAGGGACGGAGAGTGCTAATGAAATATGGTATCACAGATACCAACGTACAAATGTTGACCACTAGGTTGTCCACAACCTAAACCCAGAAAATGTCGCATACGAGGGCAGGTAAGTCCACGCCGCGGTAAAAAAACGACTGTATCTTTCAGTCGTCATCCAGAGACCACTTTTCATCTTCTACGATGACCTCCGAGGCAGTCCAATCAAAGTCGTACTCCCCCAACGTTTCATCCCTGATCCATGTCGGTTGCTCACCCACCCAGTCTCTCGCAGCACCCATGGCTCTCCTGAGGGTCTGTGTCTCCCGTCTGCCCAGCTTGTTCGTCCTCGTCTGCTCGCTATCCGCCTCACGGAGATATATGTCCTCAGGAGGTTGGTAGTAGAAGGCAAACTGGAATTTGTCTTTGACTGGTTTTGGTTGGCTTGACGACTCGGCCTCGGGAAAGTTCCACGTCGCTGAAAGAGAAAATGAGAATCACGGGATAGAAGTAGCAAAGGGTGATAAACTCACGGGTATAATCCAGGTTCGCGACCCTGTTCCAGTCCAAGTGAGCGAAAACCGGATGAGCGAGGATATCGTTGAACCCGATACGAGCCTTTGGATCCCTGTCCAACATCTGTGTACGAAACCAATTATTACCACTGTCTGTCAGAGATAGGGGGTAAATACTCACTCTGGTGATCAAGTGCCAAATTGGGTGCCCATCGACGATCCGTTTGACAGCCGGTTGAACGTCCATCTGCAAAATCTTAAGGGGAATGGCGCTCCTATAGTCAAGGTGTTTCTCCCCTTCCTGAAGCCCGAACAGCTCTCCATTCTGGGACCAACTTTCGCAGATGGTCACGCCCAAGCTCCAAATATCTGCCTCGAACCCGTAACTTGCGTACTTCCCCACCTCAAAGTTCACTTGGTCCTCGTAGAATCCATCGAGCACCTCCGGAGCAATGTAAAACATTGTTCCTGGGGCATCTCGAGCTTTCAGGGAGGAAGAGGGGAAGTTTGCATAGTATGGGTCGAGCCAGGCGTACGCAAGACCGTAGTCGCCAATGATGATGTGTCGGGTGGAGGTTACACAGATGTTTTCCGGTTTAATGTTGCGGTGCAATATCCGCATCCGATGGAGAGCTTGGACTCCGAGAATCTGCGTGGATGTGAGTATGGAAACGGCATGAAAGCTAAGTGGAAGCGTACCATCTCGGCTGACCATAAGATCTTGTCGCCGGTTGTCACATCCCAGTTGGGGTCGGCCCACCGGAGGTCCTCCAGGTTCCACGGATATAGGTCCATCACGAAGTAAACGTTCTCCGCGTCTTGCCAGCTCTTGAAAAGCTCTGGGAAGAAATTTGACCCCAGTTCGTGGCACTCCCTCGACATCTTCAGGGCTTTGAGAATCTCCAGCTCCTTCTTCAGGTTCCTCAGTCCTGGCTCCGTGCGATCGAGTTCGGAGACGTAGAGTTTGTGGGAGACCTTAACCGCGACTTGACGTTGACCCTCTGCCCAATCCGCAGAGACGATGGTACCATGTGATCCGGCGCCGGGGGGGTTGTGGGGGGTGAGTGTCATCCGTTCACCTGGTGAGTAGAAGGACGTTGAGGCTTCTTCAGTTTCAACTGACGGGGGAGCGGTGCTGAGGGCTGGAGTGGGAGAGGAATTTTTGGGCTCATCTGTTTGGATCTCGACCGTGTTTGTAACGGACCAAGTCCTGATCCCGCGTTCTACCCACTTGCCACATTCTCCCTGAGTCTGACCCCGCAGGTCGTGAGGACCTGCAGACCTGTCGGACCCTGCATCCACATTAGGCTCCTGTTTTACTTCAGTAATCTCCACTGAAATTCCCCCTTCGTCTGGTATCTGGTCCACATTGGGGGTGTGGATCGGGTCGGTGGCCGCGCCCCCTCTCGAAGGTGCGGAAAGCACGGCCTTTAGTGGGTTCTTTGATTCAGGGACAAGGAGGATGGTGGACAGGGAAGTCGTGGAGATTGTCGCGTCGGAGGGAGCCCAACAGTGTTTTGCGAACTTTTTAGCCTTTCGACGGACGGAGGTGAGAGATTGTACGATCTGGAGGCTGGTGGTTAAAGATCTGGCATGTGACCGAGAAGGGACCGTAGGACATACCCATTGCTTCACCCTTCGACCGGGGATGTTAATTGGTGTCTCCTTGGTATTCGTTCCGGTAGACATCATTATGATTACAGACAGTGGGATTAGGGATGGGGGTGACCGGTTCTGGTGGAGTAGGGTATGCGAAGAAGAGGAAGCAAGGAACTCGCGAGGAGCGAGGGGTGGGGGAGGTGGAGGTGTGGGAGAGAAAGGACGAAGATTTGGTGTGGGAGGTCATGTTAAAATAAAAGAGGCTCATGGCGTCTTGGACCGGCTGAATGACCGGATATGGAATGCGGGCGTCTGGGGGACCCCCCGCATCAGCGAACCCATATCCAGGTGCGCGGAAAGCTTGATCTCATGCGGTATCTATATACATAAGGGAAGGATGAGCATTTCTGATTGGCCGATAGGGCCTCTCATCATATCCGAGGCGTCACGCACCCCCATTGGCCGGAGCAGAGAGGGGCGAACCCAATCGGGAGCTCACCCCTCGCGAGTGGTGCGCCCAGGCCACGTGCGGTGATGTTGAGCAAAGCGCGTGATGCGCGATATCAGCTTTCAAATTTGGGTCCCCCTGTATCTGGGTGAGCCTCGATGCGAGCTTGCGACGCGAGCACGAGGTGACATGCCCCGTTTGACGCAGTTAGGCGTGAGTTGAGTCGTATTTGAGGAACGGGACGCGAGATCCCCCTCCAGCAGACGCGTCGACGACCGACGTTTGACGAGCGATGGAGGATGTCTCCCAAAATCCCTCCGCACGCGTCCGCACGCGAAAAGGAGACCAATGGCGGTGTCCCCCCTTATCATCTCTCGAGGTGGGGGGCAGCATGCCTGTATCCAATTTTTTGCCTCGGACGCAACGGCATCACTGTAATCTTGCACTGCAGGTATGGGCTCTTCCCGCGTTCAATCGCACGATAACCACTGACGAGTACTGACGGGCCCACTACTTAAATTCCATAAAAAAATAGTGAAATAGTGATTTTCTTCATCACATAAATGTTGCCCGGCAAGCTCGAAACGATGGTGTTCGGGCAGGACGAGCGATTTTGTATGGCGCGGGCCCGGGGCCACAGGTCCCGGGCACAATGCCAGTAAGCATGGCCCGGCAAATTTAGATCATAATGAACGTTGCACAAAAATCTTAGACCAAAATTTTCCGGCGAGCTGGGATAAGGCATTGCCCGGCAAGTTCGCGAGTGGCCAGCTAGTCTATATACATAAGCGAAGGATGAGCATTTCTGATTGGCCGATAGCGCCTCTCATCATATCCGAGGCGTCACGCTCCCCCATTGGCCGGAGCAGAGAGGGGCGCACCGAATCGGGAGCTCGCCCCCCACGAGTGGTGCGCCGGGGTCACGTGTGGTAATGTTGAGCAAAGCGCGTGATGCGCGATATCAACGTTTTCAAATTCAGGCCCCTGTATCTGCGTGAGCCTCGACGCGAGCCCGAGGTGACATGCCCCGTTTGACGCAGTTAGACGTGAGTCGAGTCGTATTTGAGGGACGGGACGCGAGATCCCCCTCCAGCAGACGCGTCGACGACCGACGTTTGACGAGCGATGGAGGATGTCTCCCAAAATCCCTCCGCACGCGAAAAGGAGACCAATGGCGGTGTCCCCCCTTATCATCTCTCGAGGTGGGGGGCAGCATGCCTGTATCCAATTTTTCGCCTCGGACGCAACGGCATCACTGTGATCTTGCACTGCGGGTATGGGCTCTTCCCGCGTTCAATCGCACGATAACCACTGACGAGTACTGACGGGTCCACTACTTAAATTCCATAAAAAAATAGTGAAATAGTGATTTTCTTCATCACATAAACGTTGCCCGGCAAGCTCGAAACGATGGTGTTCGGGCGGGGCGAGCGATTTTGTGTGGCGCGGGCCCGGGGCCGCAGGACCCGGGCACAATGCCAGTAAGCATCGCCCGGTTGAAATTCAGATCATAATGAACGTTACACAAAAATCTCAGACCAGCATTGTCCGGCGAGCTGGGATAAGGCATTGCCCGGCGAGTTCGCGAGTGGCCAGCTAGTTCAGATACATACAGTGCCTTGCATATGTGTGTGAACAGACGGAGAAAAAAAGTGTTGTTTGTCAGTGTTTGTATGTGACCGATCGTCACCCGCCGGAGAGCTCGGGCAACACCGAGACACTAGTAATGTCGCAAATGACATGTCCGCGATATACCGTCAACCCGTTGCCTGCCTGTATGGGCAACATACCCGAACCATATTATCTCCTTCCAATGCCCTCCTCGATACCATCTTCCAAGTGAAATCCCTCGATCGTAGGAAGTGTGAGATCATGGCCATTGATACCGAAACATTGCGGACAGGTTCGAATTTTTCTTTGATTTCGTCAAGATACAATGTGGGGGTTTGATTCCAAAAGCAATTTCGGGTACCAGGCATCGTCGTCATCCAATATCTGGGGCCTCCCCATCTTCTTTGATGGATCCAAGTATTTGCCGCATTCTTCGTAGGTATGGTCTTGCAAACACTGCCAATGGAGACCTTCACCTGCGTGGCAACATCACATATAGCCAACCCATTGCGCTGTAGCTCAACGATTCTTTTCTTTATATCGACAGATAGGGCTGGCGGCATGAAGATGTCGAGCGGGGGCGGGTATTTTGGGTTTCGAATCGTGACTGATGGTCACAGTAAATAAGGACAAACAACTTTTTTTCGCATTCGCATGTTCACACACATATGCAAGGCACTGTAAGTTGGCGCGGCGGATTTTTCCACTATTTTTTTCGATCACTCTTATATTGTTGCGCTCACCTTGCTCGACGTTAAGCACCTCAAAACTCAGCGAACCTATTTGGTCTCTGTAGCATTGCAACGGCGTCGTTGAGTGCTTCCAGCCAACATTCAGTTTTTCCCGAAATTTCGACTTCGGACTCTCGCGACCCTCGAACCCGTTCGGCCTTCATCTCCCCAACCCTTGGGTTTTTTTTCCCTCGAGAATTCTTTCAACGTTTCTTGGTCAGTGTGTACAAAATCGCTACATTGAGTTACCACAGCATTGGCGTGTCGCATTTCAGTGAGGGTTGTGGAGTGCGTGTCGCCGTGTATTAATGGTGTTGAGGCGAGGCGGCCATTCGGACGTTCAGATTATAGGGCACTTGACCAATTATATGTGTCCTAATGCAGCACGATGTATGATAGAGTGTGGAATGAATATCTATTGACCAAAATACCAACTAGTACTTGTTTCGTATCCAGGAGTCGAAATTTCGCCAACGACGTTATTTATCACTCGAAAGCGGCTCTGCGTAGCTTCGGCATGAACCCAGGCAAGATGTCCAGGGTGGGTGAGGTCGGAGAGAGGCTGGGGGTGGTGGCCTGGGAAGACACAAGTGGCCGGGGGCCGCAGCGGGTCCGAAACTACACAGCACGGTGGCTCATCAAAAATACAATGTAGCGACGCTGTATACACTCACCAGAAGCTGTTCAAAGAATCCCCAAGTGAAAAAACGCGAGCGTCGAGGAGATGGAGACCGAACGAGGTTTGGGAGTCGTCAGAATCCAAAGTGCGAATTTCGAGAAAAACTCAATATTGGCGGAAATTGTTCGATAGCGCCGTAGCAATGCCACAGAAATCAAGCCGATCCAGTGAGCTGTTGAGGTGCTAGATGTCGAGCATTGCAGACGCGAAAATATAAAAGTGATCGAAAAAAATTGTGGAAAAATCCGCGGCGCCAACTTATCTGAACACTGCAATAAGGAGCCATAGGAGCCAACCAGTTGTACATGAGTGGGAATTAAATTCCGGGTGGTATCACCGGCAGCGTGAGGTGTCCACCTGGGATGGGACAGTAGTCGATCACTGGCCCAGATCAACGCGGCAGTGGTTGTAACTAGCATCTGGGCGCGTTCACGACGCTAGTCCGCACCGCACGGAACGAAACTCGGATGCTGTGGCCTTGAGGTAGTGTTGCTGCGAACGGAATCGAACGGAACTGAACACTGAACGAATGTGAGTTGACTCACTCGAGTACACCCCTCTTTGGCGGAATCAGGCGGAAGTCACACGTGGCCGAAATAATTTCTTTAGCTAGCTTACCGTAGTGGTGGATAATAGAAATAATTTAACCTCGTGGCTCCTTCCCCAATTCGGCACACGAGGTTGCTGGTCGTCCCCTCGAAGATGACGCTTTGGAGGTGTGCGAGGTGCTTGCGTCCACCTGTAATGCGGAGGGAGGGTCCTCTGCATAGTCTTTGTTTGATCTGTACTTTGGTCTCGTTTGTTTGGTACCTAATGGCTTTGTAACATTACCGTCGTCGAACGATCATGTCCCCCTCACATTAGTATATTGCTCCACGTGGCATCTGTATTTTATTTTCGGCAAGTGGTGATAAAATCGAGGGGGTCGAATTTCCTACCTCCCATAAATGGGAATGATTTGTCAGACTCGGTTGGTGGAGTGAACCAGGCGATCCCGCAATCCGAATCAAATCCGATTCAACTCGGTTTTGATTCGAATCACAACAACACTACCTTGAGGGGACAGGCGGCTAAATCCAAGTCGGACCCACGGATCGGACTCATTCGTCTGTTACAAAGGGTTCACGGGGCCATTGCTAGGCTTCGGACGATAAGTTACAGAAAGCACGACGGGATGTGTTGCGCCCCCGACCTGCGCGTGATCAGGGGGGCAGGAGTGGACGAGGGATACTGGGACGTTACCACCAGTGGCGCTGGATCTACCGTTGGAAAGAGGGTTTACGTGGGGAGATATTCTCCCATGTGACTGCGCGACAACGCATTTCGTATCAATCACCACCGCCACCGCCATCGCCACCACCACCACCACGACCTGACCTCGCCCTCTCTTCCCGCTCCCTGCGCTTGTTCTCCGCAAATACGAACGTCAAAACAATATGGTCCAACATACCCATCCCCGCTGCCTGGACTTCGAGCCGCGCTTTCCGTCTCCTCGTGAAGTAGTGCGCTCGGTGGAATTCGGCAATCACTGTCTTGTTTCCATCCGTGGTAACCAGCTTTTCACCGTGGTTCAACATCGAGGACTCGAATGAGGCGAAGAAGAGACATACCTTCGGAAGGCTCATCCCCATTGCCCCCAGCGCCCATCTGTACTGAATCCCGTCTGGTCCAGTAAACATGTAGCTCCTAGCATTTCAAAGATCTGCTCAGCCAATTCCCAGCGGTAAGCCCGGCGAAATAGACAAGAATTCGCCCACCCTTTCATCTTCCCGCACTTGGGCAAGAACACATCTCGAGTGGTTATCTTCCCCCGAAAAACGATCCTATCCGGAGAGAACCACTTCCAGTAAATCCTCGCTATCTCATCACTGGTCTGGGGTAGTTCTGTATCCGCCCCATCTCCATCCTCTTCCGTATCTTTCTTGTCTTTCTTGGACTTTTTCTCCCCCTTATCGGTGACATCGTCGCCGGAATCGGAGTCGGCATCATCATCCCAATGGAGGCGAGGTTGTGGAGGTGAATCGAACTTCCTGATACGAGTAACGCTTCGAGCGATCCTTACGGGGGTGTCGATCTGGTACACGGCCTGGCCGGTGGTTTCATCGATGAGGGTCGTTCGGAGGGGAGAGTTTCTCGCGAATCGGAGTGTGCAGCCACTCATCGTGGGATGGGATGGTGGAACAGCGGGAGCAAGGTACTGGATATATATATTGACTGGGAAGCGGCTCGGGTGGTGTTGCCTGTATCATGAAATGTGTAGGATAGTTGACCTCAGGTGATCGATCTGCATTATACACCCAATGTCACCGTTACGGAGTGGCTGGGCGCTGACGTGATAGCTTCCAACGCCAAGCCTAATAGCACGAAACCCCGGGGTTGCGGCCTTGGGCAGGGCATGTCATAGTCGACCGAGCACAGGTTAGAAACATGGACACGAGTTATTGATATGTCGTAAAGATCGCAGGGATTCGAGAAATGCCAGCACCAGAACGCGGCGCGAGCGTTCAAAAGGTCGTCAGACACTCCCCTTGCTACGTAATTATTTTGGTGGAAGCACACTACAGGCCAAGATTCTAGGACTTGGCACCTTCCCGCTACATCAAGTCCTCGAAATCACGTATTAATGTCGTAGAAGCCATACACGTAGATCAACCAGGCGGCTTGGGCCCGCCTTTGCTCTTTTTGGTCGAACTTCGTACCCCGGCGTTCTGGTGTACTGCCCTCGAGTAGCTATCGTCTGAGCGGCATGCTCCGTGATACCTGCCTGAGGGACGCCAAGCTCATGGGGATGGCTAGGGAGAAGCGGTAGCAGCCGTGGGAAACTGCAACCGGCCAATATGTTCGCGGCGGCGAACCAGAGAGCATTTCGAGTTCATCCCTCCGAACTCCTCAAAAAATTCACGGGCTTTTGATATTCACGTCCAGGTGACGAGCTCCGCGCCATTGTTGCCTGCAGTTCGCACTATTTAATCTTATTTTCCAAGCACCAATCGTTACACGTCTTAAAATTACATTGATACCGCATGCTTACTTCACGTTCTCGATCAAGACCCATTGCTTACTTCGCGTTCTCGATCAAGACCCATTGCTTCGCATCAGGAGCCACCACCACCATGGCCAGTCTTGAGCCTCGTTTCTCGTTCCCTGCGCTTATTCTCCGCAAATACGAACGTCAAAATGATGTAGTCCAACATGTCCATCCCCTCCGGTTGGACCTCGAGTCTCGCTTTCTGTTTCTTCATGAAGTGGTGTGCGCGATGGAAATCAGCGATCTCTGTCTTCTTCTCATCGGCGGTGACCAACTTCAAAGCCGTGGCTCAGCTCCAAGCACCGGCGAAACTGGTCAGGGGGAGAACGAACTCACCTTCGGAAAGTCCAGCCCCAGTGCGCCGAGTGCCCATCTGTACTGAACGCCGTCTGGCCCAGTAAACACATAACTCCTGGCGTTTCGAAAACCGACTCAGTTCTGTTCCGGGCGGGAAACCCGGCGAGGATTTACTTACCCTCTCAACTTCCCGCACTTGGGCAAGAACACGTCTCGAGTGGTTACCTTTCCCCGAAAAACGATTTTATCCGTCGAAAACCACCTCCAATAAATCCTCGCTACCTCATCACTGGTCTCAGGCAGTTCCGATACCTCCACCTCGTCTTCCTCCTCCGCGTTCTTCACGTCTTTCTTGGGTTTTACATGGTGTTTCTCCTCATCAGTGGTACTACCGCCATCAGAGTCGTCGTCATCCTCCCACCAACGGTTGGAAGGCTGCGTGGACCAATCAAGTTTCCTGATGCGAGTGACGCTTCCGGTGAGCCTGATGGGGGTGTCGATCTGGTACACGGCCTGGCCGGTTGCTTCGTCGATGAGGGTGGTTCGGAGGGGAGAGCTTCTAGCGAACCGGAGTATACAGCCAGCCATCGTTGTGTGGTGGGGGGGATCAACTAAGGCAAAGTGACGGCCATATATACGATTAGAAATTGAATTCTGGGTATCTCCTGTAGCGTGAAATGCACTGGGATGGAATAGTTCACCTCGAATGATCGACGTAGCCTGCATTAGAGTGTTTCAGAACTAACCTTACGCGCCTTATGCTTCATCAATCTGTGGCTCCATCTGGACCCAGTGGGCCTGGCCAGGAGTACACATAATGTACTAGCGACGATGCACCTATTTCCCCTATGCTAAAATCTCGAGCTCCACTTTGTACTCACTATCCAAACTCAAGTTCTGAAACACCATCATCCACCCAGTGCGATCTGCGGCGCCAGCGCAGCTGGGCGTATTCGCTTCCGTGAAACCTTCCAATGTCAGTTCGCAGAGAATGAAACTTAGTCTTGGCATCCCTAAGCCGAGGCGACCAAACCCAAGTCGGAAAACCCGGGTGATCAATCCATTTCATTTGTGTATAGATAACGGGGATTCTTCATAATAAGAAACGGGACGTGAAGGTTGGACAGAGTTAGCTACAGACTCTGATGATCCTGTCGGGCGCGGAGCTTGTTCCATAAATATCTCCCTTGCCAAGACATTAAACCCTGGGAACTTTTCGGTACATCGAGTCTTCGGGATCTACGCACGGATCCTCCGCGATGGCTCCAAACACGGTCACGCACCCACGCGCAATGCACCTTGGGAGCTGGCCTGCAGATTCCTTGAAATCGTAATCGGGGATCTTTGACCGGAGAAATAGCTTCACGCGCAGGCACGAACGATCGTCCTGTGGTCCTCGTGCAACTAGAATACGATCAGCGAGGGCGTACAGCGCTGTGTCGAGCCGTATCCACGTGTTCGGATAGTTATGGTGATTGCCGCTTGGATTCAGGACGATGACAGCAAGCCTGCTGGAGGTGATTGTTTGGAGGACCTGGGCGATATTATGGATTTGGTCCACGTTGAACTCCAGTTCCTGAAGCGTGTCGACGTTTGCTAAGTCGATACCCCAGGGAAGATCTATAATTCGGAGGGCGGTCAGGGACATGACTAGGTTTAGGACGACGGGCAGGACCTACGGCCATGAACTCTGAAACGGGTTAATGTCCCGCGCGATGCCGCCAGTAGATTGTTGATCTCCATCGTACGAGGGTCGGGCCCGTAATTCCACAACACGTGTATTGGTGGGTCGCCTTCAAGTAAGGTGATAGTATGAATGGCCACAGGCAGGAGGGACAACCCGTACACAAAAGACCGACCGCTGTGCGTCACGTCGATCCGGAGCTCAAGGTTGACCTTTCCCTTTGTGCTGGGAGGCTTCGGCGGATATCCGGTATTGGGGCCGGATAGGATGCACGGATCCAAGAGCGACAGATCCTCAAGGTTCGTGAAAGGATGAAGGAAGGAGGCGAGGTTGTTGCTGTCCATCTGGCATCTCTCCAGTAACAAACGAGAAACGGCTGGCCCGAATTTCCCAAATGTGGAGCGAATTTGCTTCGATTGTAGAGGGATGTTTGTGAGATGTAGCACCCGGAGGTTTGGAAAAGAGGATATACGTGAAGCAGCCAGCGCGAGGTCGACCGGAAGCGAGTCCCCAGGTTCTTGGGTAAAATATAGATGGGTGACAGGATGAGATGGGTCGCCTGTCCCCGGTCGAATACTCGAGCACCATCTCCGGAATCCAGTTTCATTGAATTTCATCTTCGAGAAGAGATGCTCTTGGCTCCGGTAGACCCATGTATGGGAGACCAACGAGCAAGCTCGGAGGGTATTGAGCCGCAGCACCGGATCGGGCTCCTCCGCGACCTCGTCGACTATGATGTCAGCGATCTCTTGAGGGATGGATGCGACCATGAAGTGATTATCGATGCTGGTCCGACTGCAGTGCGGAGGGGGTCGTTCTGGGGGTATGGAGGGATTCCTGACGGTGGAGGTAGACCGGACGGCTTGGACAACACGTCAACTTGACCCAAACATGTCAGCAAATCATCCGAACCTCACCAACTCCCCCCCACGTAGAGCTACGTGCCACCGAAGCAGCCCATCCAATATGGCTCCAAACACTAAACTCGTCACTTGCTCCCACATCCACCTCCACATGCGCTCCCAAGGGTCCGTCCCGTGTATAGTCCACGCGTCAACGCACACAGAGCCGAACCTATGCTAAATCCAAACTGCCCTTCTCCGGAACTATTATGGGCGTGTCATTCCTCAAGAACTCGCAGACGAAACCATCGACAAGGTCGCGAAAGACTCGGTGTTAAGGCCTAAGGACCATGACGTGCATGGATCCACCGGAGCAGCCCAAAATCACCTCTTCTCGAAGGTGGACTTCGATGGTGGTAGATTTCACGATTGATGCTCAGCTGTTCGGTCTGGAGAAGATGGTCATTTTCATCTACTCGCCCCCACTATCACGTTGGCCGCACCACTCGGACACGTATCCGGAACCACTTATCCGCGACGGCAGGTACTTGTCCTGTTTAACCAGGGAATCAAATTGAAAAACTACAAGACCCAGGACTTTCTGGCCGGGGATTCCGCCTGACTGGGCCGGACGAACGTGCCCTTGTCGGAAGCGATACTTACTGTCCAGTCTCGCTTGCCCAAATTCTAGCCCGGGGGCTGCCAGCCCCCCTTCAGTGCAACTCCCGCTGAGCGCAGGATTGCCGAGGAACGTGACATTGTCTGGTTTCCCTGTCGTTCAAGCTACGGAAGGCCTGAACTGGAGGTTCGGGACCTTGCACCGCTTTATCCTCTCACGGGAAACACAGGCATCCCCGCAGCTGAGGATTCTCGTGCTCGTACGCACCGTTCTTTCCTTTTTCGGCTCCGTCAGTTGACGGAGGGACTGCATTTGCACAGAAGCGGTGACATTGGTTGGTTTAATGTCAGGGCTCGGCGCCCTGCACCCACCCCACCATATCTTCTGTACCTCGTGCTACTACATTTCTTTTATGGAACCCATCCGATGGCTCCTGTATCGGAAAACTTGCCCTGCCAACCATGGTTTCGACCTCGCTATCCACCTTCGCATCGGCCTCGCCCACAGAAAACAATCGGCTCCGCGGGAGCCGGGATTGCAGGACGGCACACCACGCGAGTGTGCGCTGCTGCGCAGCAGTAGAGCCTTGGGTGGATAACGTACAGCTCACCTGACGTTGGCGCTATGAACAGTGCCGTCGTTTCTGGTCATACATAAGGCCACCCCTTTGGTGGTTCCCTGATTAACACCAACATGAACGACCACACCTTCTTACTCTCCCGAAACTCTTGCCTCCGTACCACCCTGATTGACGAGGCCACCGGCCAAGCCGTGTACGAGATAGACACACCTCGAAAGCTCTCGAAATGCGCCACGAAGATCAGAAAGTTCGATTCCCCAACCCAGCCTCCCCTCCACTGGAACGATGGCGGTAACGATTACGATTCCGGTGATGACCATGTTGACAAGAAGGGTGCGTCCACGGGGGGCGAGCCGGAGCCGATGGAACTCCCCGAGACCAGCGACGAGATGGCCAGGATCCACTGGAAATGGTCGTCGGATAACAGGATCATTTTTCGTGGAAAGATAACCACTCAGAAAGAGTTTCTTCCCGCTGTTGGGACACTGCGCGGGTAGGTCATCCCATCGCATGCCTTGTTAGGATCTAACCTGAGCCCGCTTCTGATGTTAGGAGCTTCGCCTTTACTGGACCGGATGGCGTTCAGTACAGATGGGCGATGGGTGCGATGGGAATAAATTATCCCAAGGTATACTTCTCCTCGTCTCGCACGAAGCCTCAGCACTGATGTTTTGTCCAATTGAATTATCAAGTTGGTCACTACGGACGGGAAGAAGACCGTGATCGCTGAATTTCATCGGGCACATCACATCTTCGACAAACGCAAGGCACGACTCGTGGTACGACCGGCGGGGATGCATATGTTGGACTATATTGTCTTGACGTTCGTGATCGTCGAGCGCAAGCGTAGGGATAGAGAGGATGAGGCGGCAGATATGGGCGGCGATATTGGTGGCAGTGTGTAGAAACGGGGGGCGTCGTGTACGGTAGTGGCAACGTGGTCGTAGTAGCGAGAACCGTATTACATATTTAATCGTCAGAGAATCTTTATGTGGTCTCGTCTGTCCAACAGTATTACCTTCAAGAGTCACTCTGAACCACAGTTTTCCTGACCGTGCGCGTGAGGACTTGGAGGTGTGGCACTGAGTACGATACCCCGACATCGTGACATCGACCGATCCGCACATCGAGTTACCAAACCCGGTGATTTGCAATCACCCTCTCCTTGTTAGGCAGCCGGATCGGATTTGCCCGAGGTGCCGAGACTCTCCGCCCAACTCCCCCAAGCCTCCAGGT
>Ga0307513_10004782_pt1 | contig 17985 bp, 14 predicted proteins | sample 15_EM_MG_FD_202174 | JGI IMG/M metagenome (GOLD analysis project Ga0307513, IMG submission 202174) | Populus trichocarpa ectomycorrhiza microbial communities from riparian zone in the Pacific Northwest, United States - 15_EM | ecosystem: Host-associated > Plants > Roots > Unclassified | place... | reverse complement strand
GCGAGCGGGCTAGCCACAACCGACTAACGGGCCATAGCAAGGGCTTTTGGGACGACAGCGAAACCAAGCGGGACCGTGATGTTACTAACCGAAGCTTTCCCCATCAGAGGTACAAGCCCAGCAGAACTGCAGCCTTACTTCAACCGAAGGTCCGGACGCCATATCGCCGACCGTGAACGAAGCGAGAAGCTTTCCGACCGTGCAAAATGCTAAGCGAGGTGCAAAGCAAGTGCGGGGTAAGGGGTAGAACCGAGTTTCATGAGCTGGTGTCAACGATGAACAGGAACGAGAACCCCAAGGAGGGGAGGCATGCGTGCCTCAGGAGAGGAGGGAAGATGGCTTAACGTCAACCCCTAGGCAGAAGCCATGATGGGGGAAGAGAGGTGGGTGGGGGATAGTGACGATGATTTCCCGTGGTGTTGAGATTTCAATCGCCGGAGGTGGAGGAGAGATGGTTCGTGTCCTATTCCTTGGTCGGAACCAAGCTCCTTTTATAGGCATCTTCCCACAACCCTAACCCTGGTGATTCGTCACCATCACATAACATAGCCCCCATGACTCATAATTAGTCATGGTGCGAAATCCATCAGCTGATTCTTACCAATCAACCGCGCACCTCCTTTTTTCTCGATCCAAACCAATAAACCCGATCATGCGCTCAAATGAGTTGCATGCGTGAAACCCATGACTCGTAATCTGAATCATGTGCGAAATCATTACATCGTATGACGTCACAATCGTGACGTCATGAAACCATTAACCAATCATAATCAACCAATAACTCGCAAGTGCGCAGTCATGTGAAAACTATGAGTCCAATGACGTCATATTGTAAAAGCCCAACATACCTTATGACTAATAAGTATTAGTCATGTGAAATCTGCCTTGCTTAATCACGATTTGTGACATCGACAACCAGATCCCAATCTCTCTGTGGTAATTTTCGCTGCACTCCCGTGACCTTGAGTCTATCCACTAAAAGCTTGACATATCTTTCGGCCAAACCGACTGACTGCGGGTCTGATTTCGGAGCGGGTAGATGTATGACGGAGAGCTTACTCAGAACCTTAGCAAACTCGCCGGAAACAAAGTGGGCGCCATTATCGGTATACACAGCTCGTGGCCATCTGAATTGCTGGACTATACGCATCAAGAGAGATACTGCTGACTTTCCTTGACTATCCGGTACCGCTTGAGCAAATAAGAAACGTGTAAAATAGTCGACGCCAATGATAATGTACTTGTTCCCCCTGGGCGTATCGGGAAACCGTCCGACGAAGTCGAATCCCATCATGTCTAGAGGTTGTAGGTGAACGATGGCCATTTGGCTAACAGAGGGCTTTAACGGGCCTATCAGCTGACAACTTGGACAGGTAGAACAATAAACATTAACATCTTTCGCTCTGGTAGGCAAGTAGTAACGTCAGACGATCGTGCGCATCAAAACTCTGGCTGCAAAATGGCCGTAACAATCGTGTAAGTGATATAAAATTGCCTCGACTTCTCCCTGCCGGACACAAAAGGCTTCTTTGCTATTCCTCTCAACGAATACGAGGCGATTAGAAGGTTTTGTAGTGTAATGGCTATCCGGATTTCTGATTGCCGTAAGGTGCGTTATCGAGGCGTGAGAAGTATCCGGAGACTGTAGATAAAGCAAACGATAGGACTTAGAGTTCTGCCGGGTGAGACGGCGTCGATGTAGTGTCAAATGTTCGCCATTGCCATCACGATACGTGCTGAAATCTCCGAAAAGCTTAAAATGTACTCAACGTCGTATTCTGAAAGCCTGACTTGCCACCTAACGATTCTTCCGTGTGCGTCGTCCTTTTTCAACAAACTAACAAGTGCCGAATGGTCCGTATAGACCTTTGTGGCATAGGGGGAGCCTAATATCAACCACCAGACCTCCTCCAAACATCTCAAGATAGCAAGCGCTTCCCATTCCATTGTCGAGTACCGAGTCTCTGCAGATAAGAGCCGTTTAGATATGAACATAATCACTTTCATCTCGTTCCTCATCGCTACTGACATATTTGTCCCCGCCAGGATGTTGGGTAATTGAAAGAGGACACCACCGATTGCATATTTTGAGGCGTCCGTCATCAAATGATACTGTTTCGTCTCGTCAGCACCGTACACTACGTTCTCGATTATTGACGTCTTCACACTTGTAAAAGCTTTCTCCTGCTTTTCCTTCCACTTCATTCTACACTCTACTCTCTTGGGATGTCCCCTCTTGCCATTCGGGATCCATGTTCGATTCATGATACCGTCACTGTTATCAGTGTACTGTACGGCCTCCTTGAGAATCCTAGCATGCTCCACTCGTGCAGGAATACACTGCTGTAAGAATATCGTGAGATACAGAAACTGCTTGATCTCCGCCAAACACGTAGGTCGTGGGTATTCCCGTATCACTTCAACCTTGTCTAATGAAGGCCGAAGACGGCTGCCGTCACTCTCATATCTGAGAGGGCTAATCTTGTCGAGGAAGAAATGGGATTTGCTACCCTTTAACGTGAGTTTGGCCCACATAAGACGCGGAAAGTAATGATTGTGAAGGAACTCAAATTGAGGGGAAAAATCAGGGTGTGCGCCGAAATCGTCGTCGACAAAACACTTAAACGCTCCGGAGAAAGACTTGTTTAACGTTGGCTCCGGGTTTGGTGCTGGTATGTATCCGCTAAATATATCCTTCATCCAGGTATATGTCTGAGGCGCGCCAGAAAGCCCCTGTCCCATTCTCAAATATTGCCGCTCTCCGTCGTACGTAGAAAACGAAGTCCGATATGCGTGAGGAGGGTACATAGGCACCGCCCAGAAACCGTTCGCTGCGTCGGCTTGAAAGTAGATAGAGTACTTGGATAGCATTAGGTTGTTTATAACAGGCTCGATCCGCTTCATCAGATAGCTTGATAACATTGTTGCCTCATTGACCGGACAGAAAACGTGGACCATTCGCAACTCTCCATCTTTCTTTCTCACAAACTTTCTACGATGTGACCAGGGCGACTCCGATCTTCCAATAACTCCCGCTCTTTCCAGCTGTGGAAGGTTAACGTCCAACCAATCTCGTTCCTCCTTGGTATATATTTTGTCTTTAGCACGCCGTGATTGCGCTCCTGGATAGACAGGTATTCGATGCTCAACCAAGTCCGTCACCGGCATCTCTTCTATTTGACTCGCAAATGCGTCCTTCCAAGTGTAGAGCAATAGCTTGGCTTCCTTCTCCTCCTTCTCCTTCAATTGTGCGCCTAAGGTGATATTCGTAGTAGCAAACCAGTCGTCCACCTCTTTCTCTGTAGCCTCCGCTAACGTCCTCCTGTAATCCACTGGCCTTCTTGCTGTTGGAAACTGTAACACCCTTCCGAACTCCTCCTCTTCAGCTTCCACTCTCTCCTTCTTATTATCCATGCACCGATCGTACTCCTCAGGAACCTCAAGGGTTATAGCGTTATCGTCGAATGCGTCCTCCATGTAGAACTCCTCCTTCTCATCATCGGATATAGTCATCTCGGTGCATCCTTCTCTTTCAAATTGTCGTGCGTTCACCATCTGTGAATCTCTCCCACTGTCCTTCCAGCATCCAACTTCTCCGTAAAAGTAAATATCATCCAGGCCAAACAACCCCACATCCAAACTATCACACATATCGTTCTCCACCGTAACAGATCCTTGGCCCACAACAATCTCGCTCCCACTAAGTACATCAGCGCTCACAACAGTTCTCTCTTCATCCTTATCTGCGCTGCAACCTTCATCGTCTTCATCTTCGTCTTCATCGTCCTCACACTTATCAAATAAATCCATGTATTCGTTCTCGTTCTCGTTATCATTTGTATCCGTAAACTGTAAACCTGTAAAATCCATAGTCGTCAACGTACTAGTATCCTGATCACCAGCCAACCGGCTTACTGCATCAACTGGTGGAGTTAGTTTTCCGAGTCCTCGGAAGAACCACCTCCTTCAGCTTCCTCCTCATCCTCTCTTCTCATTTCTTCGCGCGCCTGACGTATTATCTTTCTCACAACATCGTTAGAGGAGTTCTCACCCGCCGCGTGTTGATATTCCAGTTCCTTCTCGATCTCTGTTGATAGCTCACGCTTCTTCATATTCTTCTCTCTCACCATAATGGGAACACGAGGGCGGTGTCTCTGAGGGCTTAAAGTTGCTTTTCTGTCGCGACGAATACGGACCCGGAACCCAGACGTGTTCATGATGTAATATTGACCTGTAGAGTAATCCCCTTTAGCTTTAACGGCTTGCAACCAACGTCTGCTCAAAAGGAGGGGGTATGTCCGTTTGTATTCTCTTGGAAGGGCGTAAACACGTCGATCACACTCGACATCAGCAATCGTAATACGTATATCCGCATAGTAGGCTATCTTAGCAAGAGCATTTGTCGCAGTGCTTATCACCATACCTCCGGCCTTCCGTAGTTTTGCACCTGTATACTGGAGAAGATGGATGGACATGAGGTTCACTACCGAGCCGGCGTCGACCAAGATCCTCGAGACATGGAATCCTCCCTTCTCTGTAGTAACTATCCCCTTGGTGTAGAAGTTGATCACATGGCCCAGATTCCGATCAGTAACGACGGCTGACACCTCCTGCTCATCAGGGACTTCCTCAATCGTAACCTTTTTTCCTTTTCCTTTTCCCTTCCCTTTGTTGCGGGTGCGTTCCTGAACGAGTTGATATCAAATATCCCGTTTAACGGAAGGTGCAAGATCGAAGAAAGATCCCCAATTGAGACCAGTAACGGGGGAGTCACGAAAGCCGCCGACAAAATCAAACTTCTCCCTGCCTGCCATCATTCGAATGGGTTTCCTAGGCGCGCGAGGCTTTGCCTTAGCTTTTGGCCTCCCTGGAGTCTCCTCTTCTCCCTCTTCATCATCCGCAGTGTAAGTTGTCCGGCGACGTTGTCTCGCAGGCCCAGGTTCACCATCAAATTCAGGTGGCAATTCACTGAAACGGCGGGCACGCTCTCCGGCCATGACTGGTACCGCGTCATCATCATCCTCAAACGATTCATCAGTTCCATCCGATTCGAGATCATCCCCTCTATCAACTTCCTCAATGCGGTTGACAAATTGCCTGAGATCAACTGTCTCCTCCGTCGTTGTAGCTGTCACCTTCCGGACCTTTACTCCCTCGAGTGCTGATGCCTTGATAGCAATTTCCACGACACTGACATTCTGGCCTGAGCCTCTCACAGGTGGTGGTGGTGGTAGTGGTGGTACATCAGCAAAAATAATACCATGCGTTCTGTGCGTTCTGTGCATCTGACGCACCTGACACTGGAACGCAAATCACGAACCAGGACGCAACCACCCTACCACACCACACATCTGACGCAACCTGACGCAGCACCTGATCCTCAGGACGCACCAGACGCAGCACCTGATCTTCAGTACGCACCAGACGCAGCACCTGATACTCAGGACGCTACCTGACGCCAGCCACATCTTCCAGAGATAAGCGAAGGGTCTTCCCTTTACTTTTTTCTGACCTGGGTCACAATAGATTTCATATCGTCAAACCGTTAAATTTACTACTAGTAGTCTTCTATTGTTCTAATATACAGGCCAATTCATAGAAAAACTTGAACACTCAGTCATAAGAACCCTTCTGACCCCTTGCCAAACCCCCCCGGTCACCCGATTCCACCCCTTAGTACGATTTAGCACCGTAACTTCAAGTTCATGAATAAAATTCCCAGGGGGCACAGGAAGGAACCTATACCATCCTGTAGCTGGCATTGAGCCCCACAATCCCCCGCAATCAGATCCAGAATCGGCCCAGTGGTTGTGGAGGAATCTGCCATCGAGTTCAGGGACCTGTAGAAAGACCACTCTCAGAAGGGATGGCGGATTCATGAGTTTCGATGCGACAGAGACGTACCTTATACCGCCGTGTAGCTGGCGTCGAGCCCAACAATCCTCCGCAATCAGATCCAGAATCGGCCCAGCGGTTATGGAGGAATCAGCCATCGAGTTCTGGGATCGCCAGCACACCATTCAGTACTGTAACTTCATGAATAAAGTTCGCGGGGGGAAGTATCTTACATCATTGTGAAGCCTGTGTCATGGCCAATAGCCTCCCGCAAAGACCATCAGAATCCGTCCAGCGGTCGTCGAGTAATCTGCCGTCGAGTAAAGTATCTCCAGCTTTATACCTGATATACCCTCCTCAGAAGACAGCGAATTCCTGAGTTCTGATGCGACGGAGACGTACCTTATACTGTTGGGAAGCTGGCGTCAAGCCTAACAACCTCCCGCAAAGAGCATCAAAATCCGTCCAGCGGTTGTGGGGATATCTGCCATCGAGTAAAATATCGCCAGGGCTACTATAAAGATCCTCTCCACAGAAGACAGCGATTTCCTGGGTTTTGATGCGACAGAGACGTACCTTATACCGTTGGAAAGCTGGCGTCAAGCCCAACAACCTCCCGCAAACGGAATCAAAATCCAACCATCGGTTGTGGAGATATCCGCCATCGAGTAAAATATCGCCAGCTTGATACCTGATACACCCTGCACAGAAGACAGCGATTTCATGAGTTTTGATGTGACAGGAACGTACCTTATACCATTGCGTAGCTGACCTCCAGCCCAATAACCTCCCGCAATCAGATTCAGGATCGGAGCAGTGGTTGTGGAGGAATCTGCCATCGAGTTCTGAGATCGCCAGGGTAGCTATAAAGACAACTCTCATAAGCGTCAGCGATTTCCTGAGTTTTGATGCTACAGAGACGTTCTTTATACTGCTGTGTAGCTAGCGTCGAGCCCAACGATCTCCCACAATCAGATTCAGGATCGGAGCAGTGGTCGTGGAGGAACCTGCCATCGAGTTCTGAGATCGCCAGCACCCCACCCCATTCAGCCCTGTAACTTCATGAATAATATCCCTCTGGGGATGAATCTTATACCGCTGGATAGCTGGTATCGAGCCCAGGAACCTCCAGGTGTCGAATTCAGGATTGATTGATTGTCTGGCTGTGGTGGAGTGTTGCAGCTGTGGCCCGGGAGTGTGCCAGTGGATGTTGAGTGTTGCGATGAAAAGAGTGTCGCGTCGCGTCCAGTTTGAGGCTAAGTGCCGAGAAACCACCAGGCACTATGCTAGACTTGAGAGTATTATGGCTATCACTCGCTTTCAGACTGGAGTGAGCTGGCATTTTCGCTCATTCAAAGATGATGTTCTGAAAATAGAACTCTGAGTGCGGGTGTGACTCAGACATGGGGTCTTTAGCGCAAATTTAAGATTAAGGGTATGATGGCTTTCTCACCAGGCGCCAGCACTAACTATATTTTCTTTGCCAAGAAATACTCCTTGCTCACATCCAGGCTAGAAGACAAAGAAGGCTGAAAAGTGAATCAGGGGTAGTGGTGAATCCTGATGTGAGATGGTGTTGAGGTTTAAGTCAGGATGCATGGGAGGCAGGGTTGCTTGGTTGGATGTGTCCGGACGGAACCCAGTGGAGGCAAGGGTCTCCGGACGCACCTGAAGCAACAAGATATGTCGTATGGGTACAGGACGCACAGGACGCACAGGACGCAGGGTCCAGGCGGGGAGAGTCAGGATGCAACACTACTGTATCTGATGCAGGCCACCTTTTTGCTGATGTAGTATATCGTCTGAACGCCGGATATCTGGATGTACCGCATCTTGTCCGGCAGACGTATAACTGGGGCCTTGAGATCTCATTTTTGGGCACTGAGGATGCACATGCCCCTCCTCACCACAGTTGTAGCAAACGACCCGGTTGGGGGTGCCGGGTTTTTCGTGTAGCGGCAGTAGGATGCAAGCCAGCTGGGAGGAAGCAGTAGGGTGCCAGCCGGTAGCAGTAGGGTGCCAGCCTCGAAGGTATATTGCCCGCCGTACTTCATACACAAGTGCTTCTGAAAGGACTTCGTGTAAGGTACCGGATGGGTATATTGATTTTCGACAAACGTAATGAAGCACTGCCGGTAATATGTGTAGTAGCAGTAGGGTGCCAACCATGGTGTTTTATCTCACAAGGAGGCCAACCCAGTCCACTTATGAAGCTCCAAGTTCAGTGGCCGGGATGATCGTGAGATTTGTGTTGTGTTGTGGTGTTGAACCCCGAATTGACCTTCCCGAATAGGGACGAAAAAAGCGGGGCAGGAAAATTGACGGAAAGGAGCTTGCCTGAACGAAAGTACAGGTTAAGGGATACTTGTATTAGAGTGGGTGTAAATAACTTCCGGCAGTTGAAAGTGACACATTCTATACCCGCCGTAGATGGAGTCGGGATGCGATTTTGATTCTGGAATTTGCTGAGGGGCAGATATGTTACGGTAATCTACCAGGATAGGCTATAATCTTAGTTAAGATGTGCTTAGCGTCGCTCGCTATTTTAATATTTAGGCACTCTTCGAACCTTAGTCTGACATATTGCAATGGAGGGCTTTGCCCGATAGTTACTTAATTCTGGGGTTAAAAAGAGCGACTGTCTGATCATTTCAGCCGCAAAAAACTACAGGGTTTTCTTCGGGAATTCGGGAGAGGCTCATCGGGAGTTGCTGGGGCTTCTTGGCGTGAAAATATTGGGTGGGGTGCCAATGTGTGATATCTCACAGCCTGACTCCAGGAGATGACTTTTATTTTCGTCTATGCGGGGGTTCTCGACCACCTTGAGATTCTTATCCATCACCTTTCCGTACACCCTCTATCGGTCAGACTTCAGACAGTATGGACCATAAAAGGATCACAGGGTCATTCAACGTCAACAGTTTCAACAAGGTCGTCCACACAACCGTACCGGATGACAAGAACCAAATCCTGCAGTGGTTGTCACCGCTGGAGCCTCAGAGAAGGCATCACCATTTAAGGGAGAGACGACTCAAGGGCGTGGGAAAATGGATTTTTCAAACTACCGAGTTTCGGAGATGGGATACAACAGAAGATGGATCTTCTCACTCTGTGCTATTTTGCCATGGTGATCCAGGTGCGGGGAAGACTCATCTTAGGTAACACAAGAAGTCACTCGGGAAGCCCACATCGCTAACTGCTTACAACTCCAGCTCACTAGTGATCGACCATTTTTATGATAGTGAACAAGATATCTCTGTTGCGGGGCTCTATTGTGACTACCTCGATAGAAAGGAACAGACTACATCGAACATTCTGGGAGCAATGCTCAAGCAATTGATTGGGAGTGGGGACGTCCCGGGGGGTATACGCAAAACTTTTGAAGATGCAAAGAGGCATTTTGGCGGGGTAGGCCCAGAAGCTCTAGAGCTTCTCCGAATGTTGAAGGAGGTAATTTCGCAACAACACCGGGTGGTTATATGTATCGACGGCTTGGATGAATCTCTTGCGGCACATCGGACGGGCCTTCTTTGCGCTCTGCAAGCTGTCGTTCGAGAGTTGCCGAATGTGCGACTATTCTTGACAGGAAGACCTTTCATCCGCCCTGAGGTCGAGAGGTACTTCTCTAGCGTAGACACTATCCTAGTGAGCCCAACAAGGGAAGATACCGAGGCATTTTTGAGGATGAAGCTGGACGGTGACCCAGAACCTGATGCTATGGATGAGAGCCTAAGAGCGGATATAATGGAGATTATTCCGGAAACAATATCGGAGATGTATGTCTAGATGCCAACTTTCCCCATATCGGGTAGGGATCTTGTTACTCACGAATGATTCTACATAGATTTCTTCTTGTCTCTCTTAGTATCGAGACGATCCTTGGGGAGATAACAATTCGTCGTCGGAGGGAAAAGCTCAACCAGATGTCAAATGGTCGAGAGGTGGGTGACGTATACACTGCAACCTTGGAAAGAATCAAGGCACAAGGGGGCGGAAGAGCGCGCCTAGGAATGGATGCTATAATGTGGATAGCATATTCAGAGCGGCCGTTGTCACCGGATGAGCTATGTCAAGCCTTGGGGTTAGAGATAGGGTCGACAGATCTAGACGGTGACAATGTCCCTTCGATCCGGACCATATTGAGCTGTGGACTTGGACTGGTCACGGTCGATTCCTGGTCTTTCAATATTCGTCTTGTTCATTTCACTCTGCAGGAATATATCCTAGCCAATCCTACAATTTTTTGTAGTCCCCATTCGATGATCGCTGAGGTTTGCTTGACCTACCTTAACTTTGGATGCATCAAGGACCTTCCGCCAACTCTCCGCCCACTCCCACCTACAGCTCCCTTTCTTGAATACGCTTCTCGTCACTGGGCAGCACATGCGCAAAGACAAACCTCGGGAAGTGTAATTTCGCTTTCATTAGAACTACTTGATGGATTCGTTACGCACATATCATGCGAGCTACTCCTACGTAGGGAATTCGGGGAGTTAGTGCCTGGGGAAGTATGTGAATATGATGGCCCCATGGGATGCACAGCACTCCACACTGGGGTCGTCTTCGGGGTCGTGGAGATTATGGTTTCTTTACTTAAGCTCGATAAATGGGATCTGAACGCGACTGACCGGTTTGGTAAGACGGCGTTGATGTGGGCTACCAGGATGAGGAAGGATGCGATAGTGGGGGTACTACTAGAACAGGACGGCGTCGATCCCGATATTGTAGATTCCGATGGCAGGACAGTATTATCATGGGCAGCTGAGAATGGGGATGTGGGAATTGTGGAGATGCTATTAGACCGGAACGATGTTAGTCTTGACATTGCTGACGAGAGTGGGCAAACGCCACTTTCATTGGCTGCCGGAAATGGGCACGGAGAAATTGCGCGCAGGCTATTGGAACGGAAAGAAGTCAATCCCGAAACTGCGGATAGGGACGGCCGAGCGCCACTTTCATGGGCTGCTGGGACGGAGATGGGATCATGGGATACCGAGGAAGGGTGTGAGAGGGTCGTAAAGATACTGTTAGAACGAAGCGAGGTCAATCCCGATAATGTTGCCCGGAATGGTTTAACGCCGCTTTCATGGGCTGCTGGGGTTGGGAATGAAAAGATTGTACGGATGCTATTAGATCGGAACGATGTCAATCCCGACAGAGCTGACAAGAGAGGCCGAACGCCACTTTCATGGGCTGCAAACCCGGGGAGTTGGCCATGGGGTGACAAGGAGGGGTGTGAGGAAGTTGTCAAGATACTGTTAGGGCGGAACGATGTCAACCCCGACAGAGCTGACAACAGAGGCCGAACACCATTTTCATGGGCTGCTGGAGGGGGGTCCGGGGAAATTGTGCGGATGCTATTGGAACGGAACGACGTTAATCCCGACACTACTGATAAAGACGGCAGAACGCCACTATCATGGGCCGCTGTGCCGAATTTTTGGCCACATGTTACCAAGGAAGAGTATCAGAGGGTTGTAAAGATGATGTTAGAACGGAGCGATGTCAATCCCGACAGGGCAGACAAGAGTGGTCGAACACCATTTTCATGGGCTGCTGGGGCGGGGTGTGACAAAATTGTACGGATGCTATTGGAACGGGACGATGTTAACCCCGACAAGGCCGACGGGAGCGGCCGGACGCCACTTTCATTGGCGATCGGGGAGCCTATTTTGCCGTCGGGTGTCGAGGAAAGGTATGAGGGGGTTGTAAAGGCACTGTTAGAACGGAACGATGTCAATGCAGACACCGCTGACAAGAGCGGCCGAACTCCACTGTTAAGGGCAGCGGAGAAAGGGTGGGTGAAAATTGTGCGGATGCTATTGGAACGGAACGATGTCAATCCTGTCACTGCGGATATGGACGGCCGAACGCCACTTTCATGGGCTGCCGGGCCGGGGGCCGAGTCGGCATTCAAGGAAAGGTGGGAAGGGGTTGTAAAGATACTGTTAGGGCGGTGCGAGGTCGATCCCGACGGCGCTGACAAGAGTGGTCGAACTCCACTTTCATGGGCCGCCGGTTCGGGGAGCTGGTCAGTGAAATACAGTGAGGAGTATTCCTGGGCTAAGATGCTGTTAGAACGGAATGATGTCAACCCCGACAGCGCTGATAAGAGTGGTCGAACACCACTTTCATGGGCCGCCGGGAATGGACGTAAGGAATTTGTCGAGCTGCTGCTGAACCAGAGCGATGTTAATCCCGACCATCCTGACCAGAATGGCCGATCGCCATTGTCATGGGCGGCGAGGAATGGGCATGAGGAAATTGTGGGGATGCTATTGCAACGGAACGGTGCCCACCCCAGCACGGCAGATGAGAGTGGCCAAACACCATTTCCATTAGCTACCAGGAGCGGCTGTGGGAGAGTTGTCCAGGAGCGAGAGGGATCGCATAACCTCCTTTCTGTTTCAGGGGAGGAATTATCCGGGTCCTTGGCAACTGACCCCTCCCCGCTCCCCGAGCCACCTCTCAAGAAGATTCGCCGGTTTTGATACACCACCCCGCATGTTACCCCCCTTCGCACGCACACGTAAGGCCCTCCTGTTGGTTCCTGGTTCCTCACCTATACCTCCCCAGATATGCGCCCCCACTTCCACAACTACTTCTCTGCCAACGGATTTGTTATTGCTTTCCAATCGTTGGTTGGTAAGCGGGTGGTAAAGCTGTCCATCCTGTTGTAACCGAAGAAGCATATGGGTGAGAACTAGCAACGGATTCATTATTTTTTTCTTTCCCTGGCCTATAATGAGGTTCCCTCTATTCCTCTGGCTCCTTTTTCTTTCCCTCTCTCTCCTGTTCCTATGCATCTGTCTCTCCCGCCTCTGCTGGACAGGTTTTTATCCTTTTTGTTTCACCTAAACTTTAATTCAAGCTCGTGTGAATGCTCCTTAGCAACACCGTATAAATACGATCTTGGTGGAATCCCTGCTTGATCGACTTGTTGGAGGAGGGGAAACAGGACGAAAACTAAGAACCGTTCATGTCGGGAGAAAACATTGGCATGTTTATCGCGCTTCCGGAAGTTCCCTTATGTTCGGAAGTGTGTTTTATTATTTCATTCGTTCCGCTGCTATCGTGGTTTATGAGGGTGGAACCCCAACTATATTATTCCTTTGTCACGACAGAGGTGCGCACAGTAATAGGAATAATCTGTGTCAAGAATTGAGATGATTTTTATTATGTTTTTTTTATATATATATCGTGGTCTTCGCCGTTGGTACTCGAGCACCGAACAGGGTAGCGGGGTCTGATCATAATTTTCATGTCTCCCGAACTCAGCATCCAAGCACTAGGCTGACCCGCTCCCTCTACCGCTGCGCCATGTTTTAAACATCTCAGTAGAAACAAGCTCCCGAAAGAAATTCTAGATGGGAGAGCTCATTAGGGAAAACTAGTCATCCGGCCCCCAAGTGATTGTTTTGCATATAAGATGTCTCCCTGGGCCTAGATCCCTTTTGTCAGTATTATCAAATCCCGAGTTGGAAAGATATCATCTCTCATCTCCCGACCCCGTCTGATCTGTGAATTTCTGAGCCCGGCATCGATAAACTACTATTCAGCCAGTCAGGGCCCAAAGATCGGGCCACCATACTACTATATATAATTGGGAATCACCACTCAGTGCTGGTTTAGTCGAGTATCCCTTTTGTATTACGCCTTTGTGACTTTGGTTTAAGTTTTCATTCTGAGCCCCACCTGGTAGGCCAAATGGATGAAAGATATGAGTGCCGGAGGTCTGACCGAGTGCGTGCGTAGTGAGCAACGCTAGTCAACGACAGACCAATAACAAAACCGAACAAAAACAGACTCCTCGGTTTAAAAAAACAGCGCAGAAAGCAGCACAGAAACACCGATCCCCGGCTCTGCACCCCCACTCTACACAGTTGTCTTCCAAACTCTTTTTCTTACCAATCCGAAATATGACTCGGCCAGTACTGCTGAAGTGATAGATTATTATGCCCAGGATCCTAGGATTTGACGCCAAGCGTGTATCAAGCCATGCCAGCCAGATATTTTGTGTACTAAATTAAAGGTAAATGGAGGTCATGGGATCCTCAATCCATCTTTCATCAACATTCAAATTGTACCACCCCTTGTTCTAATCGACAACCCAAGTGCGAGAAAAGTAGACAATTTAGTGCCAGCCTTTACAGGATTTCTCTTGACGACCGCAGTAGTGCTTTATCATTGGGACATGAGAACAAACAGTAAATGCCGATAGCGGCGCTAGCCGTAATATTCACAATAGCCGAGTGAGAATGCATGACCAGGTGAAGTCCCGGAATGCTACTTGTATTTGCTTATATCGCGAGAGCAGTTGTGCATTGCTGCAGTCGGGTGACTGTCCAGTTCGTACCACTGGTTTTCACAGGGCGACATTCTGGCCCACGTTCTGATAATCACAGTAGGTTGCTTTGGTTAGCTAGATGTACAGTATTCTTTGGATCATAAAGTCAACATCCACCATAAATCCAGCAAACCTCCGCGACAACGACTCACACCACCCTTACAATAAATCTTGAACAAAATCTGCTATATTATTCGATCTCTGAATAACACTAGTAGTAGCCTACCATAGGAAATATGCTTTTCTCATTTTACTATTATTTATTTGCTTCTAAAATTCATTGAGTTGGGGTAAGTTTGTTGCGATAGAGGTCTATGAGGTCCAGAGTGGATGCAGACTTTATTATCACGGGAGTAGAGTTGGCCCCCAGCACGGGCACCGGCGTCTCAGCACCAAGGGTTTGCGGTTGAGATTGTTTCTACAGGCGCAGTGGAAGGGCAAATTGGTACCAGGGTATCATACTAATACTAGTATGTACAGGTAATGAACTTGGTCTACTGTAAAACTCCCTGTGACTCGCTATCTCGGTCAACTTAGGATAGGTTTTGTTCGACAGGTTTACAGAATTGTAGTTTTATATACCGATTCATGAGAGCAAACGCATCCTGGGAAACTTTATACACAGAGCAGAAAGCCCGAGTCTCAAAGACATCTAGTTTCTTAATCTGAATATCAGAGGCCGAAAGCGCAAATCCTGAGAATTCTTACGGTTTTATACTGGTACAGCAGTATAGCCTAGCGATTCAGGTATCTTCAGGCCTTCAATTTTAGCACGGTTGCCCTAAGCGCCAATAGAACAATACCGGCTAGGTATTATCTTAGAGCAAATTAAGCTAGCCCTCAAGCTGCAGTAGCAGGAATTTGCCAAAATTAGACATGGGCTGGAAGCTTGTGAGTACGGCGAGGCTGGCGACAATAATGACTAGCAGCATCACATGGAACTATCAAAGGTGTTCTGCTTCACGCCTTCAATTCAACACATTCTGAAGATATAAAAAAATTCAAAGAACGATACTATGGTCCAAAATTCCTTCAAATATCTCTCCAGTTACTTACATGTTATTAAAGAACCGTTTGCGACTTTGGCACATAATATTTTCAGGGTTGAGGTTGAAATCAGCACTAACCGTTCCGATTTCCTATACAGAATAGTCAGGGATTGCGCTAAGACTAATGTACTGGCTATAGCTCTATTGGAGATTCCTTACCCAGTCTAGATACACAGTTCTAACGGGTTGGAAAGTGGGGTCTAGGGAATTTTTACGCATATAGATGAAGATTTAGTCTGAATTGCTGAACCAGACTGGCAACTAGAGGGCGGTGAATCTGGTCATTCTGGGTAGAAAACAATTATCATACCCTCCTCATCAGATTTGGCGCCAGCCTCGTGCGTGGCTGATGCATGACTTGCCCCTGCCTGATAGGCCCAAAGGGAAGCTGTGACATGTGGCGCAGTTTGTCAGGCTCCCCCCAAACAAGAGACCTCCCCTCCTGCCGTGCTGGTACCCGAACAGTGCCTCGGTAAATGCTTCTATCTTTACAGAAACTCTGCAGCACTGTGAATTGGTCAAGTATCCGTAAAGTAGGAAATAAGATCCTGTAAGGCCAGCCGAAGAGACATTCTCCATCTCTTGCATTGCCGAGCTGGGCATGGCATCGGATGAAGTCTGGCAATGAGGTGCTCCTCTTTGAAATATTTGTACTGTATGTTGGAAAAGCTGCTCGGCATGTTGATTTCTTTTGTTTCATCAAAGCACGGAGATTAAGAAAGATGTTTTTCATTGACGGATGGATAGGACAAATGGAAAGCATGAAGGCTACGGGAATGAAGGAAGTTTTCTTTTGTCATACATTTCTTTTGTTCAGGGATAACAGAATGTTTATTTCATTTGTTTTCTTTGAAGGATAGACAAGGCGATAAGGAGGCATTTGCGGAACGAAGTGGAAATGTGTGGTGATGGTTGGAAGACTGAGAATGGTGTTTTGCTTTTCATATATACTTCTGTCATTACAGTCAGTTTAGCAAGTAACTCTTCTACGAATATACCTCTAGTTGCTCGCTATCATTATCCTCTCTTCTACTGTTGCTCTTTTAGTGCCGTATTTGCGCTTATTTCGTTTACTGTACTGGTTGTGATACCAGAGAGCACTTAGCCGCTTAGTATAGTATGATATCGTGTTTTTGAAAAGTTTTCGTAGAAGTACTAGCGCGGCAGATACCGGTAGATATATTAAATTTAGTTAAGTGTGATAAGATAAAGAGAAGCTGTTGCTACCCTGCGGCTCCAAGTCCTAATTTCACGTGACTAATATATCTATTAGCCGCGCTCACGGTGTCGGTCTCATACTCAAATCACCTGATATAAGAAATGTCATAAGGCGTTGAAATCGCCATTGGCTCCGCATTTTACACTAAGTCTTAGTTTTTTAGCACCAACTAGGGGGTTGTTTTCGCTTCCCCAGTTCCGGGTGTAGGTTTCAGCGATCCTCCATATCTCTCTTGTATCCGGGTACCCTAAAATCTCGCCATCCGGTACTGGGTCATGAATGGGATTCTGGCGTCGGTCCAGCAAAGGCCAATTTTCCAATGCCAGAGTCAATGTATTAAAGATATTATAGAACCAAAAAGGAAAGAAAGATAATGAAGGAAATCAAGTAAGACAACGCCAAGGAAACACATGCCCGTATCCTCCTCTTGGTTGTTGTTCTAGTTGTTCCGGTGTCGGAGGTGTTGGGAAGTCGCCGCTGCCCTTGCTGTGGGAGATTGTTACCGACGATGTATCCGGTTTAAGGCATTGGGTAGGACATGTCCTAGCCTGCCGTGCAGGAGGTAACATCACTCTCCCATTTTAAGGCAGGCTTGGAGACTTGACTACCTGGGCTGACTTTGCCGGATCTGGAAGCGCTTGGATAAAGAGACTTGCTCCACTTGGGAGAACTCAATATATGCCTTGTAAGGGTCGGATCGCCACCGGCCCAATATCTGAATTTCCCCCTTCGAGATTCCGGCTTGTGCTGCCCAAGTTGCGGCCCCCCTCCTGAAACTATGTCCATTCCAGATACCTTCTCCGAGCCCTGCGGTAATTGCTATTTGCTGTAGGCTTCGGACTACATGTTCCCTAGTGAAAGCATGTTGCTGGTATCTTCCAACGCAAAATAGTGGTGCTGAACGAGGCCAGTGTTGGTCAATCGCTTGGGGCCGTCTCATGGCTTCTACTGGACATCCTATATCACCACTTGCCACGATTGTTAGTGTCATACCTTTTCGAAAAGGGTCTGTCTTAGAGGCTGGTAGTGTCAGCTCTGTGTAACTCTCTCCGGCCGGGACACCGATCTGCTGCTTTGTTAGAAACCACTTAGGGAAGGAAGCTCCCAACTCGCGGTCTGCCTCCCTATAGGTAAATTCGCCTACTCTGAGAAACCCCGCGAATGCTAGGGTAAAAGCGGTGTAGAGCATGGTGTTGTCATAATCTGGAGCTGGTAAGTAGCGAAGGATCCGGAGGAGGTAGGGGCGGGTTAGGGGAGTACGGGTCCTCCGTTCTGGCTCATTGTGGTCTCGCTTGATTCCCTGAATCGTTCGTTCAACATGCGGGTCTGTGAATGCTAAGCACTCAATTCCCATATCAAGTTCATCAGCAAAAACAGATCCTGCGTCTGATCCGTGGGCGTTGCGTCCTGACGCAAGCGACATATTCTCTGCGTCCCATGCGTCCTGTGCGTCCTGACTTGCGTTGCAACGCCCCGCCACATTCCACGCCTCCTGAATTGCCCCGCAACGTTCCATCCGTCCTGACGCAACGTCG
>Ga0307513_10004781_pt1 | contig 17986 bp, 5 predicted proteins | sample 15_EM_MG_FD_202174 | JGI IMG/M metagenome (GOLD analysis project Ga0307513, IMG submission 202174) | Populus trichocarpa ectomycorrhiza microbial communities from riparian zone in the Pacific Northwest, United States - 15_EM | ecosystem: Host-associated > Plants > Roots > Unclassified | place... | reverse complement strand
TTATTTTATTTGAGATAATTTATGAAATTATATTTTTTTTCAATTTCATTCTCATTCAACTTTTTAATTTGTAAGATTTGTTCCTCATTATTTTAATAAACTTGAAAAACAATAAAACATTAATAAGTTATTTTTCAACTCATTGGAAAGTGTTTTCCAATTTATTTTTCATTACACTACCAAACATCGAAAAATAATTCACTTTCCCGGAATTCACTTTCCAAAAGAAAACTATTTTCTAACAAACAAACGGGGCCTTAATATTGAAATGACAACATATTAGATCGACTTAGATTAACTCGGGTTAATTTATCAAATTTGCTAATTAAGTCATGAGACCGTGATAACCCTATAGAAAGATAACAAAAAATAATTATTAAACCTAGTTATCAATTAACCCAATGTTAAAGAATGAAAATTGAAAACAAAATTCAACTAAAAAATAAGTCAAATCAATCTAAATTAACATGTCAAACATAAGTCATGAGACCGGGATAATACCATAGAAAGTAAATCAAAACAAATTATAAAGTTCAATTCTCGATTGACCCAATGTTAAGGGATGAAATTAAAAAAAAAAACACAAAAAACCACTCAAGTTAACCTAGGTCACGATACCGGGATAACTTCATAAAACACAAACCAAAAAAAATTTATAAAGCCTAATTCAAAATCAACACAATATTGAATGATGAAATTAACAAAAAAAATCAACTAAAAAAAGAACAAAAAGACTGACTCAACCGACCTAACTCATGACTCGTGTCATAAGGCCGTAATAACCTCATAGAAAGAAAATAAAAAAATTTATGAAACTCAATTCTCAATCAACCAAATGTTGAAAGATTAAATTGAAAAAAAACTTAAATAAAAAGAAGGATAAAAAAAATTACCCGAGTCAACATAGGTTAACTTGTCAAACCCGGTTCAGGAGACCGGGATAACTTCATAGAAAATAAATAAATAAAAATTATAAAGTTCAATTCTGAATCAACTCAATGTTAAATGATAAAATTAAAAAAGATATTAAACTAAAAAAAGGATAAAAAAACCATAGTCAACATGATTGACCTACAAAACTCGTAATCTGGATCATGAAATCATGATAACCCTATGAAAAGCAAGTAAAACAAAATATGAAACTCAATTCTCAATTAACCCTATATTGAAGGATTAAGTTGAGAAAAAAATTAATTAGAAAAAGAACAAAAAAATAACCAAAGTCAACATGGTTAACCCGCAAAACTTGCGATCTGAGTCGTAAGACCGAGATAACTCCATAGAAAGCAAATTAAAATAAATTATGAAGTATAATACCTATTAAATTTAATGTTAGAAGATGAAATTAAAAAAAATAAAAATAAAAGTTTTTCAAAAATTTTATGGATCAAAATGAAAAAAACCTCAAATATCAATTTTCACTGCTTTTATTATAGGTTAATAATAATAATTCTCTCATCCAGGAAATAAATATTTACTCTTACGTTGCTGGGGGCATTGAAATGAGAAATTATATATATATATATATATATAATATCTTCACATTCACATACATTTATAAAAATTTCATCATATTGCTGTTGAGATCAAGATTTTGATTATTTTCATGAATTAGATTAATTAAAAATAAATATATCAGTTTTTTTTATATATAAAAAAAGCTAATAGTAGAATCGAATGTAAGATTTTACATTATCACACGAACAAAAAATTCTCGCACAAAAAAATAATTTATATTTCTCCAAATTCCTTACACATAATTAACTCATTAATAAATAATATCTTTTACATTTCACATGTATTTATAAGAATTATTTTATTATATATTAAATGCAGATATATTATTTCTTAAAAACATAATTAGTAATAGAACTGAATATAAGATTTCAAACCTTAAAAATCTTCATATTATCACATGAATCAAAAACTCTAGCTCAAAGTTTTAATTATATTTCTTCAAATTCCTTACACATAATATATTGCTATCTCTCTCTCTCTCAAATTGAAGAGGGGTAGGTCTTCAAGATTTTCAAAGTATTTGATATTGTCGTTTATGATATTTTTTTTAAATATATTTTTAAAAAAATATATTAAAATAATTTTTTTAATTTAAATTTAAATTTTATTTTTAACATAAATATATCAAAATTATTAAATAACACTAAAAAAATATTAATTTAATACCTTTTCAACTTAAATATGCTTTCAAGATACATCTAAACATAATTTAAAATATAAAAACTAGAAAAACATTTATATAAATAACATAGTTGAAAAGGTTTTTTCACTTCCAATGGCGCAACTAAAAAATATTGACATCACTAAAAGTGCTTGTATATGTCGCACAACGAAGCTGCGACGATCTCAATGGTGAAACAAAAATATTTTAAAAAATTGCACCATTGGTGACCTTTTAAAAAAGTTATGTTTTTTTAATTTACAAATTAACAGTACATTACTGTCCTTGTATTCTTTATTACTAATATCCAATGATTTACTTTGCTGCATATCATTCCCTACATACTAAGTTTATTCTACTAGAGTATGATCAGTACTAGCACTAAATTCACTATTTATTTTATTAAACACACAACAATAAAAATATATTTTTTTTGTTAACAAGTTTTTAAGTAGAATCACTTCTCAAATTAGATATTTACTTTGAGTTTTTTTTCTTTACATCAACTTTTATTTTTTAAATTAGTATGGTTGGGAAAATAATTATCACTCTAACACAGAAAAAGTAGTCGTCATGCATGTAGTAAATACGCAACGTATAGGTCTCACATTTACTACACGCCCGACCACCCAATTAATTATTTTGAAGACAATTTTTCTTTTTTTTATTTTCCCTTTACTTATTTTCTTCTCCACTTCTCCTTACATTTCTCTCAACTTAGGTCAACTGATCTCTCTCTCCACTATAAAAAGACTGTCTATCTCCCTCCCCCACGATCGACCTCACCTTTCTCTCTCTTTTTCATCCATTGATTCTCTCTTTAGCCATCCACATGTAGCAACCACCAATCTCTCCCCAACGTCATTGTCATCACCGCCACCTACAGACACCTCATTAACCAATTTAAGGTATATTCACCTTCCCCTCTCTTAATTTGTTATTTTACTTGGCTAATTTGTGAATTTTTTAGGATAAGGGTTTTAGGATTTAGGCTTGGGTTTTTATTGGTTTTTCCTAATTGAAATATAACTTGAGATTAATTAGATATAAAATTAGTTAAGTACGTGTATACATTGTCTTATGTAGAAAGAAAAATTGATGAATTATATTGTGTTGATTATGTTAGTGTTAGGGTTTTAGGGTTTAGTTTATGATTTTGTTAATTTTGAATTTTTAATGTAACTTGAATAATTTGCTATATTGACAAATTAGCATTGTGTTTTGTTGTGATTTTCACAGAACATATCTTCTATAGTTGGAATTTTATGTTATTATGGTGGAAAAACCATCGATAGCAATAATTGTATCATTTACCATGTTGGAAGCACCAAGTTATATAACTTAAGACTAGACAGTTCATTTGATGAATTTAAAAATTTAGTATGTCAAGGAATTGAGTGAGATTTGACTGAATTTGATGTTGATATTAATTTGAGGATGTTGGGTGACGGTCATCCAAGTCGATATAGAGGTGTGCCTATTACTAGTGATATGAGTTTTAATGCAATGGTTGGGTTGATTATTGCAAATGAGTTGCAATATTAGAGCTCTACTTGAGTAGAAAACCTAAAACGGGAAACTATTCGAGTTTAGAGTTGACTTAGGTCCCAAGTTACAATCAAATGACCAAAAAATCATCATATACAACAGGTCCATTTAGGACAATTGATGATGCAATGAACCTAACATCGATTCAAGAAATGGTGTAGAACCTCGGTTAGGTATGGTAACGACTCCATATTGTTATAATAAATCTAAACCGAGTGATGAAGAAGATGATTTTCATGTCGATGAGCCAATAAACCAAACAATGAGACCACTTGTTCCTGAATTTAAAGATGCTAGTGAGTCTGCTTATATGATGAGCTTTGACTATGCTTAGAGTTGTAGGAGTTTAAGCTTAAGTACTAAGTTAGAGGTTGGATAAATGTTTCGAATCAAAACTGATTTATTCAATGCAGCTAAGTAGTGACATGTAAAAAAATTCACTTCAATACAAAGTATAATGTTCAACCACAACTTATCTGTAGTTACAGTGTAAGCATGAACTATCATGTCAATGGTATTTGCATGGGAGATATCACAAGAATTTTGATTCATTTGAGATTTCAAAATTGAAAGACCCTCACACATGTCACAATCCAATAGTTATGCAAAACCACCATTCGATTAACTCTAATTTTATTGCTAATATAACGTTAATCATTGTCAAAGTTGAAATAAGTATTAACATTGCAACTTAGGGATTTTTTATATGATATATCGTATAAAAAATCTTGGTTGGCTAAATAGAAAATATTGAAGAAGTTGTTTGGATTACATAAGGAGTCTTTTCAAGTGTTACCTAGGATGCTATTAAAACTAAAAGAATTAAATCGTAGTACAAGTGTTGAGTAAGGTCATAAGATGGTTGATGGTGATACGACAATATTTGAAAGAGTATTATAGGCATTTAAACCTTCAATTTAGAGGTTTCAATATTGTTGTCCACTAATAAGTATTGACAACACTCACTTATATGGAAAGTACAAGGCAAAAATATTGTATTATGCTTTGGTTAAAGAAGAAACAAATAGTAACTTAACATGGTTTTTAGATTTGATTCGTATACATGTCACGAGTAGATATATTGGATTGTGTAAAATTTTATATAGACATGTGGTAATTAAAAATGTTATGTCATAGATATGGACCGAGTTAGATGGGTATCATCATCATTGTTCTAGTCATTTTATGATTAACTTCAACAAAAGATTCAAAAATATGGAATTGAAATAATTATTAGATAAGATGTGTCAAGAGCCTTCAAGATGGAAATTTAAAACTATGTATGATGATATGATTGACATAAATCATCAAATCAAAAAACAGCTTGAGATTGAAACGAAAAAGAGATGGACACTTTTATATGATGATGATTATTGTTATAGAAATATGACCACTAATTTGTTAGAGGTTTTCAAAAATATCTTGAAAAATGTTCGTGGTTTTCTTGTAACAACTATAGTGAAAATTACATTTTTCAGGACTAATAAATATTTTGTTGATCGAAGAGTTACATTTAATGATTATATTAGTCATGGTGTATTGTGCCCTCCATAAGTGCTTGCTAAACTTATTGTTAATGCATCAAAATCAAGATCACATGTTGCAAGTATATTTAATATCCTAGATGGTGTTTTTCAAGTTGAGACCCTTTTAGTAATTGGTAGTCGAAGAGAGGTTTGATAAATAGTTCGGTTTAGTCAACGAATGTGTACATGTGATAAATGATAATTGTATCATTAACTATGTTCACACCTTATTGTATGTTGTCCATTATGACATGTTGACTTTGAACAATTTATTGACCATTTATTTTCTAACATCGGCTATAAAAATTTATAAGTTTTTTTATTATTATTTTGAACCCTTACTTGATATTCCATCATGGCTTGATTATACTAGGTCACGAGTTAAAGGATGTCCAACTAGATGAAGAGTTGAAAAGGTTCAAGATGAATACCAAAAAGAGGCATACACAAAATAGATGCGAGTTAGGCTGTAATTGGTCATAATAGAAAAACATGTCAAAATAGAGAATGTAAATAATTTTTTTTTTAAATTGAGACTTTTATTTCATATCTTTATTTTAATTTTTTTTATCCTTTTATTCAATATCTTTTTAATTTTTTTATACAGGTACACGTCATAGTGCAAATTAAGGGAGCTGGATCTACGTCAGGACGACGTGGCATGTGAGAGGATGAGTCCTCATTATGTTGAGGTTCTGATGATTTCTCAATCTTGCTATTGCAATACAAGCATCGATCCGAGGATATTTGGGCTCAATGAGTAAGTTAATTTTTTATATATATAACATGGTTACTTGATAAATTGTAAATGTTGTTAATACTTGTGTTTATATTTGTTTGATGAAATTATAGGGTCTTTTGGTTAGACCTTGTCATCATGCTTTGGTAGACCTAGATGACCGAGTTTATCCCTATATCATTGAGGCTGAATTTTTCGATATCAGTCACTTAAAAGGCATAAATATCGATCCTGATTTGATTGCAACATTAGTAGAGTGGTGGAGACGATAAACTAATATATTTCATTTTCATGTTGGAGAGATGATATCGACATTACAAGATGTTTCCATGCTAGTCAATCTTTTGATAGATAAAACTTTTGTTATAGGCCCCACACCTTTCAACAAAAATGATTTATGTCTTCATCTATTGGAATGAGTGCCTTTCCCTAAGGAATATAAAGTGGATTATATTAGATTGAATGGTTTAAAGAGAGTTTTGAGACCCCCCAAGGACGCTACAAAGATTATATTGTATTATTATGCTAGAGCATACATAATGCATATGTTTAGGGTCATGATATTTACTGGTTTGACAGGTAATGCAGTCACATTTTACTTTTTGTCAATGCTAGAAAACTTTGTTGCCATTGGTAACTATAGTTGGGGCTCGGAGATGCTTGCATACATGTACCGTTAGCTTTGCCACATATGCATGTCTGACGGGAAACAAACTGGTAGATGTTTATTGTTTCTACAAGTATAATTTGAGATTAAATTTTATTAAATATTATTAATTTAAGTATTTACTATTTTTTTAATTATGAATATAAAGTTATGGTTGTGGGAGCACCTTCACATCAGTCATTCTAATATTTAAAGAAATTAGATACTCAACACAGTTATAAGAAGATGACTCTTAATTGGAGCTCAGTAATAATAATTATTAATACATTATTAAATTTAAATTTTCTATGAAAAAATATCTAACTTAACTATTTAACATGTTAGTTAGGTTGGGGATACGTTTAGGCATTTTACATAAAATCTCACCCATGTTCACAAGTTCTGTTTGAGCAAGTTGAATTCACATGAGCCTCATAACGTATACGTGAACTCAATTATTCATTTTTTTATTTAAATTTATTTTTCTAGGTGTGAATGTTGATATAGACACTGTAAACCGATGATTTAATTGAAAAAAACATCTATATTATGCATGAAGAGAAGTGATTTATAGCTATCAGTGATCCTTATGCATTGTTTTGTCATAATTGAGGTGAATAGACCTGATCAGGTAATGCATTGATTTGAATTACACCAACACATATCTGATGATGTTAATTGTCGAGGTAAAGAGGAAGATGATTGGTTAGTGGTCCATTTACAATATATCAATTTGTGGCATGCGAGAAGAGATCATATATTTACAGAGCGATATCCACTTATTGAGTTAGATCTCTACATGACTTGGTACATGGACATAATAAAGCAATTCATAACACCATCATGAGAGCGTGTTACGAGATGTCCGCGCGACACTCGTGTCATTCGACATGTAATCCAGATAATTATAAGCCTCATGCACCAAGATATAATAGATTGATATGTATGGATTAGTTTTTTTCAACATTTAATAAAATTCTTATTTATATCTTATAAATGATAATATAATCTTTTCTAATATATCGGGTGAATTTCTAATACTTAAGGGTTGGAGAGTTGCGATCGCAGTTCGTGATGCTACCTAGTTTTTATCATGCCATTCTTCACTTGATGAGGTTGGAGAGGCTCAACATTTGGACGATACAATAAAGGAGGATGGTGTTGTTTATCATGCACACGATGACATGCTTGTGGTTATGATGGTGCAAGCTTATTGACAGAGTTAATTTGCTAGATGTTTAACCATGTAATTTAGTTTATTGTAATGAATTATTTTGATGTTGAGATTAAGTTTTTTTAAGTGTAAATTTACTTGCTAGGAAAATTAGGTGATTCTATTAACTTAAATTGAATTATAATTGTTGTTCTTATAGTTATTTGAAACTATGTTTTTGCTGGGTAGAGAGCTGAGATGGTTGAGACAGTTAATCAGGTGCTATTTTAATAGATTGTGCATGGACTACATGCTTGACTACTTGTTGCGCATGTAGTAAAAGCGGACCAATACTTGCATAAATACTGTATGCGCTATTACTATTTCTGTGCTAAAATAAAAATTATTTTTTAATTATATTAGTTTGAAAAATAATTTTGCCATTATGTTAATTTAGAAAGAAAAAAAAAACTCTATTTATCACATGTGCTAGCGTGGAGAAAACTCTATTTCATTATTAGGATTGGCGCAACTTTGTTATGCCAATATGACCAGCGTGATCTTGGTTTTTTTTTTTTTTTTGTCACTTGTATCAACACAACCTTTTAAAACATGCTATTTTCCTTAATTTTATTAACTATGTTATTTTTTCAAATTTATTTTGAAGGATATGTAATTTTTTTTCTAAAAAAAAAAATGTATGTGTGCATGCAAGGAAATCACTGTCAAGTCAGCATTTCAAGGAAAATTTTACTTTTATACCATGTAGTAAGTGAAATAAAGTTTACTATAATTTTATGTTGAAATTGTCATTTAGGATAAATTGGTGTTTATTTTTACATAAAAGTTTACTATAATTTTAATGAATACCTTATACATTGTTTAATATCGGTTATATTAGAGTGAAATTAATTAAATTAAAAGGTTTAAAACTTAATTAATAATAGAATAATATATTGGAGCCTACATTTACCTTTTTTAAAAAAATTGTTTTACTAATGTCATGTCATATAGCATTATAAAATTAATAAAACTAAAACTAAAATATTTAAAACTTAATTGATAATAAAATTAATGAATAATGAATCAGGTGCCTTAGTTTTTAGTTTTTTTCTTTGCAATTGAGTCCTTCTATAACCTAATTTACTGAAATTAGTTTTGAAATTATAATAAAATTATCCATTTAAGAGACAAATGACTGAAAAATCAAGTTAGAACCTAAATTCTTGCCAATTTTTATTTTCATCTAAAAACTCATTTTGTTTATTTTTTAGTCTCTAATTGAGAGAGAGCGCCTTGCCAAAAAATGATGATAGAGAAAGAAAATAATTGGTTGTCATGATTTCAACAATCAAAATGGTCAAGTTTGGTGTCAAAATATTTCATTCAATGAAAGGAGTTTAGTGGTGGTGATTTTCAACATTAATCTTGCTAAAAAAGTAAATAAGGGCTTAAGAAGATTTATGATCTTGGGTTGATTTCTCAATTTTTAAACGGTTGTTTTACTACTCTAGAGGCAAAAATGACTTTATCAAGGTTTGTAGAATGTTTCTCAAGTGTTTTTATATGAAAAACTGGTTGAAAATGGATTGTTTGGTCCAAAGTACACAAATTGATTTTTTATCTAGTTTCTAGCCACTTTGACTATCGAAAACTAGGTAAATGGATGATGCGTCGTTTATCACAACAGATGATGCATTGTTCGGTTTTCGTATTTGCTCGCTTACAAATAATAATAATAATTAAAACCAGGCTACGTGTGGAGCTTGTCCTCTAAGCTGGCATACCCAACCCTTTTCTTTCCTTCTCTTTTTTTTTTTTTTTTGCACTATCAAAAACTTAACAAGTTGATTCACTTACTTTTTAATTTTGACATGGTTATTAACAACAACAACAACAATAATAATAACAATACATTACTCATGAAAATTTGTTTTAAAAAATATTTTTGTTGTTAAAATTTTTAAATATTTTTTGAAATATTTTTATCACATTTATGATTTTTTTAAATTTCAATTACATATAAAATATGGACATAATATTTTTGTATTTGTGTTTTAGCTTGATTTAATGATCATGACTTGTATTTTTAACAAAACAATGGTTTTATTCACTCAATATTTGGTTTAAATCAATATATTTTATTATTATTTATTGACACATATAATTTTCAAGATATTATTGAAAACACATTATCAACCTTTTATTTTTCAATGAAATATTTTTTAATGAAACAAAAATCTTAAAATCGATCACATTTTTTAGTTTAGTTACAATGTCAAATAATTTCTTGCGACCTAAATATTTTTTATGTTAAAAAAAAACTTTGGTCTTCTCCTAATATAGTGCAAGCATGCAAACTAGTTTGAGTTTTCTTTACTAATGTAACATCATATAACCTTTGCACTATCGTAGTGCAAGACATTTACGCTATCTTCCACTAGCATATTCATTTTTCTTCATGGTTGTATGGGGTTCAAATTGTTTAAATTTTTTTTTATGTTTTTGAATCGTTTTAATATGTTAAAGTTAAAAATAAATTTTTAAAAATAAAAAAAATTATTTTGGTTCATTTCTGAGCGAAAAACATTTTGAAAAGCAACTGTTACCACACTCTCAAACACCTCATCCTTTCTTGAAAAAACTCTTGTTTGCCAATCATTTTTTATATACCTAAGTACACATGTATCATTTTGGATCCAATTTTTTTCCATATATTTTTGAAACTAGACATGAGAGGCTCAGTATAAGCGTGTGAGCCTAGATAAAAACAGAAGGACTTATTGACCATTGGTTGGCCAAGGTTACCTAGCTGGAGCATGTCTGAATGTAGGATTTTAGGTCAACTTAACTTGGTACTTACCTATTACAATGATAAATCATATATGTAGAGTATGTACAATATGTATATAGAGAAAAATATAAAATATAATATTTTATTTATAGAAAAAAACTAATAACCCTATTAATGATAAAATATCACTTTGTCCCCTAAAAAAATATCACATATATTATTTCAGATAATTTAAAAAATTTATGCAATCTAGCCTTTGATTCTTCTATTTTTAGAATCATAATCCTTTGTATAAATTAAATTTCAGTGCTCAATTTCTAAAACTTATTTACAATCAAGTTATACTTGATTAATCGTCAAAGTTTAATTTCATAAAAAAGATTCTTAATGTATGACCTATTAGGTTTCTTATATATTGACCAAAATATAAATCATAATTTTAAATAAAATAGGATTAGATAAATTAAATAATATAACTTATTATCAATTTGACAAATTAATTAATTTATATTTGAAGAGCAAATGCAGCATCTAGTAATGTGTCATAATCCTCCAAATATTAAGAAAGTCATATGTGATTTGACTTAATATTTTAATGATCAATTTCTTAGCGTAATTATTATCCCTCCATCAAGAGTGTTTTGATTTGTACATTTGAGCATAAAATGTGTTTGCTATACCAAATTATGTTTATTCTCAACACTATATTAATTGATTCTTTGAATAAAATTGAAACCCTTTTCAAATATCATTCCACTTTAGGTAATGATTTCTCAATCAATAATATTTGAGAATAGGTGGAATATTTTTTCTAATTTACATATGATGATGAATCATGATCACTCAAATGATTTTATATAGTTTATATTATATCCAATATTTGCTCATTTGTTTTTACCTTTGATTAAGACAATGTATAGTTAGGATCAAAGCAATCCTCAAATAAGATAACTTGATGTCATCAAGTTTAAGGATCACTTACAACACTATTACGTGAGTTTTTCTATAAAATACAAGTGATTTTTCCATATGAAACCCTTATGCGGGTTAGTTACTTAGTTTAGTGTACATGTCATATGACGAACACCTATATATTAGTTTCAAGTACTTTTCACATCTCAACTTATGAGAACAACTATTTTCTTTCATAAAGGAAAGAATATAATATGTATTAATCTCAAAGGTTCTATAGAATACCGAGTCTTAATAAAACATTGATAAAGAATATTTAAGTATAATTTTTTGATGCAATATGAATCCTCGTAATTATAACTATTTTATAATTTCTTTTAAAAAGTAATTTTTTTTATTTTAATAACTTTATCTTTACTTTATTAATCAAACAAAAATAAATTTAAAGATAAAGCATGTCTTTATTAATGATAAATATATTATGCATAAACAAAGTCAATATCACATATAGCAAACTAATTTACTTTAGAGCATATACACTAATAAATAATTCATCCGATTACTAGAAAAGATGGCAAGCCCTATACTTGGCTAACCTTCAAGTTCTCGATATGTATTGTGTGCCTTCAAACTACCTAACTAATAGTGAGGGTGAGTAATTGATATAACCAGCCAAACCAATCAGTGAAACCCATACTTTGTCACCATAACTCATAAGATAAGACAAATTACCCATCCAAGAAGCTTTCCACTTAAATTACTCTAACGAAGTGTTTGACATTTTTCACCTATGTCTTCTCATCTAGGTCATTCCATTCTTCGCTTAAAATCAGCTCGAGGGGTCTCATGTTGAACAATCAGAAATTATTAAAAACTTCTCTTGATATCTCCAAGTGACTAACTATCCACATAAATAACAGAGAAACACAATATCACATCACTTCTTTTCCATGTAGTCTACAATGGTTTAAGGATAAGAACGTTTTAGCTAAGATAGCTGAGGTATGGCTATTTTTTGTTCGTTAATATTCAACAAATGCATTGGTAGCTTCTAAAGGAAACAAAACTAACCCAAAGATAGGGAAAACAATTGCCTAGTATTTCTTTTCTCTTAGATATCCCTTTTCTCTATCCATCTTCATCTTATTCTCAATCAACTTCCACTTAAATCCTCCATTCAACATCCTATACTGATCAACTTGGTCTAGATGCAATAATTTTACAACTCCAACAACACTATTCTTTGTCTGAAATATGCTTTATGAGGGTCATTTGGGAAATTTAAAATCTAGGTATACTCTTCAATGATGGGGGGTCATGCCAATGTCTCCAAAAATGAAACATCTATAATCTAGATTCTAGAAGTGCATTAAGGCATTGATTGATGAAATTTGAACTGAAATCCTTATTAGATGGGCAATTCTCCCATACTTTCTCTTAAATAAAGTTTGATTTACATACCCCAACATTGATACAAGCTTCTTTTATGTTTTTCATGGAGTAATATACTTTGGTCATATGTAATAATTCCCTAACCTCGATCCTTGATCAAATCCCTTTCAACTAATTGTATTATCTCGGATCTTTCCCCGAACTCAGAAAAGGTCATAAAAGTTATGGTTTTAGATTAAAAACCCTGTAGAGTTCAGAATTTTAATGAGGTTTACCCTAATGCAAAATGAATTATTAAGGAGTTTATGCTCTAAAAGTAGGTTTTAGGTTACTACATGAGGGGTAAGCCTTTTACCTAGTCTTAAAAAGGGTCTATAATCTACCCAATAACCACCTTTTATCAAGTTAGTATAAGGATTTACAAGAAATGGTTGGGGCACAGTGTGATCATCATTTCCGAGTAAATGCTCAGCTTTGATGTTTCAATAAAATCTGAACCCCGATTGAAAGTTATGAGGCAAATCGCTACTCTCCACTTAACCTAGAATTCGATTTATTAAAAGATTAAGATGCAAGAAGTTATTATTCGATACCAGATGCATGAGGAGTATATAAAATGCATGTTAGAGTAGAAAAATATGATAAAATTAAATAGACAAAAATAAACAAATAGCAAATAAGTAAAGCTCAGTCCAATCAAACAAGGTTTCCCTAGTGGATTCGTCATCCTATTGTGACGTGCATGATGTCGAATGACAGGGTTATATCCTGGAATTGAAATGGGGGTTTTGAGTTTAATTATAAAGTTATGATTATAGGATTCATGAGTCGTCATCTAATATTATGGTCACTAGAAAACGTAATGGTCTATAAGAGTCTGGGTAAGGAGACTAGTTGTGCAAGGAGAAGACGCATTATCCCAGTACACCCTACCTAAGATAAGCTGCATTGTTATTTGATTGTTTTTATAGGTCATGTTTCTATCCGTTGGTCTTATCTAAGATTCAAGACAAATCTTCTTCTGTGAGGAAGTTTCTATATTATCGAGTTAAATCCTAACCGTTCTCAGGCCCAGATTTATCATCGAATTTATTTCCTAAGTATAGTTAATTCCTAAAATTTTGAATAACAAACTAATTGATATGGGATTTTTGGTATTTTGACCAAACCTTAATGAATAATCATAAACCGGGTACGATATCTATTTTTACACTTCTTAAAACATGATAAAAACATGATTTTATCTTTTTTTAAAAATATGCATAAAAAACCTTTAAAATATTTTTTTGTTGTTTTTTTAAATAAAGTTTATTTTTGAATTTTTTGAATTTTTTTTTAAATTTTAGAGAAAAATTAGATATTTTTTATACCGAGTCTGGAACTTATAATGTAAGTCTATGGTTCGATATTCAAAACAATTGCTAAAAAATACACACGATGGACCCACAATAAATTTTAAAGAAAGGTTTTTAAAAAATTTTAAAATTTTCCTTTTAAAAAATAAGCCGAACCCGACCTAGCAGTGTGGGTTGGGTTGGGCTGGGCTGAAATGGTCCAACCCACCCATGTCACATGGACGCTAGCCCAACCCAGTGACCATGTGAATTATTCTATTGCAGAATGTAAATTCATGTTCTACATGCAGATGGTAGAAGCAAGAGAAGATTCATAGGGGGGAAGGAAGAGAGAAGAAGGTTACCTGGCATGAAGAGGTGTAGCTGCTGTGGATGAGAGGTTTGGCGTGAGGATGATGGAGGTTGATGTGATTAAGAAGAAAAGAAGAAGCTGGTGTTGGTAAGATTACTCCTGTTGCCGGTGAGAAGAAAAAGTTGGAAGGGTGTTGGGTCGCTGTTAGTCACGGCGTAGAGGCTGAAGATGCTGGGATTCACGACAGAGAAGATGGTTGAAACAGTGGTAGAGAGGAAGAACAATGCTGAAAATGCTGAAAAAGGCTAGTTTTTTTGCTCAATTTGCACTTTTCTTTCTTCCCCCTCAATGCTCGAAATCCACTTCTATTTATAAGGGTGAAAGAGGGACATCTTGTTATTATTGGGGACCAATCTTGGCCCTTGATTAAAACGGGAAGAATCTTAACCATTGATTCTAAGTCATCATCATGAGCTGCAAAAACTTGGTTGCTAAAAGTTGATAGGGTTAGCCTCTTTGGGCAGCGCCACAATTGCTGTAGGGGCAACCAACAAGCAAGAATCATGTTGGGGTATAGTATAATATCAGACCATCATAGTGGTGTATTGTTTGTTCGATTTGGTGGAGATACAAAGCATTAAATGCTTTAGAAAAGTAGCCTCCCGAGTAGACTTTCGGGTACAAAAGCTTGAAGATGATAAACATTAGCCAGATGACAAGTCGTCTGACATCTTTTTTTTTTATGTCGGTCAAAACGACATCGTTTTGTACCAAAACTAACCATTTCGGTCAAAACACATGGTTTCATTTAAATGAAACGACACTGTTTTGACTTTCTTAAGGTTTTAATTAGGGATTTGACTAAAGTTCAATTTGGTCCTTCGACTTTTGATTTCTTTTAATTGCATCCCTAATTGACTTCAAACTTTTAATTTTATGTGATTTACCCTTGCCGAACTCCAATATCAACCCTGAATTTTAATGCCTTTTTCATTTTGATCTTTGGTTTTGGATTTATGCAAATTGACCCTCAATTGACCATTAAACTTTTAACTTGCTTCAATTTTACCCCTGTTTTCAACCAAATTGAGTTGTCGGAATTTAGCGTTTTTTTCTCTTTCTAGAAAGGTCTTTGAATTTCTTCAATTTAACCCTTAATTGACCCTAAACTTTGATTTTCTTGGAATTTCATCCCTGATTCCAATCAATTGACTTTGTGAAGATTGAGTTTTGGTCATCTAAAATCCCAATGGATTAAGCCCAAATTGAGCTTCTAAACTTAATTTTCATCAATTAAGTTCCCAATAAAACTAATTTGACCCATTAAAAGTGTAATTAAGTCATTCCACCTAATTAAATCTTTTAATTTCAAATTAATTATTAAACATAATTAAAATTTTAATTTGGCTCATGATTAAATCAAATTGGCCTATTAAAAGTCTAGTTAAGTTCCTAGACTTAATTTTTATGTGGATTCATCTAATAATCATTTGATTTGATCTTGAATCTGCATTATCTCTTAAATCTTAAGTATAATAGGGTATGATTAGGCTTATAATTCCATTCAAAATTTTAGCTTAATTCTTTTACATATTTAAAACCCTTCTCAGCTTGTTTTTGTCAAATTGTTAGTCTTCTTGTTATTATTACTTTTATTTTTAATTTTTATTTTGAAAGAAAAAACAAGTAAATTTGAGGAAGAACCCAAAAATGGGTTATGACAATATATAAGAAAAAATTAATGATATGCTATTGATTACTCTTCCAGCCCACTTTAAAAAAAGAGATAGACACATGAAAAAGAAAAAGAAAAATCAAATTTAGAATCAATCAAAATTAATAAGAATATTTCTATCTAGGTTTCTCTCTCATCTTGTATTTACTTCTTTGTAAAAATGAGTTAGAGTGTGCTTGTTTTTTTAGATAACTTTTGTGGTTGCGATTTAAAAAAGTAAATTTAAAAAAAGTGTGGTTAGTTGGATTTAGATACGTGTTTGGTAAAAATTATGGTTGAGATTTACGTGGAGCAAAAAACATGTATAAAATGTTTGGTTGTGGTTGCTTTTCAAAAGTGTTTTTTACTTGGAAATAAATCAAAATATTTTTTTATTTTTAAAAAATTATTTTTGATATCAACGCATCAAAATGATATGAAAAAATATATAAAAATTTAATTTGAAGTAAAGAAAAAAATAAATTTTTTTCAAATTTTGGAAAAAATACTTTTGAAACGCAAAAATAAACAGAGTTTTACGAAACTCGGTTAAAAAACATGTAAAAACTTCTTCATAAAAACTGCATTTCAAACTTAATTTTTTGATAGGCCCTATAATATAAAACATAGTTTAGTGTATTACAAAATACCTAATAGTATTTTTTACACTGTAAATATAAAAGCTACAACTAGACAAACGGACGAAGACGGAATAAATATTTTCTTAGCATTATAAATTTTTTCAATCCAATTCCGCAGTATATATGCCCTCACAACCTACTCTCAAGGGTTAGTGTGCTCAAATAATTTCTATGGTAGGCTAGAGTCATCCCTTTAGAATTTTGTATTAATAATTGAGTGGGTGTTTGTTCTCAAAAATAATATGTATTTACGAAAACATTTTGCAAGGAAAACATTTTTTATTTTTAATAAATGAGTTATTTCTCAATATTTAGGTATTTAAATGAAAATCATTTATTGGTTGTTTTCTGTGCATTGGAAAATAAAAATCATTTATGCAAAGAGCTAAAAACTTCTTGTGAAATAGTGTTTTTTAAACTTATTTATTGATGTGGATCTCAATTGAGTGTTAGCATGAGGTGATTTTACAAGTATTTTTTTTTTAATTTGTCATTGATATAGGCATCTTTTAAAATATTTTTCTCTTTTCAAGAATTGTAAGTTATTTTTCAAAGTTCAAAGGATGTGCTAAGGTCTCTTAGCATAATTATAATTATAATTATAATTAACCTAATTGTTTATCTTACTTCAAGTCTTTAATATTTATATTACATTCAAGTTCATAAGTATATAATCAATTAGACATTCTCATGGGTTGTGCAAGCAAAATATCTAATATATTAATAAGAAAATAAATAGATTAGCAAGCAATTGTTGCTTCTCGTAGAGACTATTTAGTATTATATTAATTTTTGTTTTTTTTGGCAACCATATAAATCTTTTGCACTAAATCTTTACACACAATTGCATTGCATATCATGGCTACGCAAAAGCTAAAATAACCTGTTTTTTTATTATGAAGACATGCTTTTATTTATTTTACATATAAAAATCTATTTCAGACTAGTTTTAATTAAATATATATATTTTTTAAATTTATATTTTTAAAATCATAATTAATATATATATATATATATATATATATATATATATATATATATATATATATATATATATATATATTTTGTTATAAAATATCATTAAATAACACAGAT
>Ga0307513_10004780_pt1 | contig 17987 bp, 22 predicted proteins | sample 15_EM_MG_FD_202174 | JGI IMG/M metagenome (GOLD analysis project Ga0307513, IMG submission 202174) | Populus trichocarpa ectomycorrhiza microbial communities from riparian zone in the Pacific Northwest, United States - 15_EM | ecosystem: Host-associated > Plants > Roots > Unclassified | place... | reverse complement strand
TGCTCACGCACGTGCCGTCGTGGTTCGACGGGGCTGATCTGTTGGCGGAGGCCAAGGAAGTGTTCGACGGGCCTGTGGAGCTTGTCGTTCCCGATGGTGGGTACGAGGTTTAGAGGCCGGGGCTCCGCCCCCTTCCCCCGACCCTCCTCTGGTGGAGCCTCTGAGGCCTCCGAAATGCCCTCTGAGCAGCGGAAACATGCTTGACTTCGAACGTATGTTCGAGTAGAATCAAAAGGTATGGCCGACAACCCGCTCGCACAGGCCAAGTGCCTGCTCGAGCAGGCTGCCGCGCTCATCAACTCCAGCCCGGACCCCCTCGCCGCACTGCTGGTGGCCGAGCGTGGATCGCGATTGATGGACCGCACCAAGATCGCCCAGATCGCCGCAGTTGAGCGCGAGGGCAGCCTCGCCGAGAAGGGTGTCAAGACCACACTCCCATGTGGTCGGCGATGAGCGAGGTCACCGCGTGTGCCGGGCCAGCGCCCGGCGGGCCAACAGCGCCCAGACCGGCCCCGCGGGCCCGTCGGGGTGGCCGTGGTCCCCCTGGCCGCACACCACCACAGCCGCAGCTACGCCCAGCCCGGTCATGCTGTGTTGCCGACATCATGATCAGATCCATTCGACCGAGTGGTCGATCGACATGTCGACCGGCACACCGAAGTTCATCCCGCCCCCGTGGCTGGCCGAGTTGTGGGCACGAACATGACCGGGGCAGGTCCCTGCCATGAGGGTGGTGTGCCGCCCGTCTTTGAAAGCTCCACCAGAGGAAGGGTCGGGGTTCGGGGCGGAGCCCCGAGACGTGGGTCCCGGTCAGGATCCCCACACAGCAGTGGCCCCGGCATGCCCGGTGAGTGCCACGAGCCCCGTCGCGACCAGCCCGGCAAGCGCGGCGAGCACGCAGAGGGCCAGCACCACTCGGGTCGAGGTGGCTCGCGTCGCGACGAGCGTCGAGCCGGCGCCTTCCGGCTCAGCGGCCCGGTCCGCGCGGCGGCCCAGCAGCACCGCCGCCGCGAGCAGCACCACGAACACGATGGTCGCGGGCAGCACCGTGTCCGCTCGGGCCATGTGCAGCTCCAGTGCCGCGCTCTCGTGGCCGCCGTGACCCTCCGCGAGCACGGTGCCCGACGTGGTCGCGATCGGCACGCAGATGAGCCCGGCCACCGCCAGCACCAGCGTCGGGACGCCGTAGATCTGCCGCCACGCCGGTCGGATCGCGACGAGCACCGCGCCGAGCGCGGCGAGGGGGATCAGCATCACCACGGCGTGGACCACCAGCGGGTGCACGGGGAGGCCGGCGACCGTCATGCGCGCATGATGCCCGGTTCGTCCTCTTCCCGTCACCTGCCGGATGGCCTCGATCTTCGCTGCTGGTCGGGTCCTAAGGTGTTCCGGTGACCCGAGCAGACGGCAGATCCGACGACGAGCTCCGCCCCGTGACCATCACCCGCGGCTTCCAGAAGCACCCCGCGGGATCCGTGCTCGTCGAGTTCGGCGACACGAAGGTCCTGTGCGCAGCGAGCGTCACCGAGGGGGTGCCGCGCTGGCGCAAGGGTTCGGGCCTGGGTTGGGTCACCGCCGAGTACGCGATGCTGCCGTCGGCCACCAACACCCGCAGTGACCGCGAGTCGGTGAAGGGCCGCGTCGGCGGCCGAACCCACGAGATCAGCCGCCTGATCGGCCGTTCCCTGCGTGCCTGCATCGACCTCAAGGCGTTGGGCGAGAACACCATCGCCCTGGACTGCGACGTCCTGCAGGCCGACGGCGGCACCCGCACGGCCGCCATCACCGGCGCCTACGTGGCGCTCGCCGACGCCGTCACCTACCTGAGCGCGCGCGGGAAGCTGTCGGACCCCAAGCCGCTGTCGGGCAAGGTCGCCGCGGTCAGCGTCGGTGTGGTCGACGGGCGGGTGCGCCTGGACCTGCCGTACGAGGAGGACTCGCGCGCGGAGGTCGACACCAACGTCGTCGCCACCGATGCGGGCACGTTGATCGAGGTGCAGGGCACCGGGGAGGGCGCCACGTTCTCCCGCGCCACCCTCGACGCGATGCTCGACGTGGCGCTGGGCGGCATCGCGCAGCTCGTCGAGCTGCAGACCGAGGCGCTCGCCCTGCCGTACCCGGGGAAGCTGCCCGCATGACGAAGATCCTGCTGGCCACCCGGAACGCGGGGAAGCTCGTCGAGCTGCGCCGGATGCTCGATTCCGCCGGCATCGAGGTGCTCGGCCTGGCTGACGTCGCCGAGTTCCCCGAGGCCCCGGAGAGCGGAGCCACCTTCGCGGAGAACGCGCTGGCCAAGGCACGCGACGCCGTCGCGGCCACCGGCCTGCCGGCCGTCGCCGACGACTCCGGCCTCGCCGTCGACGCCCTCAACGGCATGCCTGGTGTGCTGTCGGCCCGCTGGTGCGGCCGCCACGGCGCCGACGAGGAGAACCTGCAGCTCGTCCTCGGTCAGCTGCACGACGTGCCCGACGAGCGCCGCGGCGCCCAGTTCGTGTGCGCCGCCGCGCTCGTGCTGCCCGACGGCACCGAGACCGTCGTCCACGGCGAATGGCCCGGCCGCCTCGACCGTGCCCCCCGCGGCACGAACGGGTTCGGCTACGACCCGATCTTCGTGCCCGAGGGCGAGGAGCGGACCTCGGCCGAGATGGCGCCCGACGAGAAGGACGCGGCGTCGCACCGGGGCCGCGCGATGCGGGCGCTGCTCCCGCACCTCGCCGACCTCAGTCGGTAGGCGGGTCCTCCGCCAGCACCTTCTTGGCCACCCGGAACGCCGAGTTCGCCGACGGCACGCCGCAGTAGATCGCTGTCTGCAACAGGACCTCGACGATCTCCTCCTTGGACAGGCCGTTGCGCAGCGCGGCCCGCAGGTGCAGCTCCAGCTCGGCCCAGTGGCCGTGCGCCACGAGCGCGGTCAGCGTCACCGCGCTGCGCATGCGCCGGTCGAGGCCCGGCCGCGTCCAGATGCCGCCCCACGCGTAGCGGGTGATCATCTCCTGGAAATCGGCGGTGACGTCGTCGACGGAGGCGAGTGCGGCGTCGACGTGCGTCGCGCCGAGCACCTCGCGCCGCACGGCGAGCCCGTCGGGATCGTATGAGGGAGTCACGGGGGCACGTTAGATCGTTGCGCGAAGCACCCGGTCGACAGGACTGGCCTGGACCGCCAGCAGGCGCTCGGTCTGCGTCGAGTCGAGCACGTGGGGCCGGTCGCTGAGGTAGTACATCTCGACGACCTCGGCCATGATCGGGTCGGACGCGCCGAGCTCCGTGAGCTCCTCCACCGGCATCGCGCGCAGGATCGGTGCGGGTGCTCCGGCCAGCTCGGCGAGGCGGCGAGTGAGGGCTCGCACGGACCGGTCTGCGATCGGCGGTACGTGCCAGGCGCGCCCCCAGTGCTCGCTGCGGCCGGCTGCGACCAGCGTCGCGGCGACGTCCCCGACGTCGTTCCAGCTCCTGGTGGAGTCCAGGTCGCCCGGCCAGGCCGCCTCGACACCGGCCAGCACGGCCGGCACCACCATCAGGGTGTAGCCCGACACCGCGTCGGAGCCGACGTACTCACCGGCCCGTACCTCCGCGACGCGGACCCGGCCCTGCTCGTGAGCGCGCAGGGCATCGGTCCAGATCTGCGCCCGCACCCGGCCCTTCACCGTGGTCGGCGCCATCGGCAGATCCTCCGTGAACGGGCCGGCGACGGGCCCGTACCCATACGTGTTGCCGGCCATGACGTAGTCGGCGCCGACCTTCTCGGCCGCGGCCAGCAGCGCCGCGGCCAGCGGGGGGAACTCGATCGGCCACCGGTCGTACCGCGGCATCGCGCAGTTGAACAAGGTCTGGGCGCCTCCGGCGAGATCGACGAGGTGGGCGGTGTCCGTCGCGTCGGCCGCGATCGGCTCGATCCGGGTGTGCGCGGGCCCGCGGCCACTGCGCGAGAGCAGGCGCACGTCCGCGCCCGAGTCGGCCAACAGGAGGGCGGTTGCGCGGCCGACCGGGCCGGCACCGACGACAACACTGGATGGCATCTCGTGAGCCTCTCTCCTACGGCCAGATGAATCAGCTGATCAACACGCTACGTGCGCAGGCGCAGGACGATGAATGCTCAAGACACTGCAATACCTATCTGATCGTCTGTGATCTCGGGCGGTACGGTTGTGCCGTGGACGTTCTGAGTGACGTGCTCACGACCATGCGCACGGGTCGGCCGCACGCTGCTCGCACCCGCACCTGGGCGCCGTGGGGAGTGCGCTTCCCGGCCACGGACGCGGCCGGCTGCCATGTCGTCCTGCGCGGATCGTGCTGGCTCATCGCCGAGGGCCGCGACCCCATCCCGCTCACATCGGGCGATGTGGTCTTCCTCCCGCACCCAGGCGTCTACGTGCTGGCCGATTCGCCCGGCACGCCCGCGATCGACTTCGATCCCGTGGCCGAGGACGGCACGGCGGTCGGCGAGATCGAGATCCTCGGCGCCGGCGCCGTGACCGAGACACTGTGCGCGGCCTACTACTTCGACCGCAGTCGCGTCCACCCGCTGATGGAGGACCTGCCACCCGTGGTGCACCTACCGGCCATGCCGGGGCACCGACCGGCACTCCGCAGCGCCGTCGACCTCCTCGGCAACGAGCTCGCTGCGGCCCGGCCCGGCAGCGAACTGATCGTGCCCGCACTGATCGACACGCTGCTGCTGTTCATCCTGCGGGAGTGGCTCGAGAGCAATCCCACCACCGGTTGGGCGACGTCACTCAACGATCCGGTCGTCCTCCGCGCGCTGCGCGCCATCCACCTCCGGCCGGACCAGCACTGGTCCGTCGACGACCTCGCCCGGGAGAGTGGGCTCTCCCGGGCAGCCTTCGCCGCCAGGTTCAGGACCAGCACGACCATGCCGCCGCTCACCTACCTGACCTGGTGGCGGATGACCCTCGCCGCACGCATGCTCCGCACGACCGACGCCACGGTCCGCGCCATCTCCGAACGCGTCGGCTACACGTCGGAGTTCGCGTTCACCAAGGCGTTCAAGCGCGAGTTCGGCGCCGCGCCACGGTACTACCGCGGCGGGGGACCGGCGAGGCTGCCGGCGGAGGCCGGTACCGTCGACTGAGTGACGAACTGGGGGCGGATGCTGGCCGGCGTGGCGCTGGCCGCGCTCGTCGGCATCGGCGCGCTGCTCGCGTGGCGCCTCGGCGGGGCCGCCGACATCCGCGCCACCGTCGCCTCCGCAGGCGTGTGGGCGCCGCTGCTGTTCCTCGGCGTGCACACCCTGGTCACCGTCAGCCCGTTCCCGCGCACGATCTTCACCGTCGCCGCGGGGATCCTGTTCGGGTCGACCGCGGGGCTGCTGCTCACCCTCACCGCCACCACGCTGTCGGCGATCGCCGCGTTCTGGCTGGTCCGGGCCGTCGGGGCCGACGTCGTGGAACGGTACGCCCCGCGCGCTGCCGTGGAGTGGGTGCGCACGCGCGTGCAGCAGCGTGGGTTGCTGGCGATGGTGTCGCTGCGGCTGATCCCGGCGCTGCCGTTCTCGGTGGTCAACTACGCCTCGGCGCTCTCCGGCGTGCGATTCCTGCCGTTCCTGGCCGGCACCCTCGTCGGCGTGCTGCCCGGCACCGTCGCCGTGGTCGTGCTCGGCGATGCCGCGTTGGGCGGCAACCCGCCACCGGCCCTGCTTGCCGTGTCGGTGGCCGGCGCGATCGTGGGTGCGACGGGCGCGGTGCTGGCCGCCCGCCGTCCGGCCGTGGACGAGCCGGTCGAAGCGGCCGCCGAGTAGGGGGTGCCGGCGGCGGGAGTCGAACCCGCACTGTCGGGTACCTAAAACCCGTCCCTCTGCCTGTTGGGGTACGCCGGCGTCCCGCCAAGCCTAGCGTCAGACCTTGAGGTCCTTGCGCAGTTTCGCCACGTGCCCGGTGGCGCGCACGTTGTACTGCGCCTCCTCGATCTTGCCCTCGGCGTCGATCACGAACGTCGAGCGGATCACGCCCTGCACCTTCTTGCCGTACATCGTCTTCTCGCCGAACGCGCCGTACGCCTCCAACGTGGCGCGCTCCGGGTCCGACAGCAGAGGGAACGTCAGCCCCTCCTTGTCGCGGAACTTCGCGAGCTTCGCCGGCTTGTCCGGCGAGATGCCCACGATGTCGAGGCCGGCGCCGTTCAGCTCGGCGAGGTTGTCGCGGAAGTCGCAGGCCTGCTTCGTGCAGCCGGGGGTGGACGCGGCCGGGTAGAAGTAGACGACCACGCGGCGGCCGCGGTAGTCGGCGAGCGCGACCTCCTTCTCGTCGGCGTCGAGGAGGGTGAAAGCAGGGGCGGTGTCGCCCGGCTGGAGGCGGGTGCTCATGGCCAGATCGTGGCATCCTGCGCCGACGACGGCCCGGTCACCCCGACGCATCGGGGTGCTGTGATCTACGGTGGCGCTACGCACTGCCGGCTACACCTGAGGAGAGACGTCGTGGCGCGCGACCCGGACACCATCCAGCGAGAGATCGAGAACGCGCGCGACGCGCTCGCCGAGACCCTCGACGTGCTGGGCGAGAAGGCCAGCCCCCGCCGTCTCGCCGACAACGGCAAGCAGGCCGTGGCGGCCAAGCTCCAGGACCCGAAGATCAAGTACAGCCTGATCGCGGTCGGCGCGATCCTGGCCTTGGCGATCCTGCGCAAGTTGTTCAGGTAGCTCGTAGCTCGCACCCCGAACGTCAGCAAAGCCACTTTCAGGACCGAATCGGTCGTGGAAGTGGCTTTGCTTTCTCAGCTCAACGCGGCGCGGGTGTGCTCCAGGGCCGCGCGGTCGGCGTGGTCGGCGACGAGCGGTCGGTAGCGCGCGATGAACCGCGCCGCACCGAACCCGGCCACGGCGACGAGCCGGTCGCCCTCCAGATAGCCCACGACGGTGCCGCGGACGGGCCCGCCGTCGAACCCGGTGCCGTGCAGGGGCACGACGGAGTCGGCCGCCTCCGGCCGCCCGATGAGCTGGATCTTCAGCCCGAACTGGTCGGACCAGAAGTACGGCACGGTCGCCGGCGGCAGCTCCGCGCCCAGGATGTCGCGGGCCACGACCGCGGCCTGGTCGCCCGCCGACGTCCAGTGCTCGTGCCGGTGCTGCGTGCCGTGCTCGTCGGCCCACGAGGCGACGTCGCCGACGGCCCACACGCCGTCGAGCCCGTCGACGCGGCCGGTCGCACTGCAGGGGATCCCGGTGGAGGTGTCGATGCCGGTGTCGGCGAGCCACTCCAGGTCGGGCCGGCCGCCGATGCCGACGATGCCGATGTCGGCGCTCACCCGTTCGCCGCCGGCGAGTTCGACGGCGACGCCGGCGTCCTCGGGATCGACGAAGCCCGTGATCGACACCCCGGTGCGCAGGTCGACGCCCGCCTCGGTGAACAGTCGGGCCGCGATCCGGGCCACCTCGGCGCCGAGTGCCCGTTCCGCAGGTGCGGATGCCGCCTCGAGCACCGTGACCGCGACTCCGCGTCCGTGCGCGGAGCTCGCGACCTCGGCGCCGATGAACCCGGCCCCGACGACGAGCGCCGTGGAGGCCTTCTCGATGTCGGCCCGCAGCGCGAGCGAGTCGTCGAGGGTCCGCAGCGTGTGCACCTGCGGCGGCTGGCCGGGCAGGGAGCGCGCGACCAGCCCGGTCGCGAGCACGATCGCGTCGGCGTAGAGCGACGCGCCGTCCGAGAGCTCCACCTCGCCGGGCCGCAGCGCGACGGCCCGCAACCCCAGATGGGTGCGCACGCCGAGCTCGTCGAGCCCGTCCTCGGTGCGCAGCACGACGCGGTCGACCTCCCAGTCGCCGGTGAGCAGCTGCTTCGACAGCGGCGGCCGGTCGTACGGGGGATGTACCTCGGCGCCGGCCAGGCTGACCCGGCCCTGGTACCCGGCCGCGCGCAGCTGCTCCACCGTGCGCAGCCCGCCCAGCCCGGCCCCGACGACGAGGACGTGCTCAGGTTGTGCGGTCACTCTCGTCCCCCGTCAGTTCAGCTGCTGCGTGTCTCGGGATCAAGGCGTTCCCGAAGTCGGTCCAGCGTCTGCGACAGCAGCCGGGACACGTGCATCTGCGAGATGCCGACCTTGTCGGCGATCTGGGTCTGGGTGAGGTTGCCGAAGAACCTCAGCATGACGATGGTGCGCTCACGCTCGGCCAGATCGGCCAGCAGCGGTCGCAACGTCTGTCGGAACTCGACCCGGTTCAGCTCGGCGTCGGCCTCGCCCACGAGCTCGCCGACGGTGGCGCTGCCCTGCTCGGAGGAGAGCATCTCGTCCAGCGACGAGCTGCGGTAGGCCTCCGAGGCCTCCAGCCCCTCCAGGACGTCCGCGACGGGCACGTCGAGGTGCTGGGCGATCTCCGACGGCTTCGGGGCCCTGCCGAGGTCCTGGGACAGCTGCGAGACCGCCGCGTTGATCGACACGTGCAGGTCCTTGAGCCGCCGGGGCACCCGCATCGACCAGCCGAGATCGCGGAAGTGCCGGCGCACCTCGCCGCTGATCGTGGGCACGGCGAAGGAGAAGAAGTCCGCGCCGCGCTCCGCCGAGTACCGGTCGATCGCGTGGATCAGCCCGACCGTGGCGACCTGGACGAGATCGTCGATGGGTTCCCCGCGGTTGGCGAACCGGCGGGCGATGTGCTGGGCCACCGGCAGGTAGCCCGTGACCAGCTGATCGCGCAGTGCCTCGCGGGCCGAGTCCCGCTCGTCGAGCGACGAGTACTGCTCGAGCAAGGGCGTCAGATGCCCGTACTCCTCGTCCGCGCTCGTCACCGGGACAGGTCGCCTGCCCGCTTGTCGAGTCGGATCCCGACGACCGGGACACCCCCGTTGCCCTCGCTGCGCTGCGCCTCGACGTGATCGGCGAGGGTCTGCAGGACCCGCCAGCCGAACGTGTCGGTGGAGACGGAGATGCCGTCCTGTGCCGCCTGGACCTGCGCCTTCACCTCGATCCGCTCGGCCTGGACGCGGAACGTGCAGGTGAGCGTGCTCGACGGGGCCGCGAGATCGACGAGGGTGGCGCAGGCCTCGTCGACCGCCATGCGGAGGTCGGAGATGGCGTCGAGATCGAAGTCGGCGCGCGCGGCCAGGTCCGAGGCGACGGCGCGGATGGTAGGGATCAGCGCGGCACTGGCGGCGGTGCGGACCTCCACGGTGGACGTCCCGTCAGCCGACTCGGCCGCGGTCGGAGATTCGTCCGGTTCGGTCACGCTTCCAGGCCCTCCCTCTCTGGCGATGGTGCGCGGTCCCTACCGGTCTTGATCAGCCGAGACCCGGTGGTGCGCCGGGCGTCACCCTACCGCTCCCGGACATCCACATCGCCGCCCCGGGAGGGGTCGACCGCTGGTCGCGGGACCCGGACGAGCGTCCAGGAAAATTATGTGGCCGTGCACACAAATGCCATCCGCTCGCGGACGGGCGGCTGCCGCTCGGCGTAATTCATCGGCCCATTACGTCAAGGGGGTCGCGCGTGGAGTTGACTCCGCCGCAGGTGCGGTAGTCGTGGACGGCGACTCCGCCTTGTACGGAAAGACAGGGTCAGGATGGTCGCGCTACCCGAGGGGTGTGCTCCGCTGCACGCCACCTCCTTCGGCGACACCGCCCCGCTGCTCGGGCCGGTCGCGGGGCGCCGGGTCGTCGCCGTGGCGGCGAGTGCCACCGAGCTGCTGCGCCCGCGCTCCGATCTCGCTCGCATCCTCGAGTCGTTCGACCAGGTCGACATGCTGTTCGTCGCCGACGAGGACGAGCACGGCGGGGGCGTGGTGGCCCTGCCCGTCGCCGGCGTCGACGTGCAGAGCGCCGTCGTCGACGACGACGGGTACTTCGACGGCGCCGACGATGCCGATGACGACGTGGATCCCGGCACGGAGATCGACCGCGCCATCGCGGCGCTGGGCCTGTCCCAGGTGCGACCGCACCGCCTCGGCCTGCCGGCAGCGTTCGGCGGCGAGGCGGAGACCGACATCGTGGCCGCGTTGAGCGAGCTCGTCGGCTTCGATCCCGAGCCGGGCGTGTACTGCCTCGCCCCGGCCCCCGTCGGCGATCCTGCCGGCAACACGGTCACCCGTGCCGCGCGCCGGATCGCCCAGGTCTACGGCCTGCCGCTGCTGTCGTACCGCTGCATGGAGCTGGCCGTCGTCGAGGACCGCAACTAGCGCACCGAAAAGGGCTCGGACGCATCGGTCCGAGCCCTTCGGGTACTGCTAGCTCGCGATCGCGATCCCGCGACTCTCCAGGATCGACTTCCGCTCGCCCTCGGCGAGCCCGCCCCACACCCCGAACGGCTCGCGGGTCTGCAGCGCGAACTCGCGGCACTGGGCCATCACGGGGCAGCGGCCGCACACCTCCTTGGCGTGCGCGGTGCGCCGGGCCCGCGACGGGTTGCGCTCGCCGTCGGGATGGAAGAAGACGGCGCTGTCCATGCCGCGGCACGCACCGAGGCGTTGCCACTGCCAGGCGTGATCCATGGGACCAGGGAGCCGGGACACGTCGCTCATCGTCACCTCACGTCGTTCGTGCCCGGTGTTGGTCGGGCGGTCGACGGCGGCATTCCCGTGCGCATCGGCGGCCAAACGTCCGTCGTGGACAGTCGGTGGGCCGGTGCGGGGGCGGCGCGGTGCGCGCGTCTGCAAGCGGCGGCAAAAGCGCAGCTCAACGTCGTTGTGCCGAAATCGGCACTACGCAGGTGCCGGGCGAGTGTGAGGTGGATCACACTCGCCCGGGTATGTGTGTTCAGGTCGAGCGGGCGTTCTCCACGCTGTCGCGCACGTCGAACAGAGTCACGAGCCCGGCGATCGTCAGCGGTCGGAGCACCCTGCGGGTCGTGCAGACGAGCCGCAGGGGCACCTCTGCGGTCCGTGCGGCGTCACGCAGCTCGACGAGAACGGCGAGCCCGCTCGTGCCGAGGAAGGTGATGCCCTCCAGGTCCACCACGAGCGTGGACGCCAACTGCAGCTCGTCGAGGACGAGCGTGCGCAGCTGCGGCGAGGTCAGCATGTCGACCTCGCCGGCGACCGCGACGATCCGCAAGCCACCATCTTCGGCGCGGCTCGTGAGAGTGATCTGACCGTCCGTGTCGGCGGGCGGTCGCACCGATGTCATATGTGCTCTCCCGGGTCGGCGACGGCGCCCACGGTAGGACGGGACCGGCGGCTGCGCATCTTGTGTGGGGGTGCCTCGAACACAAAGATCGCGTCGAGGTCGGGCTTCCGCCCCCGGAAGGGCGGAAACTCCGATCTCGACGCGATCTCGGATCGACGTGCGGGGCTCAGCTCTTGGCCGAGGACTCCTTCGTCTGCTCGACCTCGATCGGCGAGGCCTTCTCCAGCTCGCCGCCCAGCAGCTTGTGCAGGCGCGACATCTCCGAGCGGACGCCGTCGTGCAGACCGCCGATGCGGCGCAGCTCGTGCTCGGCGGCCTCCCGGCGACGCCGCGACTCCTGCTCGCCGCGGTTGCGGAGCTCCTCGGCCCGGGTGCGGGCATCGGACACCAGCGCCTCGGACGCCCGCTGGGCCTCCTCGGTGATGCGGGTGGACTCCTCGCGCGCGGCGGCCAGGGTGACGGCGGCCTGCTGCTCCCGCTCCTGGATGGCGACGTTGCGCTGTGCCGCCTCCTGGTCGAGCTCCGCCGAGCGGGCGATCAGCTTCTGCTCGACGTCGTGACGGTGCCGCTCCGCCTCCGCGCGGGCCTGCTCGACCAGGTTGGTGGCCTCGTTGGCGGCCCGGTTGCGCACGTCGGCGGCCTCGTGCTCGGCCAGGCGCAGGATCTTCTCCGCGCGGAAGCCGAAGCTCTCCTGCGACATCGCCGGCTCAGGGGCCTGGACGGCGCTGCGCGCAGACCGCAGTTCGATCTCGACCTTCTGGGCGTGCTGTTCGGCGTTCTGCCGGGCCGACTCCGCGGAGTTCAGCCGATCGCGCATGTCGCGGATCGTGCGATCGACCTGGTCGCGGTCGTAACCGCGCCGCACGATCTCGAACGAGCCGGCGGGTGTGGGAACACCACCACTGCTCTGGGCTGACTGTTGCGCCGGGGAAATCGTCACGTGGGGGAGTGTTATACCCCGATCGGGCGGTGAGCCACTGCACTTCGGCGGGCGGCCCCGTCGAAGCGGTCGACGGTGCGTGACCGCCGTAGGGTCGATGTCCGTGTCCACCTCATTGTCCGGTCGTCGCCTCACGGAGTTCAGTCACGGCGCGGGATGCGGCTGCAAGCTGGCACCCGGCCTCCTCGCCGAGGTGCTGGGTTCGGTGGCCGTGCCGGCGCACGGCGACCTGCTCGTGGGTACCGACACCGGTGACGACGCGGCGGTGTGGCGCATCGCGGAGGACCGCGCGCTCGTCGCCACCACCGACTTCTTCACCCCGGTGGTCGACGACGCGCGCACGTGGGGTCGGATCGCGGCGCAGAACGCCGTGTCCGATGTGTACGCGATGGGCGGGCGACCACTCTTCGCCCTCAACCTGGTGGCCTGGCCCAGCTCCGACCTGCCGGTCGAGCTGCTCGCCGAGGTGCTCGCCGGCGGTGCGGAGATCGGCCGCGAAGGCGGGTTCCCGCTGGTCGGCGGGCACTCCATCGACGATCCCGAGCCGAAGTACGGGCTGGCCGTGGTCGGTGAGGTCGATCCGGCGCACCTGCTCACCAACGCCGGCCTCCGCGACGGTGACGCGCTGGTGCTCACCAAGGCGCTCGGGGTCGGCATCGCCACCACCGCGATCAAGGCCGGCACCGCGCCGCCCGAGCTCGCCGCCGCCGCGATCGCCTCGATGACGGCGTCCAACGCGCCTGCGGCTGCGGCCGCGCGGGCGGCGGGCGCCACCGGGGCCACCGACATCACCGGGTTCGGACTGCTCGGCCACCTGCAGAAGATGGCCGCTGCCTCGGGCGTGGACGCCGAGATCGACGTCGACGCCGTCCCGTTCCTCGACGGTGTGCGTGCGCTCGCCGCAGCCGGCACCGTGCCCGGCGGCTCGCGGCGCAACCGCGACTGGGTGGCCCCGCACGTCGACCCGGGCCGGCGGGCCGAGCTCGACGTGCTGCTGCTGGCCGACGCGCAGACCTCCGGCGGGCTGCTCTTCGGCGTGGCCCCCGATCGCGCCGCGGCCGCCGTGGCCGAGCTGGGCGCCCCGGCTGCCGTCATCGGGCGAGTCCGGGCGGGCACGGGCCGGGTGGTGTTGTCGTGAGCCGCGACTGGGTCATCGAGGCGATCCGGCGGGTGGAGGCCGACGCCAACCGCTCCGCCGACACCCACCTGCACGTGCTGCCGCTGCCGGCGGAGTGGGGGATCCAGGTCTACCTCAAGGACGAGTCGGTGCACCCGACCGGCAGCCTCAAGCATCGCCTCGCCCGGTCGCTGTTCCTCTACGCGCTGGCCAACGGCTGGATCGTCGAGGGCACGCCGGTGGTGGAGGCCAGCTCGGGCTCGACGGCGGTGTCGGAGGCGTACTTCGCGCAGCTCATCGGGGTGCCCTTCACGACGGTGATGCCGCGCTCGACGAGCGCCGAGAAGGTCGCGCTGATCGAGCGCTACGGCGGGAAGTGCCACTTCGTCGACGCGCCGCTGCACATGTACCCGGAGGCGCAGCGGCTCGCCGCCGACTGCGGCGGGCACTACATGGACCAGTTCACCTATGCCGAGCGGGCCACCGACTGGCGGGGCAACAACAACATCGCCGAGTCGATCTTCGAGCAGCTGGCGCTCGAACCGCATCCCGTGCCGGAGTGGATCGTGATGGGCGCCGGCACCGGCGGCACGTCCGCGACGATCGGCCGGTACCTGCGCTACCGCCGGTACCCGACGCGGCTGGCGGTCGTCGATCCGGAGAACTCGGCGTTCGGGCCCGGCTGGGCAGCGGGTGCCCCGGACTACGCCACCGGCATGCCGTCGCGGATCGAGGGCATCGGCCGACCCAGGATGGAGCCGAGCTTCGTGGGCTCGGTGATCGACACCATGATCGCCGTGCCGGATGCGGCGAGCGTCGCTGCAGTCCGTGAGCTCCTGAGCCGCACCGGCCGGTTCGTCGGCGGCTCCACCGGCACCAACCTGTGGGGCGTGTACCAGCTGGTCGCGCGGATGCGGGCCGATGGCGTGCGCGGCAGCGTCGTCACGCTGATCTGCGACGGCGGCGAGCGCTACCGGAACACCTACTTCGACGACGGCTGGGTCGCCGCGCAGGGCATGGACCTGCAGCCGTACCGCGACACGATCGAGCACTTCCTGACTACAGGTGTATGGCTACCGCCGAGCTGACCGAACGGAACGAGCAGCTCGCGAGAGTCATATCGGACACAGACCCTTCGGCGTTGGTCCGTTGTTCACCTTCCCGTAGTCCGGGTGGGCGAGCGTGACGCCCGGCCACCACCCGGCCGGGGGAACGCCCCCGGCCGGCCAGCTGAACGGGAGTGACCCATGAACGTGTCCCGGCGGGGACTGCTGCAGAGCGCCGGAGTCGGCGTCCTGCTGATCGGCAGCACAGAAATGCTCGCGGGGTGTGCCCCCTCTTCCGCGGCGCCCGGGGCCGGGCCCGGCGCGTCGGCGTTCACCGGCTACGGCGACCTGGTCGCCGACCCCAAGAACATGCTCGCGCTGCCGAAGGACTTCCGCTACACGGTCGTCACCCACGCCGGCGTCACGAAGCTCGACTCCGGAGAGCCCACACCGCGCAACCACGACGGCACCGGCGCGTTCACCCGTCCCGGCGGTGGCGTCGTGCTCGTCAACAACCACGAGATCCGCGACGGGTTCGGCACCGAGCTGCCCGTGCCGCACCTCGAGGGCCTCACCTACGACCCGGGCGCGGCCGGCGGCTGCACCGTGGTCAGCACCGACGCGCAGGGCAACCGCACCGGTGAGATCGTCGGCGTGGCCGGCACCGCCACCAACTGCGCGGGCGGCGTCTCGCCCTGGGGCACCTGGCTGACCTGCGAGGAGATCGACGCCCTCGCCGGCAAGGACAGCTTCACGAAGGACCACGGCTACGTCTTCGAGGTCGACCCGTTCGACGCCGCGGCCAACCGCGACCCGCAGCCGATCAAGGCGCTGGGCCGGTTCGAGCACGAGGCCGTCGCCATCGACCCGCAGCGCGGCCACATCTACCTCACCGAGGACTCGGCCAAGCCCAACGGCATGCTCTACCGCTGGACCCCGCCCGCCGGCTACACCGCGGGCAAGGGCGCGCTGCGCAAGCTCGGCCCCACCGACGGCGAGCTGGCCGTCATGAAGGCCAGCGACGGCCAGGGCCGCCACGTCTCCGACCTGTCGATGGCCACCGCCATCGGCACCCAGTACAAGCTCGACTGGGTGCCGATCCCGGACCGCGACGGCCGCACCAAGCCGGTCCGCCAGCAGTTCGCCGACACCGACGCCACCCGGGCCCGCAAGCTCGAAGGTGCCTGGTGGGACGGCGGCGGCGCCTGGATCGTGGCGAGCTTCGCCCGCGAGGAGAGCCCCGTCGCCCACGACGGGCAGGTGTGGTTCTACGACCCGGCCACCTCGATGCTGACGCTCAAGCTGCTCCTCGCGCGCAACACCACGCCCGGCACCGACGGCTCGTTCGACGGGCCGGACAACATCTCGATCTCCCCGCACGGCGGCGTGATCATCGCCGAGGACGGCGAGGGCGTCCAGCACCTCATGGGCGCCACCCCGGCCGGCGCGACGTTCCCGGTGGCCCGCAACGACTTCACCGACAAGACCAAGGACGTCGAGTTCACCGGGCCCGTCTACTCGCCCGACGGCAGCATCCTGTTCGCCAACATCCAGGAGCCCGGTTACATGTTCGCGATCACCGGTCCGTGGCAGAAGGCCTGACACTCCGGTGATCGGTTGACGGAAGTCGCGGCCGCGTGCGGAACACTGCGGGTGTGACTCCGTCGACCGACACCGCCCCGGCTGCCCGTGTGCGGCTGCGACCGCCCACCAACCAGGTGCATCCCCGTGCCAAGACGTGGTGGCGGCTGCAGTCGGCGGCGGTGTACGGCGTGCTGCTCCTCGCGGGCATCGTGGTGCTGCTGTTCGTCCAGGAGACATGGCTCGTCGCGATCGTCGTCGCCCTCGCGGTGATCACCGTTGCCGATCTCGTGTTCCTGCCGCGGCTCCGCTATGCCCGCCACCGCTGGGAGGCCACCGACCAGGCCGTCTACGTGCGCGACGGGGTGGTCGTCGAGGACTGGCGGGTGGCTCCGCTCTCGCGCGTGCAGACCGTCGACACCGAGCGCGGGCCGTTGCAGCAGTGGCTGGGCCTGTCGACCGTCACCATCACCACGGCGTCCACGGCGGGCTCGCTGAAGATCCACGGGCTGGAGAAGGAAGCGGCCGCCGATCTCGTCGACCGGCTGACCGCAGCCACCGAGGCCACGCCGGGCGACGCGACGTGAGCTCGCCGGAGTCCGTCACCGCCCAGCCGCCCGTCGTCGACACCGAGGAGGGCTGGCGCCGGCTCGACCCGCGCACCATCTGGGTGGCGCCGCTGCGGCCGCTCGGCACCCTCGCGCTGACCGGTCTGGTCGTCGTCACATTTCGCGGATGGGACAAGCTCGGCATCCTCGAGCCGCTCATCGGTCTCGCGGTGGCGGTCGGCGCGTTCGCGCTGTCTGCGTGGGCGTGGTCCACCACCCGCTACCGCGTCACCACGACCCAGGTCGAGCTGCGCAGCGGCCTGCTCGTGCGCAAGCACCGCGCCGTCGCTCGGGACCGGCTGCGCACCGTCGACATCACCGCCGACCTGCTGCACCGCGCCGCCGGGCTCGCCATCGTCGCCGTCGGCACCGGGCGGCAGGGCGGAGATGCCGACGACGAGCTGAAGCTCGAGTCGCTCGCCCGCAGCGACGCCGACGAGCTGCGGACCGTGCTGCTCGCCCGCAGGCCCGCGGCCGCGGCTGCTCCGGTGGAGCTTCCCGGCGCCGAGCCGGCACCGCCGCCCGCGCCGCAGGGCGAGGAGCTGATCTCGCGGTTCGATCCCCGTTGGGTGCTGCTCGCGCCGCTGTCGCTCATGGGCCTCGTCGCCGTCGCCGTGGTGGCCGGTGCCGGTGTGCAGCTGCTGCGCACCGCGCTCGGCGACGACCTGTGGCGCTCCGCGCCGGCACAGGCGGTGTTCGACCTGGTCACGTCGGTGTCGGTGCTCGTCGCTGTCGTCGTGGGGCTGGTGGTGCTGCTAGTCGCCAACGCGGTGCTCTCGCCCGTGCTCTACGTGCTCGTCTACGGCGGCTACAAGCTCACCCGCCAGCACGACAGCCTGCACGTCACGTACGGCCTGATCACGCAGCGCTCGGTGACGATCGAGGAGCGGCGCATCCGCGGGGTCCGGCTCGCCGAGCCGCTGCTCCTGCGCGCGGTGAAGGCCGGCCGGCTGGCCGCCGTCGCCGCCGGTCTGGGGGCGAAGAAGGACTCCAGCGGCAACGAGAAGTCCAACAACGACATGCTGCTGCCCACCGCGCCGGTCGGCGAGGCACACCGGGTCACCGCCGCGGTGTTGCGCAGAGCGGACTCCCCGCTGGCCGCGCCGATGCGCCGGCACCCCACCGCCGCGTTGCGCCCGATCCTGGTGCAGTGGTCGGTCTTCGCCCTGCCCGCGATCGTGCTCGGAGTGCTCGCTGCGCTGGACATCGTCCCGGCGTGGATCCCGGAGATCACGCTGGTGCTCGTCGTCGCCGGTGTCGTCGGTGCCTTCCTGGAGTACCGCAACCTCGGGCACGCCCGCGCGGGCGAGTACCTCGTGGCCCGGCACGGCTCCGGCGTCCGCACCACCACGGCCGTCCGCTGCGACGGCATCATCGCCTGGCAGTTCCGGCGCACCGTCCTGCAACGCCGCTCACGCCTGCTCACCGTCACCGCTGCCGTCGCGGCCGGGAAGGGCGCGCACACCATCCACTACGCCGGGCAGGACGACATCCTCCCTGTCGCCCGCGACGCCGTCCCCGGCCTGCTGGACCCGTTCCTGGAGCCCGACACATAGCCAGGCGCCCCACCCCGCGAGTCGTGGATTTCGTGACGGCGAGTCGTGGAAATGACGACGGCGAGTTGCGGATTTC
>Ga0307513_10004779_pt1 | contig 17991 bp, 1 predicted proteins | sample 15_EM_MG_FD_202174 | JGI IMG/M metagenome (GOLD analysis project Ga0307513, IMG submission 202174) | Populus trichocarpa ectomycorrhiza microbial communities from riparian zone in the Pacific Northwest, United States - 15_EM | ecosystem: Host-associated > Plants > Roots > Unclassified | place... | reverse complement strand
CGGCACACCATCCCCCGCGCCGCCCCCCGACCGATCCCGCCCATACGTCGCCAACAACGCCTGCGCCTCGATCGGATCACCCAACACCGTCCCCGTACCATGACCCTCCACCACATCCACATCCACCGAGGTCAGACCCGCGCTCCTCAACGCCCCACGAATCACCCGCTGCTGAGCCGGCCCATTCGGCGCGGTCATCCCATTCGACGCACCGTCCTGATTCATGGCCGAGCCCTTGACCAGGGCCAGCACCCGGTGACCGTTGCGTCGCGCGTCCGACAGCCGCTCCAACAGCAGCATCCCCACGCCCTCGCTCCACCCCGTACCGTCCGCCGAGTCCGCGAACGCCTTGCATCGCCCGTCCGGCGCGAGCCCCCGCTGACGGCTGAACTCCACGAATGTCTCGGGCGTGGCCATGACGGTGACTCCGCCGGCCAGTGCCAGCGAGCACTCGCCCGTCCTGAGTGACCCGGCAGCCAAGTGCAGTGCGACCAGCGACGAGGAGCAGGCCGTGTCGACGCTCACCGCGGGGCCCTCCAGGCCGAAGGTGTAGGCGATACGGCCCGTGGCGATCGATCCCACGCTGTTGCTGCCCACATAGTCGTGGTACTGGACACCTGCGAACACTCCCACCGCCTGGCCGTGCAGGCTCTGCGGGTCGATGCCGGCGCGTTCGATCGCCTCCCACGAGGTCTCCAGGAGGAGGCGGTGCTGGGGATCGACCAATGCCGCCTCGCGCGGAGGGATACCGAAGAAGCCTGGATCGAAGTCGCCCGCGTCGTAGAGGAAGCCTCCTTGACGTACGTACGTGGAACCGGGGCGTTGGCCGTCGGGGTCGTAGAGCCGACCGGTGTCCCAGCCGCGGTCGGTGGGGAAGTCTCCGATCACGTCCCGGCCTTCGACCACCACCTGCCAGAGGTCCTCCGGTGAAGCCACTCCGCCGGGATAGCGGCAGGCCATGCCGACGATCGCGATCGGTTCGTCGTCGGTGACACGCCTCGCCGCCGGCTCTTCACCCGAGTCGGCCTCGCGTGGCTGTGCGCCGACCAGTTCGGAGAGCAGGTGGTCCGCCACGCCGGCGGCCGTCGGGTAGTCGAAGACCAGAGTGGCGGGCAGGCGGATGCCCGTCGCCGCGCTCAGAGCGTTGCGCAGTTCCACGGCGGTGAGGGAGTCGAAGCCCAGGTCGTGGAATTCGCGCCGAGGCGGGACAGACGCCGCCGATGTATGGCCGAGCGCGACGGCGGCGTGCGTACGGACGAGGTCGAGAACGGCCTCGCGTCGCGCGTCCTCGCGCATGGCGGTCAGTCGCTCGGCGAACGAGTCGGAGCCCGGAGTGCGGGCAGCCACATCCGTGGCGGCGCTTCGGCGCGAAGCGCGGTCCGCCCCGGCCAGGGACCGGAGAGGGGACGGGACGGCGTCGGCGTGTGCCCGCAGGGCGTGCACGTCGAGTTTCACGGGGGCGGCGGTCGCCGCGTACGAGGCACACGCCGCGTCGAACAGAGCGAGCGCTTCCTCCGCCTCCAGCGGCAGCACTCCGCTGCGTGCCATGCGGGACCGTTCGGCCTCACCCAGGTCCGCGGTCATTCCCGCGTCCGTGCTCCACGGCCCCCAGGCCAGGGACAGCGCGGGCAGTCCCTCCCTCCGGCGCTCTTCGGCGAGCGCGTCCAGGAAGGCATTGGCCGCGGCGTAGTTGCCCTGACCGGGGGCGCCGAGGACCCCCGAGACCGAGGAGAACAGTACGAAGGCCGTGAGGTCGTGGCCGCGGGTGAGATGGTGCAGATTCAGTGCGCCGGTGACCTTCGGGGCCAGGACGGCCCGCAGACGTTCGGCGGTCAGCTCCGTCACGACGCCGTCGTCGAGTACGCCAGCCGCGTGGACGACGCCTACGAGAGGGTGCTCCGCGGCCGTTTCTCCCAGCGCCTTGGCCAAGGCGCTTCGATCGGTCACGTCGCAGGCGAGTGCGACCACATCGGCGCCGAGGGCGGTGAGTTCCGCAACCGTGTCGGCGAGTTCCGCGCCCTCCCCGCCCTGCCTGCTGAGAAGGATCAGGTGGCGTACGCCGTGACGGGTCACGAGATGGCGTGCGACGGCGCCGCCCAGTGCACCCGAAGCGCCCGTCACCAGGACCGTGCCGACCGGGCCGAACATGCCCTTGCTCCGAAGCCCGTCGAGTTCCTCGGACGCCTTGGACGCCTCGTCCTCGTCGGTCGTTGCCGCTTCGCTCGGGACGCCGAGGCTCTCCAGCCGGGCGGTGTGGAGCACTCCGTCGCGTACGGCGACGGTCGGTTCGCCCGAGGCCAGTACCGCGGGGAGCAGCGAGTCGAGTGCGCCCGGCTCGTCGGCCTGCTCGTCGACGTCGAGCAGGACGATGCGTCCGGGGTGCTCGGCCTGGGCGGATCGCACCAGCCCCCGGACGGCCGCGCCTGCCACATCGATCCGGTGCGATGCGCCCAGTGCCACGGCGTGGCGGGTCACGACGACCAGCGTCGAGGTCTCGTTGTCCTGCCCAGGGTCGGCGAGCCAGGACTGCACCGCTTCCAGGGCATGCCGCACGGCGGCATCCACCGCCTCGGCGTCCGGTATGTCCTCACCGACACCGACACCGACACCAGTTCCGGCTCCGGCTCCGGCTCCGGCTCCGGCTCGCAGGATGAACGCGTCCCGTGTCGACCCCCCGGCTCCAGGGGCCACCGGCAACCAGCCGACTCGGTAGAGGGACTCCGGTGCACCGCCGGGCCGTTCGCCGTGTTGCCTCGCGACGGGCCGGAAGACGATGGACTTGATCGAGGCGACCGGTGCCCCCGTCGTATCGGTGATCTCAGCGGAGAAGCTGTCGTCGCCGGTCGGGGTGAACCTGATCCTGAGCGTGGAGGCACCCGACGCGTGGAGCGAGATGCCGGACCAGGAGAACGGAAGCCTCGCGCCGTCCTGCGCCGCCGAACCACCCCCACTGTCCCCACTGTCCCCGTTGTCTCCGGTGGCCGATCGAAGGGCGTGCGTACCGGCGTCGAGGAGGGCCGGGTGCAGCGCGAAGCGGCCTGCGTCCCGGGCGGTCTCCTCAGCCGGACGCACCTCCGCGAGAATGTGCGGTCCGTGGTGCCAGACGGCTGTGAGTCCTTGGAAGGCGGGGCCGTAGACCAGCCCGGTGGCGGCCAAGTCGTCGAGCAGCTCGTCCACCGGAACCGCGGCGGCCTCCTCGGGCGGCCAGACAGTCGGACCTGGCTGCGGTGTCGGCCCGTCGCCCCCGTCGCCTCGCTCTTCGGCTTCGGCGGCGCCGAGTTCGCCCGTGGCGTGCTGAATCCAGTCGGGGCCCGGAGTATCGGCGTGCGGAAACTCCGTGTCGGTGCGGGAGTAGATCCCCAGCGGTCGGGAACCCCCGGCCTCAGGGGCACCGACGACGACCTGGATCCGTACGCCTCCTTGGCCGGGCGGCGGCAGCGGCAACGGCCGGGTCACCGTGAGCTCTTGGATTCGACGGCAGTCCGCCGCGTCAGCGGCGCGGATCGCCAGTTCGAGGAACGCCGTTCCCGGCAGCACCACTTGTCCGTGCACACGGTGGTCGGCCAGCCAGGGCTGCGTGTCGACCGAGATCCGGCCGCTGAGCACGATGGTCTCGGGTGAGGCCACAGTCGTGAGTGCGCCGAGCAGGGGGTGGTCAGCCGGTTCGAAGCCCAGGGCGGCCGGGCCATGGTCGTCGTTCCTGGCATCGAGCCAGTAGCGCCGCTGCTGGAACGCGTACGTGGGCAGGGCCACCCGACGTGCCCCGCTTCCGGCGAACACCGCCTCCCAGTCGGGCACATGGCCGCTGACGTACATACGGGCGAGGGCCGTGAGCACGGCCGGCGGTTCGGGACGATCCGCACGCAGTACGGGGATGAACGCCGTGTCCTCGTCCGGCCCCTGCAAGCACTCCTGGGCCATCGCGGTCAGGGTGCCGTCGGGGCCGATCTCCACGAACCGCGTCACACCCTGCTCCCGCAGATGGGCGACACCGTCAGCGAAACGCACGGCGTCGCGAACATGCCGCACCCAGTACTCCGCCGACGCCACCTCACCCGCCGACACGGCACCACCCGTCACAGCGGAAACGAAGGACAACTCCGGTTCGGCATAGGTGAGTTGCTCCGCCAACGCACCGAACTCCGCGAGCATCGGCTCCATCAACACCGAATGAAACGCGTGCGACACCCGCAACCGACGCGTACGGGATCCACGCCCCGCAAAGACCTCGGCGACCGCCAGGACCTCCGCCTCACGACCGGACAACACCACCGAGGACGGGCCGTTCACCGCCGCCACACTGACACCCGGTGTCAGATACGGGAGAACCTCCGCCTCCGACACCTGCACCGCCACCATCACTCCACCCGCCGGCAGCGCCTCCATCAACCGGCCCCGAGCCACCACCAACCGCACCGAATCCGACAGAGACAACACACCCGCCACATGCGCAGCAGCGATCTCCCCCACCGAATGACCGGCCACAAAGTCCGGCCGCACACCCCACGACTCCAACAGGCGATACAACGCCACCTCGAACGCAAACAGCGCAGGCTGCGCCCACCCCGTACGGTCCAACACCTCCTGATCCGACCCCCACACCACATCCCGCAGACCCGGACCCACCTCCGGCCCCAGCTCCGTCAGCACCCCATCAAAGGCATCCGCGAACACCGGGAAAGCAGCACACAACTCCCGCCCCATCCCCACCCGCTGAGACCCCTGACCCGAAAACAAAAACGCGCCCAGTCCGTCTCCTGCAGTACCGGACACCACACGCGGAGCGGACTCGCCCGCGGTGATCGAGCGCAGTGCCGTCACCGCGGTGTCGATGTCGTCGGCGAGCACCACGGCACGTTCGTCCAGGGCGGCGCGGGTGGTGGCCAGGGAGTATCCGATGTCGGTGAGGTCCGGTGCCGGCTCGGTCTCCAGCCGGGTCACCAGGCGTTCGGCCTGGCCGCGCAGGGCTTCGGCGTCGCGGCCCGAGAGCGGGAGCAGCACGGGGTTCCGGGGTGCGGTGTCCGTGCTACGGGTGTCGGCGGCGGCCGTCGGCGTGTTCTCCGGGTCGGCTTCTTCGACGATCAGGTGCGCGTTGGTGCCGCTCACTCCGAAGGACGACACGGCCGCGCGGCGCGGCCGCCCGGACTCGGGCCAGTCACGCGCCTCGGCCAGCAACTCGACCCCGCCGGCCGACCAGCCGATGCGGGTGGACGGGTGGTCCGCGTGCAGCGACTTGGGCAGCTTCCGGTGGCGTAGCGCCTCGACCGTCTTGATGACGCCGGCGACTCCCGCGGCCGCCTGTGTGTGTCCGATGTTCGACTTGAGGGAGCCGAGCCACAGCGGTGTGCCGCCGTCCGGACGGCTCCGGCCGTAGGTGTCGAGCAGCGCCTGTGCTTCGATCGGATCACCGAGCGTGGTGCCTGTGCCGTGTCCCTCCACCATGTCCACGTCGGCCCCGGACAGGCGTGCGTCCGCCCATGCCTGGCGTATCACGCGCTGTTGGGACGGTCCGTTGGGTGCTGTGAGCCCGTTCGACGCCCCGTCCTGGTTGACGGCGGATCCCCGCAGCACGGCGAGGACCTGATGGCCGTTGCGTCGCGCGTCCGACAGCCGTTCCAGCAGCAGCAGTCCCGCGCCCTCGGCCCACCCCGTACCGTCCGCGGACTCGGCGAACGGCTTGCATCGCCCGTCGGGTGCCAGTCCTCGCTGGCGGCTGAACGCCACGAACGGGGCCGGTGTCGACATCACCATGACGCCGCCAGCGAGCGCCAGTGAGGACTCCTTCTGCCGCAGGGAGCGTATGGCCAGGTGGATGGCCACGAGGGACGACGAACACGCCGTGTCCACGGTGACGGCCGGTCCTTCGAGGGCGAAGGTGTAGGACACCCGGCCGGACAGCACGGAGGCCGAGTTGCCCGTGCTCAGATAGCCCTCGACGTCGGTGGCCGCCCGTTCGGACAGTCCTTCGTAGTAGTCCTGGCCACCGCTGCCGACGAACACGCCGACGCGCCCGCCCCGCAGCGAGTCCGGAGCCATGCCCGCCCGTTCGAAGGACTCCCACGCCAGCTCCAGGACCAGCCGTTGCTGGGGGTCCATTGCAACGGCTTCTCGCGGGGAGATGCCGAACAGACGGGCGTCGAATCCCGCCACGTCGCGCAGGAAGCCGCCCTCGCGCACGTAACTGGTGCCCGGGCTCTCGGGGTCCGCGTCGTAGAGCGCGCCGAGGTCCCAGCCACGGTCCCGCGGGAAGCCGGAGATGGCGTCGCCGCCGTCGTCGACCAGTTGCCACAGATCCTCGGGGGACCGTACGCCTCCGGGATAGCGGCAGCTCATGGCGATGACGGCCACCGGGTCGTGGCCCTCCGTCTCGACCGCGCGGAGCCGGCTGCGCGTCTCGTGCAGTTCAGCGGTGACCCGCTTGAGATAGCCGAGAAGCTGGTCCTCGTTCGACATCAGGTCACTCCGAGCTCTGTGTTGATGAAGTCGATGACGTCGGCGGCCGTCGCCGTCTCAAGACGGTCGGCGACGGACTCGCCGTCGCCGCCCGGGGCCGGGTTCAGCCTGGCCAGGAGCGCCTGGATCCGGGCGGTGACACCGGCCAGTTCGGCGTCGTCGGGGCCGAGGCCGGCCACCAGGGTGTCCAGCCGGTCGAGCACGGTCGGCAGGTCCGTACCGTTCCGTGGAGCGCTCCGCGCTACGAGCAGGGTGCGCAGGTGTGCCGCGAGCGCCTGCGGTGTGGCGTGGTCGAAGACCAGGGAGACGGGCAGACGCAGGCCGGTCGTTGCGCTCAGCCGGTTTCGGAAGTCCACGGCGGCGACGGAGTCGAACCCGAGTTCCTTGAAGGAGAGGCGTGCCCCGACGGCCGACGAGTCCTCGTGGCCGAGCAGTGCGGCGGCCTGGGTACGGACCAGGTCGAGCAGTGTCCGGGACTGTTCGCCTGCGGTCATCGCGCTCAGCCGTGCGGCCAGGGTCGCTTCGCCACCGTCGGTTGTGTCGTGCGTGGCTGGCGTGCCCGCGGACGTCTGCGCCTGGGCCTGCGCCTGGGCCTGGGCCTGCGCCTCGGGAAGGTCGCGCAGCAGTGGGCGGGGCCGGGCGAGTGTGTAGACGTCCGCGAAGCGCGCCCAGTCGACGTCGGCGACGACCAGGTGGTCGTCGTCGAGGTCGAGTGCCTGCCCCAGGGCCGTGACGGCCAGGCGGGGGTCCATCGCCGTGATACCGATGCGGCGGAGATGGGCGTCGGCGTCCTCGCCGACCATGCCGCCGCCCGCCCAGGGGCCCCATGCGAGAGAGGTCGCCGTGAGTCCTCGGCTGCGGCGGCGCCCGGCCAGGGCGTCCAGGAAGGCGTTGGCTCCGGCATAGGCGGGCTGTCCCGAGGTCCCCCAAACCGCGGCTCCGGAGGAGAACAGGACGAAGGCTTCCAGGGCGTGGCCGTCGAGCAGTTCGTCGAGGTGGGTCGCGCCGATGATCTTCGCCCGGGTGAGTGCGGCGAACTCCTCGACGGTGGTCTCCGTCAGGCGCCTCTCCTCGCCCAGTTCGCCGGCCGCGTGGACGACGGTGGTCAGCGGGTGCTGTGGGGGCAGGCCGTCGAGGAGGCGCGCGAGCGCGTCCCGGTCCGTCACGTCGCACGCCTCGATGGCCACCGTGGGCCCGAGAGCTGTCAGTTCGGCCGCCAGCTCGGTGGCGCCGGTGGCCTTCCGCCCGCTGCGGCTGGTGAGCACGATGTGGTCGGCGCCCGCCGCGGCGAGCCACCGGGCGACATGTGCGCCGAGCACACCGGTGCCTCCGGTGACGAGCGCCGTGCCGTGCGGCCGGAACCCCGGGCGGGGGGTGGCCCGGGTCGAGCCGCCGCCGGCCCGGGCGGTTGTCCCGGCCATGGTCCCGTGGGCGGGACCATCGGCGGGTACGGTCGCGGACGGGGCGCCGGCCCCCGTGTCCGCGGCGGGTCGGGCTCGTACGATCCGCCGTACGAAGCGGCCGGTGGGGCGGATGGCGACGGCGTCCTCGTTGTCGGCTCCGGCCAGCGTGGCGCAGAGCCGTCGTATCGCGAGGTCGTCCGCACCGTCGGCCAGATCGACCGTGCCGCCCCAGCCGTCCGGCTGGTCGAGGGAGAGGACCGTGCCCACGCCCCACAGGAACGCCTGGTCGGGATCGGGTTCCCGCTCGTGGCGGTCGACCGCCACGGCGTGCGAGGTCACGCACCACAGGGGCGCGGTGATCCCGGCGTCCGCCAGCGTCCGGACGAGCTGGGCGGTGGCGGTGGTGCCGCGGGTGAGTGCGTCCGAGCCCGTTCGCCTGCGGCCGTCGAGAGCCAGGAGCGACAGCACTCCGGCGGGTGGGCCGGTGTCGGCGCACACCGCCGCGCACGCTGCGACTGTTTCCGCCTCCTGCGCGGCGGCGTCGATGTCCAGCACTTCGGTGCGGGCACCGTGCGCGGCGAGTCCCTCGACCACGGCGTGGATGAGCCGCTGGTGCTCGGGGGTGACGCTGTTGAGATCGGCGGGTACGACCACCAGCCAGACACCGCTCAGCCGGGGGCGCGCTGCGGCGCTCGTCCCGGGCAGGAGCAGGGGTCGCCAGACGACCCGGTGGCGCCAGGCGTCGACGGTGGCGAGGTCGTCCTGGCGACCGTGCCAGGCGGTCAGCGCGGGCAGGGCTTCCTCAAGCGCGCCGGGCGGTAACTCCAGTCGGCGGGCGAGCGCCGTGAGGTCACCCTGTCCGACCTCGTGCCAGAAGCCGCTGTGCCGCGGTGCGGCGTCAGGCGGAGCTCCCGCGGTGGTCGGGGCGGTGCTGGTCGTGGCCGTGGCGGCCATGTCCCAGTAACGCCTGCGCTGGAACGGATAGGTGGGCAGATCGACGCGCGTGCCGTCCGCGCAGACGGCCGTCCAGTCGGGTGCGACCCCGCGGACGAAGAGTTCGGCGATCGAGGTGAGCAGCCTGGTCCGGCCCCCGTCGCCACGGCGAAGAGTGCCGCTCACCACGGTGGCCGCAGCCTGCGCGCCTTCCGGATCGTCATCGACGCCGGTGTCGCGGTCGTGGTCGCGGTCGCGGTCGCGGTCGTCCAGGATCTCCTGCACGCTCATCGTCAGTACGGGATGCGGACTCACCTCCACGAAGGTCGTGAAGCCCTGCTCGGCCAGCGCGTCGACAGCGGGGCCGAAGCGCACGGTTTGGCGCAGGTTGGCGTGCCAGTACTCGGCGTCGAGATCCCGCTCGGTCGCCCACCGGCCCGTGACCGTCGACATCATGTCGATCGCGCCGGCTCGTGGTGCGACGGGCGCCAGTTCGCCGAGCAGCCGTTCTCTGATCTCCGTCACCTGGGCGGAGTGCGAGGCGTAGTCCACCTGGACCCGCTTCGAGCGGATGCCGTCCGCCGTCAACTCGGCGGCCAGCTCGTCCAGGGCCGGGCCCGTGCCCGACACGACCACCGAGCGTGGGCCGTTGTCCACGGCGATCGAGAGCGTGGTTCCCTCCCGGTCGCCGAGCCGTGCGCGGGTCTCGGCCGGGGAGAGCCCCACGGACATCATGCCGCCGTGTCCGGCGAGGTGTTCACGGATGGCGCGGCTTCGCAGCGCGACGATGCGGGCCGCGTCGTCCAGGGACAGACGTCCGGCCACGCACGCCGCCGCGATCTCTCCCTGAGAGTGCCCGATCACCGCGGCGGGCCGGACTCCGTGGGCCTGCCACAGCGCGGCCAGCGAGACCATCACCGCCCAGAGGACCGGCTGGACGATGTCGACGCGCTCCATCGGCGGTGTGTCGCGGCCGCCGTCCCGTGCCCCGCCGAGGACCGCGGACAGCGACCAGTCCACGTACGGCTCCAGTGCCTGCTCGCACTCGGCGATCCGCGCGGTGAACACGGGCTCCGTGTGGAGGAGTTCGGCGGCCATGCCCGCCCACTGCGCACCCTGGCCGGGGAAGACGAAGGCCACCTTGCCCTGGACGTCGGCGGTTCCCGTGATCAGCGCCGCGGGTTCCGGAGCAGCCGAGGGGCCAGGTCCTGGTCCTGATTCCGGTCCTGGTTGCGGTCCTGGTTGCGGTTCCGCTTCCGGTTCCGCGGCGATGCGGGTCAGCCCGGCGAGCAGCTCCGCCCGGGTCGCCCCGACCGTGGCGGCGCGATAGGTGAGTGCCGGTCGCCCGCCGGACGCCAGTGTGCGGGCGATGTCCCGCGCCCGGAGTCCGGGGTGTTCGCGGACGTGTTCCAGCAGTTGGGCCGCCCGGGCGCGCAGAGCGGCCGGTGTCCCGGCCGACAGGGCCCAGAGCATGGGAGACGCCGGCTCCCTCTCGGCCGGGTCGGGTTCGTTCGCCGGCGAGGGCCACGGAACCGGCTCGGACGCCGGGCCGTACTCGACGATCACGTGCGCGTTGGTCCCGCTGAACCCGAAGGACGACACGGCGGCGCGCCGCGGACGGCCCGTCGTGGGCCAGGGCGTCGGCTCGGTGACGAGCCTGACCCGGCCGGCCGACCAGTCGATGTGCGGCGACGGTTCGTCCGTGTGCAGCGTCTTGGGCACCAGTCCGTGCCTGGCCGCCATGACCGCCTTGATCACCCCCGCGACTCCGGCCGCCGCCTGGGGGTGCCCGATGTTGGACTTGAGGGAGCCGAAGAGGAGGGGGTTGTCCTCGGGGCGTTGCCCTGGGTGCCCGTAGGTGGCCATCAGGGCCTGTGCCTCGATGGGGTCGCCGAGCGTGGTGCCGGTGCCGTGTGCCTCCACCACGTCCACGTCGGCAGGTGTCAGTCCGGCGGCGGTCAGCGCCTGCTGGATGACCCGTTGCTGCGAGGGCCCGTTGGGCGCGGAGATGCCGTTGCTCGTTCCGTCCTGGTTGACGGCGGTGCCACGTACGACTGCCAGTACGGGATGCCCGAGGCGTTCCGCGTCCGTGAGCCGTTCGAGGAGCAGCAGCCCCATTCCCTCGGACCACGCCGTGCCGTCGGCACCGGCCGAGAAGGACCTGCAGCGTCCGTCCGGGGACAGGGCGCGCTGCCGGCTGAAGTCGACGAACATGTCCGGGGTGCCCATGACGGTGACACCGCCCGCGAGGGCGAGGGACGTCTCACCGTGTCGCAGGGACTGGCAGGCCAGGTGCAGTGCCACCAGCGAGGACGAGCAGGCGGTGTCGACCGTGAGGGCGGGGCCCTCCAGACCGAAGTGGTAGGCGATTCGGCCGGAGGCGAGGCTTCCGCCGGGGCTGCCGCCCGCGTAGTCGTGGTACATGAGCCCGGCGAACACGCCGGTGTCGCTGCCCTGGAGGGAGGCCGGGTCGATACCGGCCCGCTCGAAGGTCTCCCAGGCGGCTTCGAGCAGCAGCCGCTCCTGCGGAGAGGCCCGCAGCGCGTCCCGGGGGCTCATGCCGAAGAAGGCGGCGTCGAAGTCCGCCGCTTCGTAGAGGAATCCGCCGCGACGCACATAGCTGGTGCCCGGGTGCTCGGGATCGGGGTGGTAGACCGAGTCGAGGTCCCATCCGCGGTCCGCGGGGAACTCGCCGGTCGCGTCACCGCCTTCGGCCACCAGCCGCCACAGGTCCTCCGGGGTCCGTACGCCGCCGGGATAGCGGCAGCTCATGGCGACGATCGCGACCGGCTCGCGGTCGCGTGCCACGGCGTGTTCCTCCGATGCGCGCAACCGCTGCTTGAGTTGCTGGAGATCAGCCGTGGCGCGCTTGAGGTAGTCGCGCAGCCTCTCCTCGTCGGTCATCAGCCCTCACCTCGTCGAGGTGTGTCCAGTTCGGCGTCCAGGACGGCGAAGAGTTCGTCGTCGGTCGCCGACGTGTAGTCCTTCGGCTCCGGCGGTGGGGCGGCCGGTCGGCCCTGTGCCTCGCGCCAGGTGCGGAGCAGGGTTTCGAGGCGTGCGGTGACGCGGGCACCGGTGTCACCGCCGAGGGGGCGCACACCGTTGTCGTCCTGGGCGCCGAGCACGGCGGCGAGCGCGGTCTCCAGCACGTCCAGTTCGGCCAGTACGGGCGTGCCGCCGTCCTTCTCGGCGGGAGCGGTCTCCGTCGCGAGGTGGCGGGCGAGCGCGATCGGCGTCGGGTGGTCGAAGATCAGCGTCGCCGGGAGACGCAGGCCGGTCGCCGCGCCCAGCGCGTTGCGCAGTTCGATCGCGGCGAGCGAGTCGAAGCCGAGCTCCCTGAAGGGCCGGTGCGGGTCGGCGGCCGTGCCGCGACGGTGTCCCAGGACGGCCGCGGCCTGCCGGGCCACCAGCTCGGTGAGTGTCCGCTCCCGCTCGGCCGGGGACAGCCCCGCGAGCCGCTGCACCGTCCCGGGGGCGCTGGCAGCGCGCCTGACGGGTGTGCGTACGAGACCGCGCAGCACGGGCGGGATCTCGGCGCGAGGGCGCAGTGCCAGGGAGGCCGTGTTCACCCGGAGCGGTACGAGGGCGGCGGGGCCCGGTTCCGTGCCCGGCATCGCGGTGTCGAGCGCGGCATCGAAGAGCGCGAGTCCCTCTTCGGTCGTCAAGGGCGGCATGCCCAGCCGGTCCAGCCGGTCGAGACCTGACCGGTCCAACCGGCCCGCCATGCCGCCGGACTCCGCCCAGGCGCCCCAGGCCAGGGACAGCGCGGGCAGTCCGAGGCCGCGCCGGTGCTCGGCGAGACCGTCGAGAAAGGCGTTCGCCGTGGCGTAGCCGGCCTGCCCCGCGCCGAGCACCAGACCGGCCGCCGAGGAGAAGAGGACCAGAGGCACCGGGCCCTGGATGCCTCGGCCGGTGTGTTCGGCGTGGCCGCCGGTCAGTTCGTGGAGGTTCCACGCCCCGTCCACCTTGGGCCGCAGTACCTCGTCGGCCCGCTCCGGGGTGAGGGTTCCGATCGTGCCGCTGTCCACGACCCCGGCGGCGTGGATCACCGCGGTCAGCGGATGTTCCGCGGGCACCGACGCGATCAGCGCGCCGAGGGCCACCCGGTCCGCGGTGTCGCAGGCCTCGACACGCACTTGGGCTCCCGATCCGACGAGTTCGTCGCGCAGGTCCGACGCACCCGGAGCCTCAGGACCACGCCGCCCGATGAGCAGCAGGTTCCGCACGCCGTACTCGCCGACCAGATGCCGGGCGAGCAGCGCGCCGAGCCCGCCGGTGCCACCGGTGATCAGTACCGTTCCGGCCGCGTCCCAGGGCCCGCCGGCGGCCCGGGCCGTCTTCGCGTACGTCTCCGTCTGCCGGCCGTACGTCTCCCGCTGTCTGCCGTACGTCTCCGTCTGCCTGCCGTGCGTCTCCCTCTGCCGGGCCAGTCGGGGCACTCGAAGCGTTCCGGCGCGCACCGCCACTTCGGGTTCGCCGGATGCGACGGCAGCGCGGAGCACGGCCGACGAGAGGCCCTTGTCGTCGTCCTCCACGTCGACCAGCACGAGTCGGCCGGGCTCCTCCGCCTGCACCGCTCGGACGAGACCCCAGAGGGGAGCGGTCACCGGGTCGATGGGGGTGGTGTCCTGGTCGGTGCCCGTTCCCGGTACGGCGACCGCGTTCCTCGTGACGACCACCAACCGGGCCGCGGCGAACCGTTCGTCCCGGAGCCAGTCCTGTATCAGGGCCAGGACGCCATGCGTCGAAGTTCGGACCGCCGAGGGCACGTCGACCGGGCGGACGACGGGACCGCTCTGCCCGCACAGCGGCCCGACGGGAGCCACCACGACGTCCGGCCCGGGGACACCCGCGGCACCGATGCTGTCGGCCAGGGTCTCCAGGGACGGATGGACCGAGTCGAATCCCGTTCCGGAACCCGCGCCCAGAAGCACCCACCGGCCGCTGTCCCGGGACGGCCCGTGGGCAGCCTCCTCCGTCCCGGCCGGTGCCTCCTGCCAGTCCAGACGGAACAGCGATTCGTGGAGTCCGGTGCGCACCGGTTCGAGCTGACCGGCCGTCACCGGCCGTACCTGCAGCGACTCGACGCCCATGACGACGGCGCCGCTCGCGTCGTACAGCGTCACGGACACCGCCGCCGGTCCGGCCGGGACGATCTTGACTCGTACGGCCGCGGCACCACGGGCATGGAGCGAGACCCCGTTCCAGCAGAACGGGAGAAGCGTCACCTCCTCCGCGTCCTCTTCGTGTTGCTCCTCTCCGTGCCGGTCGTCTCCGTGCCGGTCGTCCGCGTGCCTGTCGTCCGCGTGCGGGTCGTCCGTATCGAGCAGCCGCAGGTGCAGGGCCGCGTCGAGCAGTGCTGGATGCAGGCCGAATCGAGCGGCGTCCGCGACGGCGTCCGCGGGCAGTTCGACGTCCGCGAACAGTTCGTCGCCACGCCGCCAGGCCGTTCCCAGCCCTTGGAAGACGGGCCCGTACGAGTACCCGCGGCGCGCGAGCCGCTCGTAGGGCGCCGACCGGCCCAGCGGGACCGCACCCGGCGGCGGCCAGGCTTCCGCCGCGGCATCGGGAGCCGGACCGGTGTCGGCGCGGAGCATTCCTGCGGCGTGCAGGACCCAGGGGGCGTCACGACCGGCGGCCCGCGCGTACACACGCACCGGTCGGCGACCGGCACCGGCCTCCGCTCCGACCACCACCTGTGTCGTCACCCCACCGGTGTCCGGCAGGACGAGGGGCGCCTGGAGGGTGAGTTCCTCGACCGCGGGACAACCGGTCTGTTCTCCCGCCCGCAGGGCGAGTTCCACGAACGCCGTTCCCGGCACGATCACTTGGCCGTGCACGACATGGTCGGCCAGCCATGGCAGCCTGTCGACCGACAGCCGTCCGGTGAGGGACAGCCCGCCCGATTCGGGGGAGTTCACCTGGGCACCCACGAGTGGGTGGTCGGCCGGAGCCAGGCCGGCCGCGTCGAGCGCGTCGGAGCTCTCGGGCTCAAGCCAGTAGCGCTGTCGCTGGAACGCATAGGTCGGCAGGTCCACGCGCCGCGCTCCGCGGCCCACGAAGAAAGCGGTCCAGTCGACCGTGGCACCGTGACAGTGCAGGTGAGCCGCCATCGACAGGAGAGACTCCGACTCGGCGTCCTTCGTCCGCACGGCTGGGACGACAAGGGGCGGAACGAGCGCCTGGTCCTCGGCGAGGCAGTCCTGCGCCATGGCGGTGAGCACAGCATCGGGGCCGATCTCCACGAACCGGGCCACGCCCTGCTCGCGCAGATGCGCGACACCGTCAGCGAAACGGACGGCTTCGCGAACATGCCGCACCCAGTACTCCGCCGACGCCACCTCCCCAGTCACCGTCCCTGTGACATTGGAGACGAGGGGAATTGATGGCTCGGCGTAGGCGAGCTGCTCCGCCACCGCACGGAACTGCGCGAGCATCGGCTCCATCAACGCCGAATGAAACGCGTGCGACACCCGCAACCGACGCGTACGGGATCCACGCCCGGCGAAGTCCTCGGCGACCGCCAGGACTTCCGATTCAGGGCCGGACAGGACGACGGAGGACGGGCCGTTCACCGCGGCGACGCTGACACCCGGCGTCAGATGCGGCAGGACCTCCGCCTCGGACGCTTCGAGGGCCACCATCACCCCGCCCGCCAGCAGCGCTTCCATCAGCCGGCCGCGCGCCGCGACCAGCCGCACCGCGCCCGACAGGGACAGCACCCCCGCAACGTGCGCGGCAGCGATCTCCCCCACCGAATGACCGGCCACAAAATCCGGCCGCACACCCCACGACTCCAACAGGCGATACAACGCCACCTCGAACGCAAACAACGCAGGCTGCGCCCACCCCGTACGGTCCAAAACCTCCTGATCCGACCCCCACACCACATCCCGCAGACCCGGACCCACCTCCGGCCCCAACTCGGTCAGCACCCCATCAAAGGCATCCGCGAACACCGGGAAAGCAGCACACAACTCCCGCCCCATCCCCACCCGCTGAGACCCCTGACCCGAAAACAAAAACGCGAGCCTGCCTACCGTCGATTCGCCCATGACGTTCTCGGGCAGGTCGCTCGACTCGCACAATGCCGCCAGGCGCTCGACGAGTTGGTCTGTCGAGGAGCCGATGACCACGGCACGCTGCTCCAAGGCACTGCGGGTGGTGGCCAAGGAGTATCCGACGTCCCAAGCACTTGCATCCGGGGTCTCGGTCAGCTGCGTGAGCAGACGCGACGCCTGGGCCCGCAGCGCATCCGGGCCACGCGCGGAGAGGATCCACGGCACCTGCTCGCCGGAGTACGACGAGACCTCCGGTGAAGCGGAGACTGTCACTTCGTCGGCAACCGGGGCCTGCTCCAGGATGACGTGGGCATTCGTGCCGCTGATCCCGAAGGCGGAGACGGCTGCGCGGCGTGGGCGCCCGGTCCTGGGCCATGGCCTCGCCTCAGCCAGGAGTTCCACCCGGCCTGCCGACCAGTCGACATGCGACGTCGGCTCCTCCGCGTACAACGACCGAGGCAACTCCTCGTGCCGAAGCGCCTCGACCATCTTGATGATCCCCGCCACACCCGCCGCAGCCTGCGTATGACCCAGGTTCGACTTCACCGAACCCAGCCACAACGGCGAACCGTCCTCCGACCGATCCCGCCCGTACGTCGCCAACAACGCCTGCGCCTCGATCGGATCACCCAACGTCGTCCCCGTACCATGCGCCTCGACAGCGCCGACGTCGGTGGCGGTCAACCGTGCGTCCGCAAGGGCCTGTCGGATCACTCGCTGTTGGGACGGTCCGTTCGGTGCCGTCAGACCGTTGGAGGCGCCGTCCTGGTTGATGGCCGAGCCCCGGACTACGGCGAGCACCGGATGACCGTTGCGCCGCGCGTCCGACAGCCGCTCCACGAGCAGCATCCCCGCACCCTCGCTCCACCCGGTGCCGTCCGCCGGCTCCGCGAACGGCTTGCACCGGCCGTCCCGCGCGAGTCCCCGTTGCCGGCTGAACTCCACGAACGGCCCAGGGGTGGCCATGACGGTGACTCCGCCGGCCAACGCCAGCGAACACTCACCCTTGCGCAACGACTGCGCCGCCAGATGCAACGCCACCAACGACGACGAACACGCCGTATCCACCGTCACCGCCGGACCCTCAAGACCCAACGTGTACGCCACCCGACCCGACACCACACTGCCCAAACTCCCGGCACCCGCGTAGTCGTGGTACATGACGCCGGCGAATACGCCGGTGGGACTCCCCTTCACCGACTTCGGCGCGATCCCCGCCCGCTCGAACACCTCCCACGACGTCTCCAGCAACAACCGCTGCTGCGGATCCATCTCTCGCGCCTCATTGGGACTGATCCCGAAGAAGTCGGGATCGAAGTGGGCCGCATGGTGGAGGAACCCGCCTTCTCGTACGTAGCTGGTGCCGGGGTGCCCGACCCGCGGGTCGTAGAGCCGCTCGACGTCCCAGCCCCGGTCCGACGGGAAGTCACCGATCGCGTCCCTGCCTTCGGTGACCAGTTGCCAGAGATCGTCCGGTGAGGTCACCCCGCCCGGGTAACGGCAGGCCATGCCCACGATCGCGATGTGATCACCGTCGTCGGTGTCCGCGGCGTCAGGGACAGCGGAGTCGGCTGCCGGTGACACGGCCGAAGGGCTGAGTGCTCCGGGGAGTTGGGCGGAGAGATGAAGTGCCACCGCCTCGCAGTTCGGATGGTCGAAGATCAATGAGGTGGGCAGGCTGAGGCCGGTGGCGATGTTCAGCTCGTTGCGCAGTTCCACCGCGGTGAGCGAGTCGAAGCCGAGATCCCGGAACGGACGATCGGACACGATCCTCTCGTCGGCGTCGCCACCGTGCCCGAGAACGGCGGCGACCCGCCTGCGGACCACCTCCACCAGCACGTCGTGGCGTTGGGGTTCTGGGAGCGAGTCGAGTCGTTTCTTCAGCCGGTCACCTTCGTCGCCGCCAGAACGGGGACGGTGAAGGCCTGCCGGAACGAGCCGACGCCAGATCGGCAGCTGCGTGGTGCCGTGCTGTCGCAGTGCCTTCAGATTGAGAGCGACGGGCATGAGCACTGGTTCGTCGTGATGATGCCCCTGGTCGAAGAGGGCGAGACCGTCCTCGACGGTCAGGGACTGCACACCCATCCGGGACAACCGCTCCCGCTCACCGTCATCCAGCCCACCAGCCATCCCGGACGACT
>Ga0307513_10004778_pt1 | contig 17997 bp, 13 predicted proteins | sample 15_EM_MG_FD_202174 | JGI IMG/M metagenome (GOLD analysis project Ga0307513, IMG submission 202174) | Populus trichocarpa ectomycorrhiza microbial communities from riparian zone in the Pacific Northwest, United States - 15_EM | ecosystem: Host-associated > Plants > Roots > Unclassified | place... | reverse complement strand
CACTCTCTCTCTCTCTCTCTCTCTCTATATATATATATATATATATATATATATATATATATATATATATATATATATATATATACACGCGCACATAAAATGTTTAAATTTTTCAAAAAAAGCGCACGCGCACATAAAATGCTTAAATTTTTCAAAAAAAACTTTTTACAGTATTCAAGGTATTCATCAAGACAATTTTATTTTATTTATATGGGTGAAGACCGAAGATAGTTATATGAATAATCACTTGATTAACTCATAGTAAAACAACTAAAAATCCTTATTTTATAAACATGTTTTTTTTTTCGTAACACCATCAACTGTGGATTTCAATGGTAGGACTTTAAAAAAAAATTAATTTGATTTTTAAACTTTTTATTTGTATAATTAAGTTATTTTGATCTCAAATTAAAGCTCGGATGCATATTTTTTGGGGGGTGGGGGTTGAATTGAAAGAAAGAAGGCTTAATTGAAAAACACAAGTAACTTGGGTGGCGGCTCTGTAATTTATTTGAAAAGTTCATTTTAATCCCCTATCTTTTTAAACTACTAGGTAATTGGTCCCTAAAATTTTTAAATATTATATTTTGATATCATACTTTATTTTCCTTCTTTTTTAGTGGAAGAGAGAGAGGGGGTTGCTTTATTTTAGTTTGGAGAGATAAAGTTGTCGTTGGCAACAATTTTGACTACTAAAACGGTCGATTTTTTATGTCAAATGGTTTCATAAGACGATGAGAGTTTAAATTAAGTGTTTTATTATCTTGAAAACATCTAAAATAACATATTTGAACTTTGAAAGATTTTTTATTTTCGGGTGGTTCTTTGTGTTTTTTAAGCCCATTGATTGTTTAAATGAGATTATAAGGATGATTCCTATGTGTTTTCGGGTCAAAGACGAGTTGAAAATAGGTTTTTTGGTTAAAAAAACAAGAGCCTTGTTTTTTCGACTACTATAGTGGTCGAATCTTGAGCAATTTTTAGACGATACATTGTCATTTTCTTTTTTTTTTTTGCAAAGAATGGAGTGAACGACGAACTTTAGAAAAAAAAATGGCTCGTGCATGCGGGCTCTTTTTTTATGGGTCAGCGCGCTAGGCCTGACTTACTAAATCCACAACATTTGGCCTCATTTTTTTCCTTTTTTATATAATTTTCTTTTTTTAATTACTAATTTTTTGTATGTATTTTTTAAAACAAATTTTGCATTTAAGTTTTGATCAATACCCCTCTATGTAATTGTTTTTTTTGTGTGGCTTATCTAGCCTTTTTGAATTAACAATTATTATTTTTTATTATATTATACTGAGTGTGTTTAACTTTTTTATAAGATTGATATAATTCATTTATATTTTTTATATATTAAGCTTATTTTAAAAAATAAAAACATTTATTTTTTATGCAATATTTTAATATGTGCAACATTGCATATAATTTGTTTTTCAATGAATTTTATGTGTGTTGATTTCTGTTGCAAATTAACTTTTATAAATAAATTTATTGAACACAATCGAATAAATAATTCATATTGCGCTAATAAATATATTGATCTATATTCATTTCTTAATTTTTTCATTTTTTTTTTGCTTATTGTTAATAATTTTTATTTATTTATTTATATAAATAATTATATATTTATTTTATCATATACTTACATAAACATTTTGATTTATACTTTAATTTTTTTTAAAAAAATAACCTCTACAACTAGGGTTTTTTTAAAAGAAAAATTTAATACCGGCGGCGAAGTGGGTTTAATAGCAAGTGTGTTTATAAACAAAGGAACTTGACTAAATTAGATGTGGCAAGTTCTGGTTGGTCAAATGAATAAACACTCTCTTTCCCCATAGCGACAACAGCAAACCCTCACTCCAAAAATTAACCGTGACAGGTAACCGCGTACTTCAATGTAAAAAAACTGAAAAGACAGCGAAAGGAGGCTGTCTGTTATCGTTGTTTGCGGTTTCTTGTTACTATTTTTTGTGTTGATCTTATTTTTGTATAGTAATAAAAACCAAAGCAGGGACCACAACAGTTAAAGGTGGGGTCAACACCAAGCTGTTATTGTTCCATTTCCAATCTCTCAAGCTTTCATCCCCTGTCAAGATCTACTTTTTAACGCACACAAGTGCACACACAACCTGTGATTTGTTCAACTTCTTTGGATATTTTTGTTTGTTTATATAGAGAGAATGATCTTTAGGTCACAGAGATCTGAGAATTTCTGATTTAGAGGTATAGTTTTGGAGTTCTCTTATTTGTTTTTGATACATTTGTTGTTTTGTCTCATTTTGTGAGTCTTCATTGTCTTTTGTGTTTCTGGGTTGGTTTAGAATTGGAAAGTTCGAACTGGGGCTTATGTCTTTTGAGAAGATCTTGCAAATATAACATCTGGTTTGTTGCCATTTGTTGGTTAGATGCAGTAATTGGTTAAAGTTACCATCTTTATTACCCGTAGCTCTTGATGTTGTCTTCTTATTTCATTTCCATGTGTAAACGCATTCTTAATTGCAGTTTATTGTTGTGTTTAATGATAGATCTAACACAAGTGTGGGTTTTGCATTTTTTTTAGTAACTTGAAATGTTCTTGTTTAAACATATTTTGAGGGTTGAATTACTACCTTGCGGTTTCCTTCAGCAATTTAGTTATTCACTTCCCTTGTTTCCAATGTGTTGAAATTTTATATGGTCTTTGCTACATTTCTACTGTTACATATGTTGTAGATTTTTTACTGTGTCTTGATGATTTGATCTCATTTTGGGCTTGGATTTCTTGTTTTAGCCCGAACAAGATTGATAAATTAAGCAATGGGGAAAAGAGGGAGTTGGTTCTCTGCTTTGAAGAAAGCCCTCGGTTCCTCTAAGGTTTGTTGGAGTTTTGGCCTATATATTCAACAAGGCTTTTGTAACTTGTAATTATTTCGAAATGTTGATAATCTTAAGTTCAGTTACCCTTTTCTTTTTAATTAGAAATCCAAATCAAAGAAGAAATGGTCAGAAAAAGAGAAGAACCGGGATCTAGGTGTTTCTTCACATGAAGAAACCGTTGCACCCTCTCTTTCTCCTCCTCGTACACCACCTCCTCCTACAGCAGAAGATGTGAAATTAACTGAAGCTGAGAACGAGCAGAGCAAGCATGCTTATTCCGTGGCGCTTGCCACTGCTGTGGCAGCTGAGGCAGCTGTTGCAGCCGCCCAGGCTGCCGCTGAGGTTGTTCGGCTTACTACAGTGGCACATTACTCTGGAAAATCGAAGGAGGAAATAGCTGCAATCAGGATTCAAACAGCATTTAGAGGATACCTGGTATGTTTTCTATGATTTTACTTGAGGAATTTCTTTATTTCTTACGGTTTCTTCATTTTCTTAGCAAGACATGTACTGTGTCCGTACAAGTTATCTGTCAAAACTTCCATGTATGACGGATCTGACTTTTAGGTTCTTTTGCTTTCTTTTTTACTTTTGTTTTTAATGTAATCAAACCTTCTACTTTTGTCGTGGAAACTTGGCCATACTTATTGGAGAACGTAATATACTTCTTAATCTACACCTTTTCATATTCTTCCTGTAATTAGTTGCATATAAGAACTGCTCTTGCTATTCCTGCTTTCAGGCGAGGAGGGCATTGCGTGCTTTGAGAGGGCTGGTGAGATTGAAGTCATTGATACAAGGGCAATCTGTCAAACGGCAAGCAACTGCCACATTACGAGCCATGCAGACTCTTGCTCGTGTGCAGTCTCAGATTCGTGCAAGAAGGATCAGAATGTCCGAGGAAAATGAGGCCCTCCAACGGCAGCTCCAGCAGAAACATGACAAAGAACTTGAGAAGTTGAGAACTTCTGTAAGTGCGATCATCTCATACTTCTTTACCTGACTTTTTTGGATGTAGTTTTTTCCTGTTGCATTTTATGCAGTGGTTGCACAATTAGCATATGTGCCATTGCTTGTGCTTTGCATTCCCTTTACATGCCCTCCTCCCTGTTTGCTATACAAAAAGTTAACCCGATTGTTTTCTGGGTTGCATCTGAATGCATATGTATTGTGAATGTGTGGATTTTTAGGAGAACAAATTTCTGTTTTGTTTTTGCACTCTCAGTCTTTTCCCTCCTCTGAACCCAAATTTACCCGAGTATTTTGCTGTCACATGCATTACACTGCTCTCGCTTTTGCCTTTCATTAATGGGTGTTTTTTTTCCCTTTTCTTTGCTTTGAAAGTTTGAATATTTTGTATTAACCTGTGCATATATATGTTTCATATGTTAAAGAACCATCTCAACCCAATAACTTAAGCTGTTAGGTGAGGTCCCAAGATATGATTTATATTATTCTCTAACATCATATACCTTTGCAACAGATTGGAGAACAATGGGATGATAGCCCACAATCAAAGGAAGAAGTTGAAGCCAGCCTACAACAAAAGCAAGAAGCTGCCATGAGAAGAGAAAGGGCACTGGCTTATGCATACTCGCATCAGGTAATTTAGTGGTTTTTTAAATAGTCCATTGTTGAAAAATTTTGTAACATAGCCTGTAACTTGTCATGTAATGGAGCATGCATTCTGAGTACCTTTAGCCAAAGAAAGAGAAAAAATTAAGTCAATATGCACAACTGGTGCTTAGTATCTTGCTTTTGGTGTTTTATTCCATCTTGCATTTTAGTACTTGTAATACTAGAAGACATTTAAGTAGTCTTGGTTATTTGGGAAATTCTGGCATATTTGAATTCAGGAATATTTTCAGATTTTCCCACTCCTTCCTGATGCAAAGTTCTGCTGATAAGTTAATGGACATGTGCGCACACACTGGGCACAAAAATAGCTTTTCAGATATCTCATGTGAAGACACTTACTTTATAATTGTTGCTGCTCAATAAATAATGCCATTTCATTACAACTTTCCTTTTGCTCAGCAATGACTCGTGTTACTGAACTTAGTATTCAAGTAAAATGAACAAATTTGCTTACTTTTACTTCCATAGGGTGTCTTAACACTGGTATTTGTTAAATGGTTTCAAGCCAAATTGATCAATTTCCTCGAGAAATGTATTTTAAGAACACGGAGCAGATAAGAACCCTTTCTTGCTCGTTTACTGCAAAGGAATAGCGTTGGACACAAATATGAAACCAATGTTGCTTTTCATCAACAGTTTCCTGGAGTTTATCATTATTGTCTTGAAAGTTTCTACTCTGTACACACTTGTCCCAGAAAACCAAGAGTTTCTATTTTATACTCATCACAAAAATGTCAAAAGAAAGACGTGTCTAGAGCTTCTAATTTGTAATGCTAAAAGACTATCTATTTCTCATTCTTGAATCAAACTTCAATTTAAAACTAACATGGATGACTAATTTTTGTAAACAGCAAATGTGGAAGCAATCTTCAAAATCAGCAAATGCTACATTCATGGATCCAAACAATCCTCGTTGGGGATGGAGTTGGTTAGAGAGGTGGATGGCAGCCCGACCTTGGGAGAGCCGAAGCACAATAGATAACAATGATCGGGCCTCTGTTAAGAGTACAACAAGCCGTACCATGTCTCTTGGAGAAATCAGCAGAGCTTATTCTCGTCGTGATCTTAACCATGACAATAAACCTTCTCCTGGTGCTCAAAAATCAAGTCGGCCTCCCAGTCGGCAATCACCTTCTACTCCCCCCTCTAAGGCACCATCTACATCTTCAGTAACAGGGAAAGCAAAGCCACCAAGCCCTAGAGGGAGTGCTTGGGGAGGAGACGACGACTCCAGGAGCACATTCAGTGTCCAGTCTGAGCGCTATCGGAGACATAGCATAGCAGGGTCATCAATAAGAGATGATGAAAGTCTTGCAAGTTCGCCTTCAGTTCCAAGTTACATGGCACCCACACGGTCACAGTCAGCAAAGGCAAAATCCCGCTTGTCAAGCCCGTTAGGCATAGATAATAATGGGACACCAGATAAGGCATCAGTGGGTTATGTAAAGAAGCGGCTTTCCTTCTCTGCTTCACCAGCTGGAGCAAGGAGACACTCTGGTCCTCCTAGGGTGGATGCCAGTGCTGTTAAAGACATTCAAATGCACAGAGAAGAGAAAATGAGCAATGGAGCAAGCAGCAAGTAGTGCAGGAGACGCGAGAAAATTTTCATTTTAGATATCAGTGAAAAAAAAACAAAAGATATAAAAATGGGTTTAGATTTTCATCTTCGCCTCCATTTTCTTCTTCGGTGTCTACTCTTTGTGAAACAAGTGAAGGGAGGGAATAAATGTGTTATTGTTGTGATTCATGTTCTCATCATCATTGTGATCACCGTTAACTCCTTATTCTTACAATTATTAGGGATGTGTCATATGTTATATGTAGCAGGATTGCTTCTGGGGATGTTAACAATTTGATTTATTTAGTTGTAGTAGTCTCGTCGGAATAACTTCAGCACTCTTCATCCTCTCTCTTCTCCGGTTAACTTGGTTTGTAATACTGTGACGGAAAAAATCGGTGTCCTGTGTTCGTAATCAGATTTTTTTTTTATCATTTGCTCGTTTCTAATTTGCCTGTATTCACACAAACCATATGTATGAATCTTTCTCCACTGAGAATGTTAGGAAGTTATCATCACCATTCAAATCTACCATTCCGATTTTCTGTTCTGTGCTAGTGCTATTTTACTGTCAACTGAGAGTATAAATTGAAGGCTCTTAGCATAAAACCAGAAGTGATAAACAGATGGTTGATTTCACAATTATAATCGTCATCATCAACAAGAACTGTGGCGGGAGGAATCCTCGCTGTTGAACAGTGAGATTCGTACTCTACCCGTTGAGTTATTCTGGGTACTAAAGAGACGTTGCAGCAACTCACAGTTTCATGTGGTTCGAGAGAACCTATTCTCAGCCCTATGAGCAACAACAAGCAGTAGGGCATATTGAATGCAGATCCCACCATCCTATGTCTTCCCAAGCACCACATCCTTACTTTAGCCTCATTGATTTTTGAAGTTTCAGGATGGTTTGCTACCATTACTTTGTGAAATCTATTGTTAGATTCCTGTATTGTGTCAACAGTGAAATGGGTACGCTAACTATTGTTTGGTGCATTATTACGTAAAAGATATGTTAGATGAAATGCATGTTAGAGTGGGTTTTTAAGATCCTTCGTGCTTCGTTTCAGTTGATTGATATAAAAAAAAAGTCCCTTGGTAAGTGTTTCTTCCTCTGTTTTGTTCTCTGGTTTCAATTTATTCCAGTTTAAGGTTTTTCAACGTGGCTGATGGCAGAGAATCAATGTTCTCAGGCTTGAATCGCAAATAAGCTCGGCAAAGGAGTCCCGTGACTTTTTAACAAGTCCCCAGGCATCTCCAGCCCTTCAAGAATTCAACTATGAGAATTCATACACGTTTTTATGAAGTGGGTCGGGTTATGGGTACCCGAATGGTACCCGACATCTGATAGGTCGGGCTTGGATACCCGAAATTCATACTTGTCGGGTTTTTGATTCTCTGTCTTCCTTTGCACTGATACTCTACTGCTGTTCTCCGAGCCTGAAAGCCACCAAAACGTAAGAGCTGAAGTTCGTTAATTCTTGAAGTAAGAAAAAACTGTTTTCTGAGTTCTTTTCCATTCCAAGTTTTCGTGTTTTTATAGAAAATTTGGTGATATTTTGGGCAGGAAAGGGAAAGTAATGGGGAAACTAGGAAAGAAAGCAGGGAAGTTTGTAGGGAAGAATTTACAGTCAGTGCTTAAAAGGAAGATGAAGGTCAAGTCTTTCTTCAAAAAGAAAACTGCTAAAAGTATGAATAAATTTGTTTTTGATACCTTCATTGCTTTCTTTTCTTTTGTGGTTGCTTGAGCTTGAGTTTGTGAGTAATTATTGGCTTAGGAGATTAGAGAGAAGACTCAGATGGAGAAAGAAAAGAAATATATGGTGGAAGCTAAAGAAAGCTATCGGGGCGCATTGTTTTGACCATGAAAGATTAGCTTCGTTTTTGTTTTCCTGTTAATATATGATAAAAAGCTTTTCTTAAATAGCTCATTTGGTTCTTATTGATATTAGTTCAGTTCATTTCTGCTTGTTTGCTTGTACAGGAGAATGATTTAGAGGATTGATATGTTTATTGATTTGAATTAGCTCTTTAAAATCCTTATCTTGTACACAGAAACAATGAAGTTGAGATCTTAAAGATGTTTCCCATGGTGTCGTATTTGGTGAAGATGACAGTGATATGGACCAGGATGATTCGGATAGTGACGGATATTTATCTGAGGTTTTGAAATTTGTTATGCCAACTCCCTTTTTTCCGGTAAACTTAACTTGCCATATTTCCTCTGCTAGGATTTCTAACATTTTTGGTTCCGGTAAAATTTCAGGATGCAAGCTGTTCATATAATGGTGAAACTGAAAGTGAGAATCATCTAAAAGGTCAGGATATCATCACCAGTTTTTCTGGTATTTTTTAGTCTTTTAAATTATAATTTGCCTTTATATCTATGTTTTTAGTAATATGCATGCAAAGAACAATGGTGATGGTGATTTATCAGTCAGAACAAGGAAATTCATTTAGAACTGGCACAGAAAATGACAAGGTTGAACGGCTTGAAAGCCAAGGTGATGAGATCATAATCTTTTTCTTTTTTTTTCAGAAAACAAAGTTTTTAAGGATTTTATATCTATTCGATCTTGGGTAATATTTCCCATATAGCACTTCAGTTTGTTGGTCAAGGCTAAATTTTGTGAGTGCTAAAATCTAAAACTATCATAAATTAATCGTGAAGGGGAAATCTGTGATTGCTTTGACCTCGTGTCAATAATCTGCAATATTTTTTAGCATTTACATGCTTATCAGACAACCTTTGATATTAAATTTCTCTTATTTACTTCTGCACTCCAAATGCCTTCTAGGAGCAGAATCCATTTTTATGAATTTACTGTCATCATGTAGAGATTCAACTAAGCATTGTCACTTAAAATTTGACAGGATCCAGAATTTGCCAAGTTTTTGGAAAGCAACAAGGAACGTCTTCAGACATTATGGGATGAGGAAAATATAAGCTATTAAGTCTTGATCTCCTGTTCCTGGACTTTTAATATCTTGAGAATGTAAATGTGTGGATATTGTGCTAATTCTAGGCACCATTAGCTTGTATATCTATCTTATAACCACTTGATGTTTAAAATATATAGCTGTCATCTATATTATTGTCCATACGATCTGTTTTAAGATGAAAAGTTGCTCCGTCCATCGAAGTTCGTAATTTCTAGTAATCAAACCTTATACTCAGTCTGCTTTGTGTACCTTTTTTTCCCTCCCTTTAACAAGTTTTAACCATCTCTTCCTTCACGGAAGTATCCAGACGAAGAAGAGACTAGTGAGAATGACAGGCTATCTGCAAATGAAATAGGGAAGTTGAGTAGTTCTACTGTTGATTCTTTATGTGTAGTACTCAAGGAGCAGAATAATGTACCTGCTTTTGTGAGGCTATGAAATGAGTACAGGGCTGCATGACACTATGGATCTGAATCATCCACCATTGATGGAGACAGCTGCACTTTTGGCAAGATCTTGACATTCATGCTTCATAAGGCTGGTAACATATTCCATGAAATTCTGGGAATATCTTGCTCCAATTAAATGAAAGAGGTCATCTTGGAACTGAAGAATACCTCCAAATGGAAAACTTCGAAACCACTAGTCAAGTCTTACGTATGAAGTACCCTGTTTCTCCTGAACAAGGTTACCGACTCTAAGATTTGCAGCTGGCAGTGTGCTATCTGGGTTGCATTTATTTTTGTAAATATACATGACTATGATCTGCAGCCTCTATACGATAATTCAGATCATAAATGGAGTAGCTGTTCTGTTTCCAGGACCAAGATACATGCCTTTAAGAGTTAAATGTAACCAATGGTTGAATACTCTCTGGATCTAGTGGGTTTTTCATTCCCATTACATCATTAATGCTGGATATTTTGGAATATAATATAGGCAAGGAGAGTTGGAAACCTGGAAAGGACTTTAGCTTTTCTTCTGCGGTTAAGGTCAGTACAAAACTTTACTTGCCCTGGGCTGAGTTTCTTATGTGGCTCGCATCGCAACGTTAATTAGTTTGGTAATATTTGTTCGAATCTTTTATACCTGATCTCTTTCAATGTCAATTAGTTGGTTCCTAAAATCCACCTTGTAACTCTTTGGCATCAAGTATACTGCACACCTGGTAAAGCTAACAGTGTTGTTTCCTGTGCAGTTGCCAAAGCATTGGCTTAAATCTCAAAACTTCCAGGATGAACGTGTTTTTTTCAGCTATTGAGCTGTTGGCAGTGCACTGTGCTCAGCGGAGCCATCACATATCATTTCCTGATCCTGAAATTATTCCAATCATCCATTTGAGTAAAATTCATGAGATGACTACTATTGAGAGTTTAAGGCATGTGGTGAAGCGTTTTATTGATCAGGTATTCTTTTCCAAAGAGTATGGCATTCAATTGTATCCAACAATATGGATTTCTAAAGAGGTTGAAACTTAGTTTATATTACATGTCAGCATAATAATTGCCATGAAAGCTGTAGAGTGTAGTTGCAATCCTTATGGAGGTCTACATGGAGAACCAACCCAACTTGGGCCCAAGCAATAGATGCTTTCAGCATCTTGTTATTTTGACACTGGAAAATTCTTACATTTTGATCATGCTAGTTCTTGTCTATCTCTTCTTTTCTGTTTTCATAAATTTAACCATAATCGTTGATATTCAACAGTGCTTTTATCACTGTTAATGATTTATGGTGATTCTTGTAAGGATGTATGATTCACATAACATTGTTTCCCGTGCTTGTTTTTAACTGTAGGTAGAGCAGAACGTGGAGTATGTGCATAAGAAGAGGGATGAGGTTTCTTTTCACCAAATGATCAGCAATCTGTTGAATCATTTCTTCAAGTTTGCTTTTTAGTCCTCTGCAGGCGTCTGTGACCCATTCTCTTGTAGTGTTAGATGGATGTCACATGTTCTAAATTTGATTTGTGGTTGATTTGCAGCTTGAAATATGCGGTGGAGATGCTCCGTTACACATTATTACATTAGTGTCATTGGAAAAGCTGGTTCTAGAAATCTACTTATGAATGGAAAAATAAGTAATATCTAGACATCTTTTCCCTTTACTTGGCCTTACTTTTTACTATTAATTTGCTGCAGTCAATGGCTTGTGGTGTTATGGCGTGAGTTTATTTAGAAATCTTTTTCCCTTCTATAAAAACCTGTTAAAACAAGCACGGGGCAATTGAGCGAGGTGTATTTTGACGTATTTGGGCATGACACTGGTCGAAACCAAATGTTAGCTTTGGGCTGACAATTGAGTTATTCTGATGCTTCATTCCACATTTTTGGCGAATGTTGATATTCAATGACACGTGGAAAAGGCAGTCAAGTATGTTTAGAGCTATGTAGGAGCTTCAGGTCTGTGTTGGTTTCGATATGGTGAGAAATCAAATTTGTTCAAATTGGATTTGATTTACTTGATGGAGATTCCAGTACATCCCCAGTCTTGTTAGTCCAAGACCAGTAGAAATAAGGTCATACTGGGTCAAGCCTAGTGTAGTTGTCTCTAGCAGGAATGTTGTGTAATTTGTCACTGCATTGGCTCACCCATTTTTGGCGTGCCCCTTTATAGCAGTGAAGATTGGATAGTAACTCTGTGCAATCTCTTGTAAATCTGTATAATTTGACTACGAGATCTAAAAACAAAATTGAAAAGGGCTCTTAAAATATGATATTTGCTGCAGTTCTCTGGATCAGAAGAAATCAAAAGAAAAGAGGCAACAGCCTCCAAAGAAGGCAATGGATGTGGACTTGGCTGTTAATGGTGAAGGAGATTCGCAATAAATAGAAGTGTATTTGGTGAGATGTAAACAGCGGAAAGAAATGGAAGAAACTCAGCTTTCCTGCCACCATTTTCGATGTTTTGTAAGATTACAGAAACTATCAGTTTTTGCTAGTTATAGTTTCTTACAGAAATTTTGATGTGCTCCATGTTTAGGCTTCTAAAAATTCTTCAAAACCGACATTCAAGTTCATTTCTGTTTAGACTGGATATATTAGGCCTGACAAATCCCTGTCAGTGAGTTTTGTTCACCAAATTTACGAGACCAAGCTTCAAGTTTTGAGCTGGCATTTGTCGTTCAAAAGTACCTGTTTGTTTTGAATGTCAAAGCTAGCTTGCTAGTACCTAAATTACATTTTGTCAGTTGAATTCAATTTTGTTCATGGTTTGCAATTAGGTTTCCTTAACCAGGACCCATCTTCGGTGTTCTGGGACTGGGACCATGGAGAAGTGCGACTGATCTGCCGAGGCATTGTAATTTGTATAACATCTTGTAATCACTTATCAATATTGGAACAAGTGTGAATACGTGCATACAGAGTACTCAATTATCATGTGTTCATGATCTAAGCCATGTTCATGTACAGTCCCTAAGAACAAAATTTTAATGGTGATATGCCTCTATAATTGAACATTCTTTAATTCTCTCGTCAGCCATCCCTAGCTCCCTGTTGAATACTAGCTAGAGAGTCAGGCCCGTTTGTGATTACAAAAAATGAACATCTTAGTTTACCGTTGCATTTCAATATCTCTCGGTCAATCTTGGCCTGCTTAACCATACACGCTGCCAGGAGTACTCCTCTGACCTCTCACGCAATGGGTGCGCTAGCAAACGAGGCCTAATTAGCCATGGCACACGAATGATGACTGTTGTGCCTTAAAACCCTAAGCAAACTCCACAGTCCCTTCCCTCTCTTCTTGCTACTCATTTCAATTCCCTTTTCGGATTGAAACATCTTCGACGGACTCTTCTTGTTCTGCCTCGTCTTAATATCGCTCAGCTCCATCTCCATTGGAAATCTTCCAACTCCAAATGCCGAAAAGTACCATCTTGGCTTTACCGGGGTCACTAGTATCGATACCTTCTTCATCGAAAAGTCATTCTTATCATCGCATTTCCTTGTTGCCAACCCATGATTCTCTGATAGAGGCACTTGCAAAGCCTTGTCACTCTTTTCCTGTAGCTGCTTTGACGGTGTTGTCCTTGGCTTGTTGAAAGAGGATGATTTCCAAGGGAATCTAAAGCTCTTCTTGGAATCCTTCGCTTTCTTTGTGCTTCCGGCCAGGTTCTCTGCCTTTTCTTCTACTGTTTCTCCTCTGTAAGGAATGAGCTTTCCACAAAAGATGATATTATCTGAGGGATAGGCTGAAGCGGCGAAGTCTTCGCTGAAGAACTCGAAGAAATCTTGATCAAAAGACGTTTCCAAGTTTTGATCTTCTTTGGAGAAGTCATCCCAATCAGAAGCACAGTTGTACAATGGAAGATCACAAAGAGATAGTGTTTCTGCTTCATCATCAAAATCTTGCAACTCACTGTCCTCTTGTAGCTGTCGAAGGCTCATTTCTTTCGCAACCATTGTGAATATCAAACAATGGCAAGAAAAGGTGAGGATCCAAAAAGAATTAAGAAGAGATTCTTGATGAAGGAAGTCTGTAAATGGCTTTGCTGTAGTTTGATGAGAAAAACTGGCAAAGTTGTCACCACTATATATTACACGTTCAACAGAAGCTCAAAGGAAGATGCTTTGACATGATGCTTAGAGATAGTTGGTGAATTAATGGGGAGTGGGGGCGGCTTCTAGAGGGCAAAGAATAAAGAAAAATAAATTAATATGGCAAGTATCACGGATAGTTTTAGAAATTCTTTGATTCTAGAACAGCAGGCGGTCATAGATAGACAAGTGGGTTCTTATTGCCTTGGGTGTCAAGTTTTTCTATCGGTTGATGAGACTCCATTAACGCATCTTAAGGCTGCTCTTCTTTCTACCTTTCCTTTTTTAATATTTCTTCTCTCTTTGGCTCGGCCTTCTAGTATATTTTACTAGTTAGTTAGTACAGAGTTTGTCTCTACGTTGCTGTCTTTTTTGAGAAAGAAAATACAGGAGACTATGTCGAGCTTTCATGTGATGCCGGAGAGATTCTACTTCTCCTACTATCATGCACGCAATTAATATTTTAGAAAATAATTATTATTATAATTTAGCAACGTCCATGGGACCATAAATTTCATGTTGGAATCAGTGTATTCGTGATTTTAAAATAATATTATTTTATTTTAAAAATAAATTAAGATAAAATCTTTTTATATTAACTTGATCAACTTGTAATCTAGATTTTTAATTTATCATTAACTATACTGAGTTTAATAATTTCAAATCTTTTTTTTTATTGTTAATCTTTGTAAAGGGGATGGGTTTTTTTCTTCTTGATAAAGAACGTGATTGATATTGTTATTTTGGACTAGTTAATTAGCACTCAACTGATGCTGTGGTCTCCCACGTGTTGAGATCTAGAATGACAATGACCTCATCAGAATATTCTTGGTCAGCGAGGATTTTTCTTTTTGGGTGCTAAATTCTTTTTTTTTTTTTTTGATTTACGTGAGGTGTCCTGGCCAGCTTACGCGCAACACGACTATTCCCCACGGCCCACTGAACATCATGCAAGCCCAAGAGCAGGTAAGGCACCACGGGGGTGACAGGCATGCACATAGAGGGTCGAACCCGGGACGGGGGCGGAACAAGTCACACGGTTGACCACAGCAGCTAGACCCTCAAGTGCTTTTGGGTGCTAAATTCTTGTTAGCAAGTATGTTGGCACTGTATCATTCGAGAACTGGTTGTGTGTAATTCTTTCATTTTATATTGTTAGTGATAAAAGGAGAATTAACCTCACTTAAAAAAGAAGCTTAGTTCGGAAATTAGTATGTAAAGGACATAACTGCTTATATTATTATTATTATTTTTTTAAAAGAAGTGTAACAGTTGATTTTTAAAATGTTTTTCATTTAAAAATATATTAAAATAATATTTTTTTTATTTTTTTAATTATCTTTTATATCAACACATCAAAATGATCTAAAAATACCAAAAAAAATATTAATTTAAGACAAAAATAAAAATAAATAAAATTTATTTTTTTTCAAAAAAACTTTTAAAACAAAAAAATAAACATGATCATATATAAAATACATTGGCCTTCCGGGATAAAGTAGCGTGACCAACTATAATAACCCGATATCCATATATCAATCTATCACATACATTTATTCATAGCAACAATTTATTTCATTTTTTTAATCATAAAATCATGACAGAATGATCTGATTAATGAGTTAATTACAACGGTTAATTCAATCTTGTAATTTTACCTTACATTCAAGATCTTTCATGACTCAAGCACAACATATTAATACATGTCCCTTAAAGAAATTAGTATTTAAACCCCCTTTGTGAGGAGGCACCTCTTCTTCCAAAGTTACGGGGTTATTTTGTTGAGTCTTTTAGAGAGGGGTGTCTCACGCCCGTAGGTATATCCTTTTGTTGAAGGTCGTTTGAGCTTTTCCTGGGAGCATGACATGAGTAACTTCAACGTCGTACCACCTGGTACTCGAACATGTTTAATTCCATGAGAATTAACTTCAATGACCATTTTCAGCTAACCTAGTCCCCTCCATCCCTCGCTGGTACAGTAATAGTCATCTGTTGTCCATCAGCTACACCTTTCAGCTTGAACTCACACCCTGACTCACCCTCCATGGACAAAACATGCGGAGAAACCCTTAGGTTTCCAGGGACCAATGTTTTACTTTACTCAAGCCGATATCAACCAAGCAGGGAAAGATCAGGCTGATCTGATATTGCACTAAAAAGGAAGAATCATTGATTGCCGATCCCCGTAAGAAAGAATAAAGCGCCTCTTGAAAAGTCATGATTCCGATCCCGTTCCCTCAAGCCTTTTGTAAGACTTCGCTTCTTTCCTTTGCAACACCATAAGCAGTATTCTCCCTGTGAATCCTCAGGTCTGTGAATGCCTTTCGAGGATAATTACCCTTTCTTTCGGAATCTATCTTTGGCTAATCAGTGCCAATTATAGTACTTAATTTGTTGCTAATCTCTCGTTTTTATTATTCTCCTTCATTTTAAATTATAATTGATTTTTTCTCTCAAAAACAAAGCCAAAATGAAATAAATCCCCATTCTATATATATATCTGATATACAAGAAATTGTTATACAAACCCAATTTTAAGTCTACTTAATGAGAATGATTTATTTATTAATTTTTGGAGTAAAAAAAAATCTCTAATGGGCTCTTTTGCTTGTTAAAAAAAAATAATCAAGTAAAATCATGCTTTAATTTACAATAATATTATGACCAAATATAAGAGAAATCAATTAACATGAGAGTATTGTTAATCCTAACCTTTTTTTTTTACTTAAGAACATTGCAATATTTACTGTGACTTAGCACATACTTTTCTTTTTCGTAATTAATGACTTATTAATTACTGATTATGAAATGGAATTGTTTTTTTCACATGGAATTCAAAGTGGAGCAAAGTTACATCATAGTCTAACCATAATTTTTAACTCCGGTTCAGTGGCTGGCCCGGTCCAAGACCCGGGTTTCGAGTTTTGATTGGATCACCGGGTTTTAACCGGGTCGCCCGGGTTAATCTCTATTTAAAAAAATTAAAACAACGTCGTTTTAGTGGAAAAAAAAACAAAAGTTAACGGGTTGCAACCGGGTTTTACCGGGTCAACCCGTCAGGTCACACTGAGTCATGACTTTCTCTATTTTTTCCTCAATCCGGTCCAGTTCCAGCCCCGGATTGGTCGGATTCCGGGTCAAGCCGTCGGATCCGGATCAGATCCTGGATGAACTGGGGGGCCGACCGGTCTCAAAACTATGATCTAGACTTTTCTTAAAACAAATCAAGTGTGTGGAATAAACTAATTAATTTATAATGATTGGCAGGGAAGAATTTGGGTTCCACCCTCCTAAAAAAAGGGAGTTCTAAAATTTTGTCGAAATCCACCCTTTAATTTGTGCATACAAATTTAATTTTATATAAATTCTATCAAATAGACCTCCAAAATTAAAAATTAGACAATTTTGTCCTGCGAAATGTAACATCTGGGATTCGTCCCTGATGATTATTCTTTTTGCATCAACATGAAAGGATCTTAATTTGATTGATTATAACGATATAATTCTTAAGCAAATTCTAGACTAGAAAGAATCAGGAGCTTGGTGTGTTGAAGAACAACTGCTGCCAAAGCTCAACTTAAAAGTAAGAAATGCAATCAACTGAAGCTTTACCCTTACACGAACCACGCAAATTCTTCTTCTCTCTCTTTTCTTTGCTCCTCCTATCCTTTTTATCACTCTCATTTTCAGATGAAAACATCGCTGGAGTTGAACTCCTCTTACTTTGCCTCGTCTTCAAATCACTGATCAAACCAATCTCCATTGCAAACTTCGCAGCTCCTGATCTTATCGAATGAGATACTGACTTCATCAAGGGTGGCAAGTCTGATCCCTTTCTCATTGAAGAATCATACTTATCAACACTTAATTTCCTACCTCCATGCCCTTTTTCAGTACTTCCACAATCCTCGCGATCGCTCTTTTCTTGTTTCTTTTTCTTTGGTGAAGCATTGCTTCTTTCGGCAGCTCTCTCAGTTGACTTACTCGAAGAGTGCGATAATTTTGACGGGGAGATGGAGCTCTTCCTGGTAAGTTTTGATTTGTCTGTAATTTCCTGGTACTTCTGTGCTGTTTGATCAGCTACTACTTTTTCTCCTTTGTAAGGTATGAGCTTTCCACAAAAGATGATGCTGTCTGAAGAATGAGCTGTAGAGGCATCGCTGAAAAACCCAAAGTGATCTTGATGATCAAAAGAGAAGTTATCCCTGTGAGCACTGTCGAAGTTGTTTGATGAAAGATTACAAAATGTGAACGCTTCTTCTACATCTTCAAAATCTAGCAAGCCGGTATTTTCCTGTACTGCTTCAGGGTTATAATCCTGGCCGGCACCTATAATCATGGTGTGATCATCAGAAAATGGAGGAGAAAAGGATACGGTTCAAGCAAGTAATCAATTAGGGACCAAGGAGGGCTTATTGAAAAAATCAAATGATGGGGGGGGGGGGTAATCAA
>Ga0307513_10004777_pt1 | contig 17997 bp, 21 predicted proteins | sample 15_EM_MG_FD_202174 | JGI IMG/M metagenome (GOLD analysis project Ga0307513, IMG submission 202174) | Populus trichocarpa ectomycorrhiza microbial communities from riparian zone in the Pacific Northwest, United States - 15_EM | ecosystem: Host-associated > Plants > Roots > Unclassified | place... | reverse complement strand
TAGCAGCGGGTACATGATCTAAAATTTCTAAGTCCTAACCGGGTGGTAAACCTGGTAGAATCCACAGGTTCACTCAACCTGTGACTGCAGGCTCCCTGACCCGGTTCGACTGGTGACCAGTCCCCTCAACCTGCGCCACTATCCACAGAGCTGGCATGACCCACCGACACCTGCAATGAATCAGTAAATATATAACCAATGTGTACGCTATGCATACCCCATGGTGTCATAAATATGCTGGCACCACATCGCAGCGTTTGGTCCCTCTTTGCATACACGGATGCAAAATTCATCCACAGCCATATAGTTGGTCCATTCATGAATCTGGTTTAAGTAAATAAGGCAGATCAGAACGGCGATGGAGGTGCTCGCCTGTTGGCCCAAACCAGATCCACCACTCCAAACGTTGGAGAAGACTAGTCCACCGACAGGGTTCCCATTACCAGTTGCACCGTGAGGATCTAGCTCGCCACCAAGGTCTCCAGCGGCAATATTGATGTTCGTGAGTTGACCGAGACCCGTAATTTGTATGTAGTCCGGAGTCTCAACACTAGGCACATTTCCAATTGTCTGCTGTTAATAATATCGCACCTACAGAAATATTAGACGAACAAATGAGCTTGGAGTGTGGTTCCCGCCGGAAGCAATCGAGTCCCGCGCCCAGGTAACGTGCAATACGCAACTACGATTTCTTCGACGTTGCCGACCACACTGTTTGGATCAGGAGGACTGTACAAGTTTAGACTAGTCGGCGCTAGGGTTAGAGAAGTCTTGCAGAGAGTTAACATAGAGGTTTTGGCATTGAGAGGTTTGGTTGCTACCGGTTCCACATTGATTACTCCCCGTCTGACCTTGCTCTGTTGTAGGTGGAAGTTTATTGGGGTCGTATGTAGCGGTATCTGAGAAGTGCTTTGAACAAATGACCCAAGCAATAGAACCTGGGTACATTGAGCACCTGACAGTTGCGAGGCAATGGGTATAAATAGGAGTGACTGGAATAAGAGCATTGTGAGGACGGGGCGCGAGAGGTGGGGGCAACCTTGGAGGGTATAATTACCATGCACTGCTGCGGCACGAATACTGTAACGTCACATCCATCTAAAGTTAGCGTATCATATGAGCCCAAAATAAACCAGTTATTCTTGGACTGAGCGCCTATACTTGGGAACATCCGGCGAAGTGGTTAAAAGCTCGATTACCAATTGTCATTACTTGCCGTAACTCTCGTTTGTTGAAAGCCATTGCATTTTGCAGTAAACGCTACCGTTGGGGAGTGCTTGCCTTGAGGGCAGTCGGCTAATAGCCTGATTCAATTGCGAGATAGCCCAATTAGTTACTGAAGACCGATGTGGTCTCCCGTGATGTCCCTGCTGCCATTCAACACTTTTGACAATTGAATGGCATCTGGCATTTGAACTAAGCCAGACTTCATACATAACGTTGTGGCCGATGTGCGCCCCAATGTGGGTATGGTATTAAATTTCTGTCGTTGGCGCAGTCGGGCGATGCGATGGGCGGGCTCGCAATCCACGAATTTCGGCGGTTCAACTCTCGCAATTGATAGTTTTGTGGAACGACATTCCAGGTCATCGGTTGGTGGTCATGCGGTCGCCGTGCCTATGTGATTCGAGGATAGCTAAATCCAACGAAGTCGAGTGGGCTATGATGAGGTGAAAGAACAGTGAATCCGATTTATTTGGTTGTGCACTGCTACTAGGAGTACAGATCGGAGTGACCCACAGGCGCCCTGTGCAAAGACTTGAGGTAGGGATTATCCCTCACCTCTGTTCTGTCTTCCGCTGATACGAAGGCATGTTGAAAGCGAGTGCGTGCGTCACCACCTTCCAGAATGGAGGAAGGTGCGCCAGCAACCCGTATCCGATGCTCCACCTGTGAAGGCCGATCAGCTAGAACTAAAAAAAATTCCAGTAAAGCCGCCAGAAACGATAATAAGGGCGAGCACAAGTTTCAGGCCGTTTGGATCCTCATCGGGGATAACTTGAGCGCTATCTGCACCACCCGCTCGTTGACCCTTGCGGGCGGCGCTCTGACTCAGGCACCTCTTACGGGGACAACTGGCATATAATAGTGAGGGGACGATCATGCTCTCAGTAGACTGGGGCTGATAGCCTCGGAGTTGCGGGAGATTGGCAAGAGAGCGGCAAGGCTGAAGTGGATTGATTGTGTAAAGGGGGGAGATATATATATAAAGGCGCCCAATATGCCCGCCTTGTAAGGGCGAGCTCCACCTCACGAGGATCAAGATCATGGCCACCTGCTCAGCCCATCCAAGGTGGTGTATCCATGGAGTCGTTGTAAATTAGGATCGTCTAGCAGGTGCTGTAGAGACTCTAGAGCTTAGATAAGCTGTTCATTATGTTTCATCTCGCCTCACTCCGTTCCAGGTCACGCATACCGGAACGACTGCTGCGCCGCAGCAGAGGCGGCACTTATATGAGGGAGATTACGTCAGGGTCAAGTAGAAGGGATGTGAATAGAGAGAGGTGTTACTGAACAAGTTCAACAAAACAGATTTTTCGGAAACGGTACTCAAGATCTTTTCACCGGTGATCTTTTTCTGTTTAGTGTTGGTGCACGTTGTCCTTCTACTGAAGGCGTGCCGCTTTTCGAGGTAGTGACCTTGTCCTCCAAGCACATTGCAGGTGGCAACAAGTCGGAAAACAAACAAATAAACCAACTTGGCCTTCTACTATGTCGACGATTGTAGCTTGTAAGTAAAAAGAGCCTGAACGACCCGTACCTCTGCGCTGAACGACTTCCCAGACCTTCCACAATCCCCGGGCTACCTGCCTTATTGGATGCTCACAGCGGCGGCAGCTGGTATCTACATGGGTATTGCGAATATCCTTCATCCTTTCCATAATCGTATTATATACACCGCAAAACCTCATGAAGGTAAGAAGGTTACTGTTCGTGCCTCAACACATCGAACGATACTGACACGACGCTTCTGGTTGTTGGCTGCACTCGAACCGTGTAGTTTCGGGACTATCTGGTCGCACGTCTGGCATATGGACAGTTTCGGTCGCAACTGTTCGCATCCTATGTGCCTACAATATCTCCAACAAGGGGTGCGTTTCGGCCTGGAACTCATTCTGAAAAGACCATTGACGCTTGTATTTGTCCCACCCAAAGGCTATATCACGCGGCAATGTGGACTTACTTGTTTGCTCTTTTCCATTTTTCTTCCGAATGGCTCGTATTCAAAACCGCTAAGCTTGGCGGAGGAGTCATCTCGCCTTTCATTGTCGCTAGTGAGTGGTCCTACAAGTACCGAACCCATATCAATCTAATCACCTCTCAGCCTCGAGCCTGATTTGGATGTGGACGCAGTATGATTTTTACCTCTCAAACTAAAAGACACACTGTTCTTCACTTTCAATTAACTTAACGAATTAACTCCATGAGGTCCACCGTTACGGGTCCTTGTGATGTTTGCTGATTCTGGCCATTCTCCGGACATGTCCAACTACGCTCCATGTTCGCAGTACCGTGTCAGATTTAAGTCGACACTAGTACTGGCGTGTCCTACTAAATAGGCCAGGTCGGTTCGTTGCAATTGCTAGATTCGACAACCCTAGCACACAAAGCCGGGGGCAATGGAAACGGAGTTCACAGACCACTCCTAGCACAAGTCCCAGAACTGGTTGTGGAACGAAAGGAAGAGCTTCCGCACAAGCTTTCTATCAGTCACAAGAAGACTCGCGATGGTGGTGCGACGCCCAATCGACCTTTGGGAGGTCTAAATTTTTTGGCCACCACCAAATCACAACTTCGCGGACTTTTGCACGCTGACACAGGTGACCACTCGCTAGTTGCATTGGAAGCTGGCGTACTGGCAGCCCACCATTTTGCCTCCCAGATGTATCCGTCAAACGCAACGCGCTGACCCGCAACGTAGGTGGACCCGGGGACAAATGCTGGTGCGTTGCAAGCGGGGTAAACGAATCGTGTGCCTCCCCCATTTTTCAAAAGGGCTTTCGCAGAGTGATCGTACCGTTCATTAGCTGCGGAATGTGTTAATCAGCAAAGCCCCGTTAGTAATGCGCACGTACCGAACGCTTGACTCGCGTCCCACAGCATGACTCCCCCAAAGCTCGGGAACGAGCACCTTGTATCTTGTATGATTTTCCCCAAATCGCAAGGAGGTACGTAACCAGATTGTGAAGCGTTAGGAGACGCAGGACCCCCTATAAACAGTTTTACATTCCTAACGATGGACTCAATGACCAGAAGCATTCTCTGCAAAGTAACTTACTTGTTGAGGCTGAGATTTCTCGCCCAGTAGTCCCACAATCCGAAAGTCCAGTTTCGGGCTTGACCCCAATGATCCATGCCACATGGATTATTATCTGAGGACTGTGAGAAAATGAACGCTGAAAGGACTAGACGACAATTCACAGAATTGTATATATACCATGTCAAAAGGCACCTCGTTGAGTACTAACCCGAGGTTACGATCCGGATAGGCACACTGTGGAGCGGCAGACACATAGTACCTCGAGAAAAAGTATGAGCCTTCCCGTAGTACATATCTGTGCAAGGCAACGTACCTTTTTGAACCCCGGTTACTCAATGTCCTGAATCGTTGGATAAAGGCCGGCCAGCCTCCTAACGATCCACCTTCAACATCAAGATCGATGCTAATTATGTCTCAGAAGGGTCTATCTGTCTCTTCAGTTGAGTGGGCGCACCCGTCAAGAACAGCCAAACCGAAGGGTCGGATTGAGGAAGAGCCCTCAAAGAAGAGATCCCACAGGGTGTCCGCAAATCCAATAGCCTGAGAGTCGGAATCAAATCCAGAAGATGCAATATCGCCGCCTGCTGCCATATTAGTGCCCAAGCTGTATGTCGATGAGAGCCAAGAGGTTCTCACCTATTGACAATGTGACAATGTGCCCGCGTTTCTGGCAACTCTCGATGTCCGAGGCAAGGAAGGAGCAATCGGGGAGGGCTGTATCATGAAATTCCCCGTTCGCATTGACGGAACAGATATTGGAAAGACTCATTGCAGGCAATCCTCCTGTGGAGAACAAGGTGTCGAGAAACGCAATGGGGAATACATCTACTTGGTCCTGGCCACAATAAAAGTATAGTCTTTGCTGAGAGTTAGCGGTATCGTCGTGACTCGCCCCATACGAATTCTGAAGGAAAATGAGTAGCTACCGCGAGTAGAAAGACGACTCACAAACCTGGCCCCAGTACATGACAAGGTTATCGTTCCTATCGATATCAAACCCTCGTGTTAATAGAGGCGAGAATAGGAGGAGTACCACCACCTGGGTGATACCAAACAGGTGTCGAAAGGTCGCCATGGAAGATGAATTCTCAAGAGATCGCACGCTTACTCTTATGAAGCCCCTTGCTGCCCCTCCTGGACTCGCCACGCATATGACCATCGTCGCCGGCTCTCGGGTGCCATCTTTAAGTTGTGACTTCCGAGTCTCCCCATGACATAGTAACGAAGCCCGTTGTGAACTTACTTACGGAGGCTTCTTGTACTACTACCACGACCAACGGCCATGCAGTTGTGTAAAGGGTTTGGACAATCAAAAACACAATGTTGTTATGAATGCTAGTCAGGAGGTTAGTGTTGTATGTGTCTATGTCTGTCGCTCCGTATGTGTCCGTTTCTCCTGCATGACGTGCCTCTCTGTTTGTGTCTATGTGTCTATCTCTCCGTATTTGTCTGTTTCTCCTGTATGACTTGCCCACTTCCGTTGTATATATAGTGCGACGTGTGGCCAGGGGATCCCTCACGGTTCTATTCCCTGCTCACCGTCGCTCTAGGTCCGACAGTTAGGATAGATGAGCGATGCAAGATCAATTGATCAGTAATTCAATAAAAATGATCGGATCTGCGATAACTTTTCTGGCGCTCCTGAGACACGGCGTAGATCCCATCTGAAATTGCAGACATATTCCTTATATGAGATTGTATTGTCAAATATGTTTCGACGTTAATTCGTATAGAGGGAACCGACCGCATATTCAAGGCGCAAGGGTCTCCTCACCATCTAGTCTTAGGTACGGGTATCGTTCTCACTCACGGTTGATAGCAAATCCTAAATCGGGCTTAGTTCTGTGCACTTAATCAATTTGGTAGGCGCAGGAGATCAGTACATGTCAGGATTGGATTGATGGGGGGCTGGGTGGGGCAACCTCCCGCATGCACGTTTGATTGGATGCTGCTCCGCTACAGACTTTTCTTACTGATAGATCACGCATTATTCAGCCGATTCTGTTGTATTTCAGTGGTACCTTTACCTAGGAATATAACATAGAGTTTTCCTAGCGATCTCCCACTCATTCTCAAAGTACTCTCAGTCTAATCAGTGGAGGAGAGGTATTCGAGGGGGTGACTACATTAATTGATTTGTTATACCACGACCTGCAACGTAAGACACATAGTTCAGTTGGAAGGGAGGTATCATCGCCAAGGAAGCACGAAATGTATGGAGCGATCTATGAGATTAAACATTTAAGATAATCAAAAGAAAAGAGTGCGAAGACGCCGAAATTGAACCCAAGGTGGCTGCTGAAGCTTTTCACTGCTTCATCACTCCCAAATCAATAGTCCCACATATGTTGTATTACGCTTAATACTGTGAATCAAAGGAGTCTGGCTTACCCCATGCCCCCCACGACGATTAAGGTCATCTTGAACAGGATCGGAGGCATAAGAACCTAGGTAAAACCGTGTGTGTGTATGATTTGCGGTGATCTGGAGGCCATTTACGTCATGATATCCCTACATGCACCTCGAATACCGCCGCGGCGGAATATCAAGGGGGCCAGAGAGCCGCAAAAGGTGCTCAGCAAAGGTGTTCTACTGCCACTCGTTATTTCACCTTCGGGCGCGTGAAGAGAACCACCTTCGGCCTTCTCAACACGTTGGACTCCACCACCCCAGCCATGGAGACACGCGGAAAGAAAACAGCTGGGACAAGAGAACTCCGATCCGCGACAAAAGGGCGCAAGGACACTGCATCACCCTCAACGTCCATGCCCCCGACAACGACGAGATCGGTGCGTGCCACCGCCGCAACAAACAAGAAACTGGGCGATCAGCTCAGCGGAAGCCAAAAAAGTGAATCCAAAAGTAGCAAGGTTCCTGAAAACGCGTCACAAATTAAGCCGGCAGCACCGAAAGCTGCCTCAAAAGCGACAGCAGCCGTCAATAAGGGTGTCGGGACATTGGACGAAAATGACCGCGAACCAATCAAAGTATGGCGTCAGAGACAAGCACATTATGGTATTTAATCATCCTGATCATAGGCCTATCTGCGCATTCGGCCGCATCCACAAGATGAACACAATATACCATCCCCATATTTGACGGCGCTTTCGGATACCGTCGTCCAAATGACAGACCCATCTGCTATCCTTTCTCCTCCAAACACTGTCCGATACCGTCCTACGCCTGCTACAACTACTGCCAATTATACCTTCACCCAGGTATTCAAACCCGACATGCAACAAGACGCGTTTTTTCAGCGTTCAACACTCCCCCTCATCCGCAATTTACTCTCAGGAGAATCTGCTTTACTTTACGCATACGGTGTCACGAATTCAGGCAAGACGTACACAATTCAGGGTGGTGCAGAGGGCGAGGCTGGCCTCCTTCCCCGGTCGATCGACGTCATTTTCAACTCGATAACTGGTTTGCAGAGTGACCGGCCGTTGAGACCGTCCGGTGTCGCTTCAGTCGAGATTGATCACACCGCTTCAGAGCAGTCTCGAGCGGGAATCTTGGACAACTTCGATGCGGATACCGCCAATGAAGGCATGCATGACGGCACCACTCTTAATGTCGATAGGAATCACGAGTATGCGGTCTGGGTCAGCTACATGGAAGTGTACAACGAGAAGATTTACGACCTGCTCTCAGCACTTGCTCCTACCACTTCAAATAACCCTCGACTGCAAACTGCAGCAGGAATCAGCTCCCTTTCCTCGTTTACTCTTCTCTCAGCAGCGACTGCCTCCACACCCCCAGGCCTCACAGTCATTCGCAAGGCGCTCCCTCTGAAGAACGACCCAGAAGGAGGAAAATATGTTGCGGGTATACGTGAAATACGTGTTTATAATGCCGCTGAAGCCAAAGCGGTGATGCAAGTTGGTATATTAAATCGACGAGTGTTCGGCACGCTTGCGAACAGCCGTTCCTCCCGCAGTCATAGTGTGTTTACGGTTAAACTAGTTCGAGTACACCGTGCATCGGCAGATCACGAACTCGACCAAGTCTCATGTGCTCGCTTATCCATTTGCGATCTAGCTGGATCGGAGCGTGTAGCTAATGCTGGCACTAGTGGGGAGAGCGATAGAATAAGAGAAGCAGGAAGTATCAACAAGTCTCTTATGGTCCTGGGGCAATGTCTCTCTGCCATACGTACCAATCAGAAGCGGCTCGCGCTCAATTCCCCGAGACTGGCGGTTGTTCCTTTCCGCCACTCGAAAATTACAGAACTTTTCCAGGACTTCTTCGTCGGCGATGGGCGCGTTGTGAGTACGGTTCGTTATGGAAGCGATTTCTATTGATGCTTTTAGGCAGGTAATGATCGTCAATGTCAACCCGTATGATACGGGATTCGAGGAGAACTCGAATGTAATGAAATTTGCGGCGGTTGCGAGGGAGGTTACGACCAATGTTGTGGCTCCTCGGGCCAAGTCGACCGTCCTAGTCAATGTGAATTCTCCGAGGGCAACTCCAGTCAAGCCTCCGCCGCGAAGAGTTATGGTTTCCTTGGGAGGGAAAGGGAAGTCGTATGGAACGACAGTGGTGGAAGTGGTGGAAGTGGTGGAGGAAGGTATGTCGGACTATACACTTGACTCCTACCGCTCACCCGGTCCCAGAAGACGGTCAGGAGGAAGAGCCCAATCTAGACGAAGCCGACGGATACCCACTCGTGGAGCAACTGTTCTCGTACATCGAAGAGCTAGAACTCAAGGTTCGCATTGAGATCAGCGTGTTAGCTCCCATGGCTGAACTCCTTGCAGCTAAATGAAGCCGACCTGCGATGTGCAATGATTGAATCAGAAACACGAGAAGAGGTCACGCAGGAGATGGAAGCCCGCATGGAGAAGATGGAGAAGATGTACTCGCAAAGGCTCCTACGAGAGGTCAGTCCATTGCTCTATCATGCCTATCGTCACTCACTCTACTATAGGTCGATGCAACTGAGTCAAAGGCAGACAAGAAATTGGACCTCCTTCGACGAGCAGGGGTGATTACAGGTCCCTCTCAGACGTCCCGCTTGAGGACGGTGGGTGTTGAACTTACGTTGACGGTGATTGCATACTGACGGCGCTATAGCCCGGTGAAGCAAGTGTTGATCATGCCAATGGCGACCATGACGAAGCGGGTTCTGATCGTTCAGTATCTCCTCCTCCTAATGACTCCAGTGTACACGAAGATCTCTCTGGCTTCGTTGCAAGATCAGCACTGGAGTCTCCAGCGCCCAGATCTCCAGATCTGACAGTCAATCCTATTATGGACATGGAGCAAGAAGGCGAAGCGGTAATGACTGACGAGGATGAAGATGAAGATGAGGACGAGGATGAAGGGGAGGATGAAGGTGAGGACGAAGGTGAGGACGAAGATGAAGATGGAGGGGATGAAGATGGAGGGGGTGAAGATGGTGAGGACGAAGGTGATGAGGACGAAGATGGGGGCAGGTCAGCAACAATATCAAGTGGAGAGGACGCCAGCCATTCTGTCGAGCAAGGAGACGACGAAGACGATGAGCCCAACCTCTCTCTCCCGACTCACGCGTCTTTTGTCTCATCAACGCGCACTTTGAGCACGGAATACGAGGTGGATGACCCCGATGAATCCCTTGTGCCACCGGCCCCAAGAAAGGCGAGCAAGAACAAGGGGAAAGGGAAGGTGGTGGAAGATAGTGAGGACGAGTTAGATTTAATTGTCTCTCCGGTGAAGGTTGTAGGCAAGAAGGAAGCACACAGTGAGACACCAGACGTCACCTCTATCACACAGAAGCTCCAGGGAATTTCACTGGAGGCTCCATCAAAGCGAGTTACGAGATCACGTCTCAAAAAATAGTCACGATCAAAACGAAGGATCGAGTTGGGGCTATTACAGGTTCTTGAATGCTGAAGTGCCATATTCTTGCTGGAGCTTATCTGGTGGATTGCCGCATGACGCTATGGAGAATAAGCAACAACCCTTGTACCAGGTCGATGCATAGTCGTTCAGGTCCCAGTAGGACAGTTTCTTATTTATGACACATGCATATCCCAAAGCCAAGGAAGAGTATAGAGAGAACTGTTGAGGATATGATGTGAACTCCCGTAAACCAGCATGAAGTGATGTCGGTCCTATTTTGGTTTGTGGGCGATGCCATTGATGGAAAGCCGCTGGGGTCTCTTTGAGTCCAGAAAGGGGTCGCTCTTTCGAGCTGTATTGCGCAACAGTGTCGAAGCAAGGGAATTCGCCTTCGTGCTCTTAAAGCCAATTGATAGACTGCTTCCCACCTCTGCGGATAGCCTCCTGCGTTTGGCGGTTTCCCGCGCCTCCCAATCTCTCCGCTCGCTTTTCCAGCGACTAGCTTCTTCCTCCACCTCGGTATTGTCGACTAATTTTAGATCGGTTGGCAAGGCGTATTTCTCCTTCACCGCTTCCTCTGCGTCACGCTTCCGTTTCTCCGCTTTTTTCTCTTCCCGAAACCTTTTCCGCACTTTGCTGGACAACTCGTATGGGTCCGTGCCATAGAGTTCTGAGAGGTCTTGTAGGGCATTGAGACGAGGAGCGCCAACTTCGTTGGCTCGTCGCTCCTGGTTGGCCGTCTTTTCAAGCTGGGCAAGGGGATCGGACGATCCAGCCTTCGAGGGATCATTCTCTACACACACAACTTTCAGTGAATCGAAAGAGAGGCATGAGTCATATCGCCTACCATGTATCGCGAATCCTCCGTTTTCCTCTGGGTCCCAGTCCTCATCTTTTTGCCGGGCACCGCTTTCTACAACATATTTTGTGTTCTAAGTATAAATTAGTATCAACTATGCGTTCTTGAGAGTATAGCAACGCACTTTTGGGTCTGTTCGTATCTCAAACCACCCATCACACAAATGGCACTTGCATCGGAAGGCATAAATGGGGGTGCTATAATAGTTTCCAATCTTTCGCTTCTCTGCATTGTACCTTACACCCATTCCGATGTGGTTGTTGCATGTCCCGCTGTAACGTGGCTTAAGGGAGTGTATTGTATCACAATCGTGGCAAACTCACCACCAGATGTTAAAGGGGAGTTCAAAACGGGTGATCAGGATTCCCTGGTCTACTTTCCGAGCCCGGTCTCCGAGGGCATGCTTCCCATGGTAGTCATTGAGGGTGTGGTGTTTCTTGGGATCGTAATCTGGTGGATAGTAGCGATTGAAGCCCTAAATTGGTGGTAGCTAAGATCTGGACAGCGTCCCTCGAGCCCGTTTCGCGAACCTGCATATTAAGCCGTGGTGGTTGGAGTCAGAGTCAAGCAGTGAACCTTGGCAGCTACCACCTTCTGGACGAACCATTCTAGATGGACAAGGACGCAAATGCGAAGGAATTCAACTTTGCAAGGCTCAGTGATCTCAAATTACCTGTAACTTTCCGCATGTGAGCCAACATTGTAGCCCGAGTTAGTCGAAATTAACGCCTCTAGTAGCTCTCAACTTGAAGGAACACGCAAACCACTGCCATACACGCATATCCTAGACAAGCCTGAGCTGCGTTTCTCTGGACTACAACAACTCCCGTACGTGGCTCAGACGCCTTTCTTGCTTGAGAGGCGCGGTGGATGTTATGCTGGTTACAGCAGCACGTACATAAAATATGGCTACATGCGGCACTTGAAATATCTTGCATCTGTACACTGACCCCTCTAGTGTATAGGGCTCTTTCGGACCTCTATGTGACCTGCCAGCTTGTTGCGAATAACAAACCGCTTACAATCCCATTCCGCACATCCTTCAAATCGTTCAAGAAGAGCTATATGTGAGTTATTCATTCTCGTACCAGTCTGGCTTATCTCAGACTCCGCAGCTGGAATGAATGGATCACGCTGCCTATACAATATTGTGATCTTCCATTAAACTCACAGGTCACATTCACGGTCTGGGATATTGGAGGCCCTCGGTCTGCAGTTCCAGTGGGAGGGACCACATTTTGTTTGTTCGGGAAGAAGCGGTGAGTTCAGAGTCCATTTGAGAACTCCAGCCTCACCACGAATGCTATGTATAGGACGTTGAGGAGAGGCAAGCACCGCCTTCTATTGTGGCAAGGTCAAGAAGCGGATGGATCCTTCGATACCAAAACGCCTAGCAAGGTTGGCTCGCACGACGAGATGGGAAGATTAGAGAAGGTGTTACCCATGTCAGAATACACTCGCCATGCGCTGACCACACTTCAGCTCATGAAGAAGTTTGAGCGCGGCGATCTTCCCAAGAACGAATGGCTTGATAAGATGGCCTTTCGCCGCATCGAGGAGATACACGCCGTTGGTTGACCGTATCCTATTTGTCAACCTGATTACTCACTATGTCCTTCAGGCTGAAGAAGCGAAGTCGGAGAATTTGTACCTGTATATCGACCTACCTCGCTTCGACTTTCCAGTGATATTCAATGAACAGGTGCGTGCTCACTCGTCAATTCCTGGACATTGTTCTGAAGTTCCCTAGGAAGCCTCCCTTCCAATTTACCCATTCACATCCAACGCGCCGAATGCGACACTACCCCCACCTCAGCCTCTTGTCAACATCAATACCGATCCGCATTTATGGCAAATACTGGACCCCGATGTGATCTTGGAAAATCCCGTGGAAGACAAACACAGGCGTTTAGTCCGAAGTCATCGCAGTGGTCCACTTGACAGGGAGATGAAGCCAAATGCAGCCATCAGGGACGAGCTGAATGTAAGCCCCTCAAACGTTCACGGACTGTAGATTTGCGAACTTAGGTTTTGATTAGGACATACTTAACTACGCGCCTACCCAAACCTTGACATCAGAGGAGAAGGACCTAATCTGGAAATTCCGATTTTACCTCACCCGTGACAAGCGCGGGTTGACCAAGTTCCTCAAGTCAGTCACTTGGAAGGATCCGAGTGAAGTGAAACAAGCCGTCGAGGTCCTACTGCCTCTGTGGACGGAGATCGACACAGATGACGCATTGGAACTCTTAGGTCCGAATACTGTCGACTCTCGAGTACGGAGCTTTGCTGTCAAACAACTTCGGCGAGCAGATGACGACGTGCGTTCTTCACTCATCCTCGCGTTTACTTATACCCACGCGGCTGGAGACAGGAACTCACCCTGTACCTCCTACAACTTGTACAAGCTTTGAAGTTTGAAAGCACTGCCAGTGACCCTCGTGCGTCTCGGTCCGCAGCGACTGCCATCTCACACGAAGATAGTGGACTGGCCGACTTCTTGATCGAGCGAGCTGTCAAAAATCATGCTCTAGGAAACCACTTTCATTGGTATTTGATGGTGGAAGTGGAAGACAAGGTCACGGGCAAAATGTTCGGACGAGTGGCGTATAGATTCCAAGAGCAAATATCAAAAGTTAGTACAAGAGCTTCTATCGGTGCTTATGAGTTGTGCTGACGCTGCACACAGCAACCGGATGGATCAGAGCGTCGGGACCAACTACGGCGACAAGCTGAGTTCATCGCATTGCTCTCCAGCAAGGCGAAGGAACTTCGAACATCCAAGGATGCTCGACCCAAGAAGATCGACAAACTTCGTTCTTGGCTTGGTGACGCAAAGAACTTCTCACATATTCTCCCCGTTCCCCTCCCTCTCGATGCGGGCAGAGAGGTTGTGGGCATCACGGCAGAGAAATCTTCGGTCTTTAAATCTAACCTATTTCCCCTCCTTCTCTATCTTCAATGCTCCGATGGTACCGAGTATCCGGTTATTTTCAAGAACGGAGACGATATGCGACAGGACCAGCTCGTCATCCAACTCTTCACACTGATGGATCGTCTGCTCCGAAAGGAAAATTTGGATCTCAAGTTGACCCCCTATCACGTCCTTGCAACTGGCTCTCTAGAAGGAATGGCCCAGTTTATCCCAAGCAAAGCAATTGCGACGATCGTAGACGAGCACAAGGACCTTCTGAGTTACCTACGAGCTCACAATCCGGACGAAGGTAGTGTTGGAACATTCGGGGTCGCACCTAGTGTTCTTGATACCTTCATTAGGAGTTGTGGTATGTCCTATGATCATCCCGATAGCACTATTACGGACATTCCATTCCAGCTGGCTACTGTGTAGTAACTTACATCCTGGGAGTCGGTGATCGGCACCTGGACAACCTCCTGTTAGCTCCTGACGGTAAGGAAGAACATCGCCGGCGATGCAATAACTAACCCATATCTTACAGGACACTTCTTCCATGGTCAGCAAGATACCCAACTTTAATAGTTTGTTTACTTACTGCCATTCAGTTGACTTTGGATACATCCTTGGGCGTGATCCCAAACCCTTCCCGCCCCCCGTTAAAGTTTGTCAAGAGATGGTGCAAGCAATGGGTGGAGCGCAGTCAATGCACTACACGCGCTTTAATAAGCTTTGCTTCACAGCGTTTACTATCCTGCGCAAATCAGCCAACCTCATCCTCAACCTTGTTTCGCTTATGATCGACGCAAACATCCCAGACATCAAATACCGTGATGTGCACGAGCACCTTTTGGATAAGTTCCGACTCGACTTGAGTGAGGAAGAGGCGATCAAGCACTTCGAGGTCCTTCTCAATGAGACATCGTACTTTACACTTGTTCTCGACATAATGCATCACTGGGCACAGTAGGTCCTTTTCTCCATTCTGCAAGATTCTATTCTCCAGGGCCTAATTGACCTTTCCTTCAGGTACTGGCGGGCTTGACGTGCCCTTCGAATTTTCAACATGCATGCACACATCACCTAACCTAGACACATGTATTCTAAGACTAGTCGTATCAGATTTGTAACAGGAGAGGCAGAATGAAGAGGAGAAAATATCCGTGGAGAAATACAAGACCATACAACTGCGTGCGAGCCGAGCATGAAGAGACGTTAAAGGGTTGAAGGAGTGCATTATGATCGGTAGCCCGAGTAGCCGGTATCGTTGTAACTGGGTAGAGGGGGCAACACCGGCGGCGGGCTGTGACCGTTACCATGAATGCTCGCCCTGACAGCAGCGTAGGGATCGGCGATCTGCATTGTCCTCGAGACGGGGGGCTGGTAAGGTTGGTCATACCCACTCGGAGTGGGGTCGTTAAAAGCACCATAAGCGTCCATGCTTGGTCGGCCTGCAGTATCATTGTACCGGTTGCTATCGGCGAAGGGGGAAACGGGTGTACGGTTGTCATATGAGGAGTCGTCCTCGGTTTGTCGTCGGTTGGGGGGCGAGAAGGGCTCATCGTCATCATCGTCGTGCGCTGGTGGCTCGGCAGGCCGGACGAAGGGCGCGTCTTGTGGACGATATATCTTCTTGCCTGTCCGGTATTCTTGGAAGGTGAGGCCAACTGCTGCTAGCCAAGCGACTGGAGGAATCAAGTTGAGGACTAGACACGAGCCGAGGATGAAATGAGACGTACTGAAACAGAACCAGAAGAACGCGGCTCCAGCTTTCTTGGTGCGGCACCAGTCTGGGAGCTCTTGCACGAATTGCTCGCCCGCCGTCTTGGCAGACGGGTCCTGCGAAGCGTCCTTGCACCCGGCCTGGGTCCAAGCAGAGATGGTGGTAGAGAACCTGAAAGGAGCTGTATTAGGCCATCGTTGACTTTCAAGGCGAGGGCGGGCATGGTGCACCGCCCAATGTCCTTTTCTGCAAAGTCCAGCGAAATACGTACGCAGCGAGTAGGGTGAGAATAGCACCAGCTCCATTCACAATGAAGCCCACGCGGAGTTCACGCAGCGCTCGCGCGAGTCCGTGAAATTTGTCGTACTTGTCGTAGATGACAGGGACAGCAAGGAGGAAGCTTGATAAGAAGAGGACCATAATCGCAATGAATACCGACAGTCCGGACAATCCCGCTGTGGTGGCCCGCTAGTCAACACCACTGCCAGCTGGGAAATGCGTAGAATACACGTACACGGCCCGACTTTGTACTTGGCCTGGAAAGAGGCGACTGAGGCGAAGCAGCACATTGCTATGAAGCTAAAGAATATCTGAAGACTGGCCGCGACCTGAATACGGGAGTTATAAGCGAGTGCATGGTATGCGGCTGCGAAAGTTATGCGCACGATATACGGTTTTGAGATGATGAGCTGGTAGTGACGGTCAGTATGCATCATCTAGTATACACCATTCGCAATAACGTACGTCTTCACCGCCATAATGGACGCCGATGCCGCCCGTGGCGTTCGGGAGCGGAATCTGCTCCTTCTGTGACTGTGGAGCGGCAACTTTGGCTACTGTGTCCTTGATACGATCTATTAGCGACATCCTTGCTGGTTATGGGGTTCGTCGTCGATAGACCGGGGGCGTAGAAGTGGTTCAACTTTTGGTCACTGCGCGCTTGCCCGGGGGCTGTTTAAGTTCACGCTCTGCAGGAATAAAAACGGCCCTCACTGCGGATCACTGCACCGCAACCAATATGGTCCTATATCAGAATCTCAGAATTCACCACGTATTTGGGGCGAACACAGACGTCGGAAAGACGGTGTTTTCGGCGGTCCTCACTCTGGCTAGCGTTGCAGCCAACAGGCACACTTTCTATCTCAAACCGGTCAGCACAGGTTCTCTCACTGACGCGGATGATCGGTTCGTTGGTGTTCCTGCTCTTCTCCCGGCGGAATTTCCAATCGGTTTGCTGCAGGCACGTCGCGCGCTATTTGCCCGCCAACCTCCCGTCACACCTGTCTCCAAAATGTCTATACCAATTCCAAGACCCGATAAGTCCCCATCTGGCCGTGAAAAACGCGTCCCAGGTGCGTGTCCAACTTTCGATGGCATTCAGCCTCATCCAACTATCAAGGCGACCTAGGTACCTCCCTCTGACGATAACCTCGTCCAAAGAATTCGACACCACATTCAGGAATGCGCTCGATCTCTCTTGCAACGGCCTGCTGCTTCCCCTTTGGCAAGTATGTTCATCGAAACAGCCGGAGGTTCGTCTTACCCGCTATTTCCCGTGTTTGTGTACTAACCGTTAGTCTTCTGCTCTATTCAAACTACCAAGGCGTACACAGTCCGACACCCGCAGGCACTTCACAAGCCCAGGCGTACCGTCCGTTGCGCCTGTCGATTCTCCTAGTGGGAGACAGCAAACTCGGCGGTATCTCCTCTACAATTTCCGCGTATGAATCGCTTTATACCCGTGGCTATACAATCGACCACATCCTCCTCTTCCACAACGCGCGATACCACAATCATGAGTATCTTGCCGACTACTTTGCACCCCTCGATATTGGGCTTACCGTGATCCCCCCTCCTCCTCCGAGGGACCAAGTGAATACGCAAAAAGACGAACGGACGTTACGGGAATGGTATACCGAGATCGCGGGTAGTACGCCGATCCAGAACTTGTTGGTCTCCCTGGACGAAACACATCAAAAGCGATACAAAGAACTGGAGGACCTACCACGACGCGCATTGGATACGATTTGGTACCCATTCGTACAGCACAAGAACGTCCAGTCGCCGAAGGATATAACAGTGATAGACAGCGCGCATGGCGACGCGTTCACTGTTTACCGTCCTTTCACTTCCCCACAGTGCGCCCAGTCTCCATTTCCATCTTCACCTTCCCCGTCTGGACCGGCGTCCCCTTCAAGCCCAACCTCCGACCTACTCCCGTACTTTGATGGCTCAGCCTCCTGGTGGACACAAGGCATCGGGCATGCCCATCCGACGCTGGCACTCTCCGCGGCCAATGCAGCTGGCCGATACGGGCATGTCCTATCTGCCCAAACTGCAACCGTACCGTCGACGGACCTTGCCGAACGCCTGCTCACCACCCGCGGAATCGGCGCAGGGTGGGCGTCGCGGGT
>Ga0307513_10004776_pt1 | contig 18001 bp, 13 predicted proteins | sample 15_EM_MG_FD_202174 | JGI IMG/M metagenome (GOLD analysis project Ga0307513, IMG submission 202174) | Populus trichocarpa ectomycorrhiza microbial communities from riparian zone in the Pacific Northwest, United States - 15_EM | ecosystem: Host-associated > Plants > Roots > Unclassified | place... | reverse complement strand
GTTATAAACTTTAAAGCAAGTATACAACTATGATTGCATTCAGGTGCCTTGGATTTGCGGTTGCATTCGGAGCTAACGATCCGGACATATACCTGGATATGAGGCATTCCAAAAACAAAGCAATTGCCCTTTCTGATCGCTGAACAGCATGAACGCGCCACTGGACATTTGCGACAGCATCCGCAGCGTATGCCAAGAGCTTTGCTCCTGTTTCGCGACTGAGCGGATTCTTGCAAAAAGAGGGTGTTCGCCAGTGTTCTCAGAGCGACCGGTGCATCAAGGTTCGACGCCCAATTTTGAGGCCAGGAACACGGCATAAATGGCGTGGATCAAAGAATACGCAAGATAATCCCCAAATATACAAGGCCACGCTCACATGAACGGACTGCTCCACATGGTGCATTCCTTATTTGATTACACGAGGGAATCAGCTTGGCGCCATCAAAATCACCGAAATTAGAATGCGCGGGGCGTTATTGCTATACTAATGCGACGTAGTAAGCGAATTATATTGAACTGCGCCAACCCGCAGCCAATCAATAGCAGAAATGGCATATTGAACTGCTATAGGGTGGCGTTGATGCACCACTGAGAACAGGATCAACGAAAGGGAATCTGAAACAAAGCGAGTAAACCTCGGAACACTGTCATGATTGCCGGACGGGACGCGTATAAATGACCGCATGCGTGACAAAACGCGAGGTGTCACAAATCACATGAAAACGCGTCTTTCCAGGAACTTCATTATCGTCATAAGTAAAGATGCACTCATTGGTTGTTCACTTGAATGGAATTATGGGAGAGGGCATGTCTCCACTCGTGTCAGAAATAGAGCTGCTCGGGGTACTTGGCGGAGTTGGACAGGTTAACGAATGGGCGTAACTTCCAGGAAAATGATCTTTTGGGGAACCTGTGTTGTACCAGAGCCTGCGAGTTGCTGCGGTACCACCGGAATAAATCTGGAGGGCGCCCATCGAATGACTCATTCGTACACATGGGTATGTTCTTACAAAGCACAAAAGTTGGATCCCTACCTTATTCCGAGTCCCGACACTCACGGGATCCAGTAATTCGTCCCTTGGAGTGTGGCGATGACAGTGACCACACCGACGAGAGAAACGAGGATCATGGAATAAAGACATTTATTGTAATTCCATTCGGAATAATAGAGTACGAGGGACCAGTAGAAAACAGGCTGTTGTGTTGGTCTACCGCAAGTTAAGGAACGGCCTTGAAAGTGCCAGTGGCCGAAAAAGATACATTGAAATTTAAGCGGCAATCAAGCACCCAAAAAATAATAGACAATAGATATTATCACGTCCTGTATGCGTTTCACGTATGACGTATCTAACAAACCTGGTGAATTTACGACTAATTCGTTTTGCCATCAGATGGAATTTCTGTTCCATTGCATACCAAAATGCACAGGGACCAGGTTTGTGGGTGGCGGCGGTAAGTCTTAGTCAAACGCAGGTTAATTGTCCCCTGCACAGGAGTCGTTGAAAATGGAATAAGTGGTGCTGGGTAGCTAGGCATAAGCGACCGGACACGAGCATCGCCCACAACCCTTCATCTACATGAGCAACTTGGAAGACAAGAATGGGATAATTCGCGATCTCACCCCAGGTATTGAGCGCTTGCAATATTCACGGCCCGTTGGTGATTGATATCTTAGGACAAATTCTGATGCAAGATACTTAGTTATCCCTGCTGTACATATTTTAGATATCTTCTACTTGTGTTGGTACTTTATTTAAAAGGGAGGATTTTGTATGCGCATTGTTCTTTTGGCATTTGAAAATTCTGTTCAGTATGTCAACCTTATGTCTCCGATTTCTCGAGCTTGAGATGGTTAAATACTTTCTATAATTTGCGATTGGAACTACTCCAGACTGTCTACATGTGTTCTAGACGGCTGGTAATGCGAACATAATCCGGGGAATATAAACACCGTAAATACTATTATTAAGTCAATACCTCGTATACTGTACTATTTCGACCGATTGTTCACGACACGCATTACATCCGAAAAAAAACTATTTTTTATATTCGTCTTAAATCAAAAGAAATTTTATCGGCCATCTCGGTCAAGTTTTTTCCAAACATCGTGAACGATCGGTCGAAATAGTATTCTGATAAAAATCCTGATAAAATTCGGTGCCGTTAATTCGTTTCACACAGCCCACACAACGTGAGGGATGGAATTTAATAATTTGAAGCCCCTGTCCCCAAGTCGCACGAAGTATCCTTGACGGACACGCTTGATCGCAATATGTAGAAGAAACGGACCATACTATAAAAGCTTGAAAATTGGAAGCCATCAAGCTCCCACATGATTCCGGGGGACATCAGACTATTGTCCGATTGGAGTTCAGTGTGAGCTATAATTAATTCACATCATATGTCCTGAAAATCTTGGAAAATCCATCAGTGCGCGTTAAAGAGAACTTGAGCGTAACCCTCCGATATCTCGGACTTCTTTGGCTTATAAACCAGTCATTGTGTTGAAGAAGTAATTGTATGATTTTCACTCACGACGTCAACCGTTCTTTTACCCGATTCAACACAAAGTTACAGGCGCTCCCGAATAGCCAAATATATGGGATAATTCAGTTCCAGATGCGCACAATCATGACAATCATATAGGTTTCACATGAGGCACGGAGCCTCATCATTTCTGCGCATTTACGAGAAGAATTCGAATCTCGCCCTATGGCTCAATTGGCTGCAAGATACCCAACCTTGGGCAGATCCTGGTGGGCTCAAACTGCGTCCATAACAGGCGAGACAACATAAGATACTCTGAGCTTCCAATTTGCAGCGATAGGCGAGATTAGAGCTCCGTAAACATAGCAAGAAGCGAGCAAACGCAGAAAGATGAGTGCTTTTGAATCTCATCTTACGGTGGAAGTGGAACAATAAAAAAGCTCAACATATGATCTATGAAACACGGACCCAATAAATCCGATCCCGATTCTAGGACATACCAACCTGAAATCCCGAGTCCATAATTATCGACAGATGCTGGATGGACTCGTTTTTGACAGGCAAACCCGAGCGCAAGACTCGGATTCAGAGCGCCGATTTCCTTTAGAGAATGGATATAGCCACCGAAATTGGGAAGCACTGCCCTCTTAACAGCTTGATACATATGTAGGTTTCTCGGGCGCGGTGATGGAGGGAGACAAGTTTATGTCCACCAGGAGCCTTCCCTCGGCTTCCTTGTTTGCCGGGCCAAGGGTTATTATTAGGATTAGGTGATTGATGTCACTAACTCTGGCTTGGCGCGCCTCCTGCTAAACTAACCAAAAACCAACCTTTCCCAGGGCCATTCTTCACAATAGGCATTGAAGAGCCCGTTTGTTAGAAGAAAAAACACGCCTTAATTTCAAATACGGATATCAGGCATTGGTAAGAATGTGATAGTACTTACTAAGTATATCTTTGTTGGCTCAAAACCCATTCAATTTAGGCAGGCTACACGTCCATGAGCTGTCAGGCGATCGCCTTTGTCTTTGCCCGTCTCATATATTTATTTTGGGGGAGATGAATACTGTCCTAGGCCTCGACGAAAGGCATTTCACCGTCTCTCCTGAGTCCTAACGTTGGTGTTCATATTTTTCCTTCGCAATTCAAGCTTATCAGCATTCAGTACTCATTTACCGTCCATGAAAATCCGCGAGCTTTCAAACTCGAATGTCGAACCCCTCAACTTTCAAGCTGATGAAATCCGACATCGAATTTCTGACGTCTACAAGGCGGTTCACCCAGAAACGGCGCCATGGACGGACCTCTTACTTGAAAGAAGGCGGATTTATCTATAGTGCGATCCCTTCGCCCATTCGCCGCGTACTGAAATTTGGGCTGAGATATTCCAACATGAGTTCGCCGACATGTTCGTCTTCTCCGCTGTTTGCCGAATGTGGAGGCGTGCTGCGTTGTCCTCTCCTCGACTTCGGAGTATAGTCATGATCGGCCTTGAGGATACATTTCACGATGATTTGAAAGGCCCCGAGCTCGATTTTCTTACCACCTGGATCGGACGTTCAAAGGCGGTACCCATCTCCGTGTGTCCTTTTTACGAAGTCCACAAGCTTATGAAAGAAAGGAAGCGACCAAGATCATGAGCGTCATACCCGGCAAGGAGCGCTGGACGAACCTTTATGTTGGCCCGCGATGCCTTAAACCTTTATTTCACACTGAATCCATTTCGCAGAGACAGTGGGATATGTTGCAAGAGCTCGCCATTGTTTCCAATACCACATTCTACGACCCCATCCTCCACAGCTCTACGTCCAAAGGCCCATTTCCCTTCTCTCTACGTTCCCTCCGCAAACTCACAGCCAAAGTCCCTGACTGCGTCTCGATGGACTACCACATCGCACCCTGGGCACAGCTTGTGTACCTTCACATGGACGGCACATGTTCTCGACTCCCGGACTAGCTTGGTATTCTAAGTGAATGTACCAATCTTGAAGAATGCCTTATATATATCCAGGATGTGTATCATCCTTCCCCCTCCTCTTCCATCCCCACAGATCGAATTAGACTTCACAAGCTCCGCTCGCTCCTTGTCAGCGGAAGTGAGAACGCTTCGCCCGTCCTGAGATATCTCTATCTTCCAGCACTGGAGAACCTCTACCTCAATGCGCGTTGCTCGCGGTTCTCCCGTTGGCTTCTTAGTATGGCGGATACGCCTCGCTCACCCGGACGCGTCTTGGCGGAACTCATCCGGGTTTCGGGGTGCGCCCTGCGCACTTTGGAGCTACACACTATCAGCATGAATCGGGAGGATGTGAGGACGTGCTTCAGGGTCTTAAACAACTTGGAAAGGCTGAAAGTCACGAATGTTGGCTATTTACCGCCGTTCGACGATTCCTTGTTGCGGGGGATCGTGTGCAGTGGGTGACTTCGGGTGAGAATGTCGTAGAAGAGCAAGAAGTTGGAGTTGGGGGTCAAGGCATCCCGTTTATTGGACTCAGTCCTCCTTCCCAGACTTACCACCCTCGAGGTTCATTCGTACCATCAGGGGACATTGTCCCGCGATGCGTTTCAGGACTTTATCCAAGCGCTGAGGGCTCCGCCTACCTTATCACAAATTCCTGGTGTGGCTCGCCTGCAGCATGCGCGGTTGACGAATCATTGGGACTCGCCTTTAGATTCATTTATGCGGATGGCCAGGTCATCTGCCTTCGAGAGGTTGTCACCGTTCATGAGGTCTTTGTTAGAGTACGGGATAAGTGTGGGGGTTTTGTGAGGTGCTTTTAATTTGTGATACATCCCCATCATCCGTGTAGAACTTCACTATAGACCAGCCCTAATACTGTTGTTCGCTGAGATTATGATCGCCATCTTTAAAATTAATGCAGTAGATGGAAGGGTCCTAGTGGCAAACAGGCGTTGTTGGTGAAAGCCTGCCGCTGGCACAGATAATGTAGCATATCGATCACGACTGTACTTGATAGGGTCAGACTAAACCCTACTGCATTTACAACGCAAAAACAAAGCAATGATTGATAGCGGCGACTACAGGATACAGTGCAACATATATAAGACAGCAACGCACGAAATTAAAATAAATACAGGTAGTCCTCATCACTTGCGGTCGAAATCTTTCAAATCCTCCCACCTGGGAAGGCCAAAATACGACGGCAGCTCCTTCCATATCTTCTTCCTGCCATCCTGGAATACTTCCCTGGCCGCAGTCGCACACGGTGCACAGAACTTGCGCATTGTGAGGCCCAGGCCCACGGGGTCCAGCGCTATCGACACGTTTAGCATCGGCCAGAACATCTCGAGAATGCGATATCTCGCAGCTTTGCAAGCGTCGCGCGACGTGCATTGCGGACATGGGACGCACTTGTCGGATTTGAGCCATCCCACAGCATGCTTGACAGTGGCGGCGGAGAGTCTTTCCTTTCCAAGGACAAGGGTATTTTTGGACTCTTGGGTTAGTTGGGAGAGGGTGTCGTCAGTGCGGGGGACACCACGAATGATTTCTTCCTATGGAACACATGAGTATGTCAAATATGTCGTAAAGATGAGAGATCTCACCATCGTTCGATCCCGGAGACACCAATAGAAAGCAATCGGAAGGACAGTTTGGACACCGACCTCGAGTGCTATATTGAGGAGGTCGAACTCTGTTTCTTCGCCGTGGAGAGGCGACTTGCCGAGGTATTTCTTGTCCCATGCTTCAAGCGTCTGAGGCAATTCAGCCCGCAGCCGCTGTAAAGCAATCCGTCGAAAGTGCTTGAATTCATATTTTTTCCCCAATCGCAGCATTGAAACCATAAGTCCTAACGAAATGTCGTCCATCCATCCTTCGGACCTACATTTTGAACACTATTAATATTCGAGGGAGGGTCAAAGATTCCTGGGGGACAAAGAAACTCACTTGATACTTCCATCATACAGCAACGTCAACAAGTTTTCCCAGTCCTGTGCAGCATCGAACAACCGGAAAATGGGGCATCCCTCGATGACGGGTTCACCCAACTCTGGTTGTGGTATTGCAAACATGTCTTTGAAGACGCGAGAATGCCGCGATAGAATGCCCCGATGCACGCGAAATTGTGTAGTTTGCGCCTGGATAACAACATTTCCGTCCTCAAGCCAGATTCGTGTTGACCGCGTCGCGCCACTCGCTGTGCTGGGAGGTTCGAGCCGTATTGTCGTCCTTTTTCGCTTGGCATTCGGAATAGATGTAGGCTGTGATTCTGACATAATTTCTAGGAGACAAAGCAGATTGGTGAAGAAAGAAAGATTAGGATTTGAAAGAAACAACGTTGAACAACGGTGGAACGATCACGTGGTCGATAAGTCCCGTAGCAATATCACGTGGCGTCGACTGCACCCAGCGGCCCGAGCCGCCGTGTCAGGATTCGCACCAGATGCACACCACTGTTTCAACGACCATATGTATACGACTTGTAAAATTCAAGTAAAGACTTTTTCCCACCCTCGGCCATGCATGTTCCTACTACCGCGGACAATATACTATGTCCAAGGCAATACACGACAAATTGCGAACCCTCCAACGTGGTTTCGACACCTTCTGGCAATCCGTCACATTTCTTCACCTCATGACAGGAAACTGACCCACGGACTCTGTTCCATTGACCAACTATTGACCCTACCTAACTTAGATCGTTCTACTCCCACAAGCTGTCAAGGACCTTGCCTCGAAGGCCCGCCAAGTCGCAGGGGAACAGGATGAGCACATTCCTCAGAAGCGTGGTGTCTCTCACCCTTTTCTTCCGCTTGCAATATTTAGCGGAATAGGTGTAGATCTATGTCGCTCTGGTTGAGGAAGTTCGTTCCCTATCTGGATTCCGACTTCCACGTCTATTCACAGGCTTTCCTCAAAAACCTCATATATGTGGAGCACCATACATTTCGGGAATATTTGAAGCAAGGGGTTCCCAGATCGGTCCGGAGATCATGGCGAAGGAGTACATCTCCATATGTATTACATAAATGGGCGCTCTCTATACCCATGCCAATATGTACAACATTGGGTCCGTCTTTAAACCGTATCCGGTCCCTTGGAGCTCTTTCAAATTCGTGGAATACATAAATTTTTAATTTGGTGTGGCGGGAACGACCAATCCCACAGGCTTCAAAGCTTCGGTGCTCAATATAGCGCTCAATGGCCAACTTTCGAATCGGAACTTAATAGAGATACCTTGGAGACGAGGATTTCCTCCAATTTTCCATTCTCGACCTCGCTCGACCCCCTTACTTCGTTTTCATGCCCCAGTTTTCAGGAATGTTATGTGAGTCACAGCTTTGAATGATTGGGAATGATCTGCACCCCTCAGCCCCACTTAGCTGGAAGAAGGAAGTACCCGGTGTTTGGAATACCAGTGTCTGGAAATTAGAACCAAACATGGATCAATTGAGTTTGTCACAACCTCTAAATCGTAAACATATTCTACATGGCTTCCTCTTTTTTAAAGAGCATTTGCTGCTGCTGTTGGCAAAGGGAAACCGAAGCGGACCCCGTATATGACGAGACCGCGCGCCTTATCCCTGAAGAACCAGCGGTTGACGTGTATGTTTTTCCGAATCTCTATGCTTCTCTATATTTTGATGGGAGTTGATCACGAGTTTTTTTTGCTATTGTCCTTAGTTCAACTGTCCACCTGGTTGATCACCAGAGGTTCCATGAGCGACTCAGCCGAATAGTGCGAGCGAAGGAGGGGTATGCAGCCCTTGTTTCCTTTCTCCCCGCTCTGCTGATAAAGCTTCACTTTGACTCAGCAAAATGGTAAATGTTGGGTCACGGATCCCATTCAACATCCACAATCGCGTGATTCCACAAGAAAAATCCCAATCTGTATCTCGGTCCGCGTCGCGATCCTTTGACGACAATTACCCACAACCTTACCCCAACTTTCATGACCACCAACGCAACCGACCATCATACCATGCGAACTATCTCAATAACTACCCTCACACCAGCCGCTCATCGAGCTCTCTAGGCCCAGAGGCCGGACCTTCATCTGGCACGCAATCTCTAACGCTCGAGCAACCAAGACCTGCGCCTATCCTGAACGTGCGGCTGGTCGGTTACACGGACACGAACCCCAGAGGAAGAACGAGGGAACGAGGATTCCATCCAACCGGCCTTCCTTCACCAGGCATTGGTAGCCCAGGGACCCTCGACGGCACTCTGAGTCAGGGCGAATCAACGCCAACAGCAATTCAACGTCCTGTGAGTGTTTTTATTCGTCCTCTGATTCGTCGGCTCATTCGCTCCCTTGTGTAGCTTCAAGAATATAATTTCAAGTTCCAGGGTACAGGGCCACTTACTGTGAGCTGGAATGACTGATGGTCTCCCTATGATTCAAAGGCTTCCATCCCACGATATCAGACTTATAACCGATATTCGCCATTATTCCTTTTCTCCACTATTGACGCCCTATATCACTCAGCCGCCAATCAGCCATTCCACAATTCCACAAATTTCTTTCCACTGGTACCCCATGCTCGGCTGCGCTTAGAAGACCGTTTCCTTCCACTCTTGATCTCATCCTATGTTTCCTAACGATTCCAAATCTTCAATCCGATCCCATTTCCGACCGTAGCATTATCATCTTTCGGCCTCAATCATGACGCAACGACCCTTACGACCGACCTCGGTATTGCCATATATACAAGAATATTAGTATATTTCCTTGCTTTGTGCTATAATTGTACCTTATTTCAGTGGTTAATTTCTTTTCTGTTTGCTGTTTTCCGGTTTTATTTTTTCGCCAAATCACCAGGGAGGACGACGCAACTCAAGGAATTGTACTCCTTTGGACCGTGTCATAGGAGGACACAACCTGATCGTGGGTTCTTCCCCAACCATATGAAGCCACCCATAATTCTTTATCCCATTTACTCTCTCAAAAAAGAATAAAAAGTACGAACAGCCCCAAACCGTTTCAACATTTGATTTTGTTTCAGGAAAACTAATGGTCCTACACGGGAACAAGCTTATCTCTCGCGAACCCCAAAGGACTTTCGCTCCGGTGATACCGGAAGGAGTATCACCTACAAATCTATGACGTCATGCACTCACGACCTTCTGGCGATCAGAATTGCTCCTTCAACTTGGTTATGTGTGGGACACAAGTTGTGGTTCCAAATTCTTGTCGACCAGTCCATAATTTCGGTTTGGACAATTCAGAGGCAACTCACCAAACGCAATAGGGTGGCGAGAGAACGAGTAATAATATGTACATATGTGAGTCCTTTTTGACCACCATCAACGACTACAAAAATTAACCTTTAATGTCAAAGCATCAAATTTGCTTTACTTACATTAACTCGGGGTTGTCTCTGATGGGAGCTATAAATCAAGGTGACAGCACGAACGGTCGAGTGCAAAATGAATGGCTTCGTCTCTCCTCTCACCCTTTTCGGGCTCTTCAGCAAGCTCGTGAACTCGTCAACGGTGACCTCTGCAAATTGGACTGCCCTTAATCAGACTGTTGGAGGACGCCTTCACAGAGGAGTACCGTTTTCCCAGCCTTGCATTTCTCGTCTGGCAGGTGGCGCGTCAAACACCCCCAATGCTACTGAATGTGCAGAAATTCAGTCAAGGAACGAAGACCATTGTACGTTCTCTTGATTGCTTACAGTAATAGTCACCACATTGAACTGAATCTTCCTTCTGCATTAGTGTTTCGTTCCGAGCACTTTGGAGCCTACGAGATCACGCAGTGGGAGACGTGTCAAACGAACGGGGATGAATGTCTCCTGGACTGGACGAGACCTCCGAATGCGGCTGCGTTTGCGCCACCCTAGCAGTGCCGGCAAGGAAGCGTGCCAAACTTCTACGTGAGTCTATTCGCATCATCTCCCGAATCCCATTTGAAGGCCTCTGCTTCTGAAGATCGATGTGAACGGTGTTGAAGACGTGCTGGCAGCGTACGCGTTCACTAAGAGGACCAAAGTGCCATTGGTTATTAAAAACTCTGGGGTATGTCATTCAAATTCCAGACTACATTACATATGCATGACTGATCTGTTCGTAGCATGACTATATCGGCCGAAGTGCGGGACGAGGTACGCTGGCACTGTGGGTATGTCAAATTCCTGTCAAGATCTTCCTTTTCGAATTCTAATTCTTCTCGTGGCCATTTTAAGACACACAACCTCAATAAGGTATAGTCACCAATGAGTCTAAGAAAGCCGTCAAAAGCTCGTCCTGGACAAGAATTTTGTGCCAGATGGATGCTCGATAAATCCGACGACGGCAATCACAGCAGGGGTTAGTGCCCAATCTTACGTTTTAAAACTAGTTCAAACTTGTTGAAACCCTAGGCCGGTCAACAATTCTGCGCAGTCCACGACGTCGCTCGTGAAAATAATGTAACCGTTGTTGCAGGGGCTGATCCAAGCGTAGGCGTGTCTGGTGGCTGGGTGATGGTGCGTAACATTCCGCGTCTGGATGAAATTTCGATTGATCCGCAAACAGGGTGGCGGTCACAGCGCGATATCACCTGCTCTAGGACTTGACGTTGACTGAGTGTTGCAATTCAAAATCGTGACCCCAGATGGCCAGTATCGCACAGTGAATCAGTGTCAAAATCAGGACTTATTTTTCGCACTTCGTGGAGGAGGAGGAGGCACATTTGGTGTCGTTCTCGAGAGTTCCTTTGTGGCATCACCTCAAGTTATGGTGCAAGCGTGCGTTTTTTTGGTTATCGAAACCTAAAGGATGTTTGTCGAATTAATCTACCAGCGTTCGTGGATTGTACGAGGGTACACAAGCCAATTATGTCACACTCCTGAAAACACTCGCGAAAAGCGCCGTACAACTCGCAACCGATGGTTGGGGTGGCTATATCACAGTTTGTCTGCCTCCAAGTTTTAACCACCACAATGGAGACTAACCCTTTTCTTTTCAAAGCCAACTGCTTCCAGCGCAATTTGGGCTAACCCTGTCTTGAACGCTGACGATGCGCAGAAATCCGCCGCTGCTCTCGTAACAGCATTGGAATCTGTTGCGGAAACATTACATTTTTCACCATGGATTCATACAGCGACTTCTGTGATACTTTCATCGCTCCGAATACTGATGTGTGTGCTTTCGTCCCATTTTTCTTCAATCACTTGACATTTATCCGATGTCACAATAGCCAGTCGGTCGCCCCCAAGTCTTGGCTAGTCGCCTTCTTCCCTCTGACAAATTTACGGACGACACACTCATCGAAGCCATGATCAACGGCATGCTCGCATCTGACTTCAGTCAGATCCTCGCTGTGACTCCATTCTCGTTTAAAAACTTTGACAAGAACGGAACTTCGATTAACCCTGCATGGCGCAATGCGGTGTGGCACGTAAGATCGTACACCCTCGTTTATTTTGCAGCCGCTAATGCTGTAAAAAATCTCAGTCAGCGTTGGGTTTCAGTTGGAACTTTAACTCGACTCTCCAACAGCGAATGGCCACATACCAGAAGTTGACTAAGTTATGGTCCACGGTTCGTGCGCGCACCCCTGGTGCTGGGGTTTACTTCGTAAGTTTCCCTTCCATACGACCGATCAAAACCCCAACCCAGAAAACAAATATCTGACAAACTGCTCTACAGAACGAAGCTGATGTCTATGAACCCGATTATACCAAAGCTTTCTGGGGACCACATTACCCCAAATTGCTGGCTATCAAACAGAAATAGTATGTCCTCTTTGACCACTTTCAAACCAAAATGTCTGACGAGCTTGCAATTGCTTGAACAGTAACAGTGACTCAGACCATATCCTCGACTGCTGGCGATATGGTGAGTTGGTGTCAGTTCTGATTCTGCATAATGTTGTCTGACAAGCGTTCTCTTCTTATGTTATAATTAGTTGGATGGAGAGAAGCTATCCTGCAACCAGCTAAGAGGTTGAACGCACTCATCTTCTCTGTCAATATACCCACTCAAGGCTTCTGGTGACTTTATTATCAAAATATAATTTACGCCCCTTGACTTGTTGGGGAGAAAACCAGGAAATTCTTTCTAAATAGCCAAAAACATCAAAGTGGAATTAGTCCTTGAGTTCTTGATCGGAAGAGGGATGCGCCACGCTCTGGAGAATTCCCCTCCAATGTATCTCCCCACCCTCGAACAATTCAGGGCTAATCGCCGGATCAGCAATCTTGTAGCATTTTTTCATTATGAGGTGGGATTTGCATGCTTAAACGATTTGAACCTTGGAGCCTATGTTCAGCCAAAGAGAGCAGCTTAATAGCGAATGAAAGGTTGTTTTATCCTTTCTCCAATGCCAAGGTGAGTCGAACGAGGATCAGCAACAGAAAATGGACTCGTGCCACAAATAAGCGGTTCAGATTGTGCACCTGACTTCGCCACTAACACCCTCAAACCATCGCGATCTGCCACTGCCAACAGCACTTATGTAGGAGTATCAAACGCTCCAGGACCCTTGCTTGTCCAAAGGTTTCGCGTGCTGAATCGAAGCTCCACACCATCAGCGCCAAGGTCGCCGTATTCTTGGCTTCCACACGTGCTTAAATGATCTCTCCCAATCCTACTTAAAACATTACGCCCACATGCGGACGCTCTTTGAAGTTCTTGTATATTTTAGTTTGACCTTGCTCTCCAGCACCGCAGAGTCGGGCGCTCAGGCGAACGAAATCCCATTGTCAAAGCTCTTGTTCCGCCATGTTGTATTCTTCTCAAAGATTGCACTCCTATGCCAGTGGGGCGTCGGCTATGTATTTGCCATTGCCCATGACGGCGATGGCGCGGCCTCAAACAAAGCGACTTCTTCGGGGGTGTTGCAGTGGGAGATGCGCAGCGGGAAGTCATCCAAGCAGCGAAAAACTGTCTTGTGCGCGATAAAGTGACAGAGTGCACGAAGGCCTTAAATTCTCTACGGCGCCAGCCCTGTGGTTGTTGATATCAATGGTGGGCTGTAGAGCCCGGTGAGCTGTCATGTCTATGGTCGGTGAAAATCGATGCCCTCGACATGGTCAGAGCATGAAAAAAGCTTTTTCTAAAATAATTTGAGTGTAGACGGGAATATGGAATATCAGAGAACATACGCTGACCTCGAAGAACATACTGGACTGTATCGGACGACATTTGTTGGAGATGTTGACAAAAGGTCGATTTGATATTCGGGTTTCTCTAGAACAGGAATGCTGCTGGACAGCAACGAGAAGAAATGACCTGTATTCGAGTCGATTGTAACCAGCCCAAGCAGAGATCAAGTCGCAGATATACGCTTGACACGGGCGTGCTGAAAAGAGAGAAATCAGGGTTGTGGAAGTGGGCCGGAAATGACAGAAGAGGGCTCCATACATTGCTCAGGAGGACAAGCGGAGGGGATAAGAATTCATGAGTTCTTCGTGTTGGACGTCCCTTGTTATATGTATTATGGCTTTCTTTATTGTTTCCGCATAGGAATTTGCTATGCGTGGTCTGACGGTCCTTCCTCTACGAATAGAGAATATCAGCCTGAGGTATAAAATACCGGAACACTGTTCCTGGAAAACTCGCCTTGATTGATGCTAGATTTGTCGATGGCAAGTTTCCTGAAATTATGTTGGCGGTCGCTCTGCATCTAAATTATTCTAAAGTTTTCGGTGTAGGTTGGGTGTCGGAATGATAATTGTATGAATGGCGTTTTCATTCTAAAGCCAGCGGTGATTGAAGATATTCAGAAATAAGGTTTCTTGGCACACGCAAACACAGATCCCGCCGTTGTCTGTTGAAAAATTCCGTTCTACAGTTCCCGATAGGAGCGTCGTTGAATTGACGAGGGATTAGGAGCGAATCCGGCCCCAACTGAATTTGAATCACCGCTGTAGGCCATTGTTTGTCTTCCTCTTTTCCTCAACGGAATGTTCATCGTTCAAATCAGTCCGACAAATCCTCGCGAGGGTTGGAATTCCCTTACCTACATGAAGAGCGTTGACCCAGAGAAATATTTCGGAACGACATTTTATCCCACTACCACCTCCCATACCCCGCTTGCGACGCGTAGTTGGCCCCATAAACATCTTTTCAACTGAAATTGTATCGGCGGTTCGCTGACCACGGGCTTTCAGGATAGAGCGACTGGTATTCAAAGGCCGGAATGCAGCTGGAGGGAATCGGAGAAAAGATATGTTATGTAGTGGGACCATTGCCGGACCGACACGCCACAAGTTGAGTACAAGATCCATCCTCAACAAGTTCAGCCAGCGTTCCTAATTTCTGGGCCAATAGAATAATCACCTTCCTACGTCTATTTTAACCAGCTTGCCGCCGACGGATGCCAGGATGGGGTACCTTGGGCCGAACGCAACCGCGCCACCAGAATCGCCCGATCTCAAGCAGCTCTTTTCATCCAGTTGAGCATTATTCAAAGAGGGGGTTCTACAAGATACTATCACCCAGACGCAAAATGGCTCAAAGATGTGAAGCAATTGGCATCCGAGGATTGTCATGCGGATCCGAGTCATGATGGTGGCTTCTTGTGCCTTCAGCAAGCGGTTAGAAAAAAATTGATCCTCCTGGCGGATGACCACTATATCTTGGCCTTTCGTATCATGGGCGACTGCTCCCGAGGACTGCTTCGTTTTGGACCACGGGAAAAGTTGGGAAAAAGACCATTATCCATGACAGACGCTGGGAAAAAAAAAGGCCACAGCTTTTGTTTTTCTGGACAAAATAAACAAGAGGCGCCAAGGAACATATTTCCTCTCCCCGCCATTGCCCCTGTGTATCCAATCCTTCCTTCGAGCGACATTCTTTCCACCTGAGTGGATCGGTAGTCCTCGAATCCGAAATTCCTTGTGTGACCGTTACATGTAACGGTAACACCAAAGTTCTTGGAGGAGGAAACGTACAGGAGAAAGTGGTCGCGATCGAAGGACATGGTTTGGACCCCGCGAAAATGAGCGGAATTTGCGGCAGGACTTCCAGCGTCAATATTTTGGGGTTGAGGAATTTAATGTCGCCACCCATTTATTCTAGAGAACCGCCACCGAACAAGGTTGATTCTCGAGGCGATGCAAATCTGATTGCCTTTCGTGTCCATTGGATACTGACACAGCGGCGACGTATCTACTGGTGGGGGTGGATTGGTGTTGAATTTGGGCGGTGCTCAAAGGAAAGAACGCTGGAAGAGTTTTCATTCGTACTGGGACACACGATTCCAGGGAGATTTCCCGAGTAGATTTTAGAGGCAAGGTCCACTAGTTTCCTGCACTCTTCTTGCGCAAAGTGTTGATCTCCATTGTGTAGAAAATAACCTTCCAAGAGGTCAACTGGCGAGAATGATATCTGCAACTACATTTTGGGTTCTGTTGCACTCCATTGCCCGATTCCGCAAACTGCAACATTAACTAAGATCGTTCTTGTGAGTCAAAATGGGCGTACCCTGTTATCACGATGGAAACTTCACTACGTTCGGTTGATGTCAAGGCAGCGTACCATTTTTCAAATTTGTGCCATTTCTGGCCAACGTTCCCGAGCGCGGTTCTAATTTGCTGTGTCGGAGATGCCCGTCTACACCCTTGTTTTTCCCATCCAGGTCGGTTTCTTTGTCCCCTTTTTTTGCTCGCCCACAGCCCACACGACAAAGTTCCTTGCTATTCTACCTTGACGCTCCTTTCTCAGGCAGGTCTTGCCATCCTCGTCATCTCTTGGTCCTTAATTATCCTCCTCTGGTGCCGACGACGTGTCAAAATATGGCGGCGGCCCAGAATAACCTTTCTCTTAACGTAAAGATGGCCACTGACATGCGCAAGACATCCTTACCGAATCTCTCATATCCCATTCGACCCATCCACGCCCCATCGATCGAACCCTCGGTTCCTCTGGTTGTGAAGGCATGTTACTTCCGCTGGGCACTCTTATTGTAGCTAACTTCTTTTTGCGTCCAGAAAACGGAGAGTCTCCGCTATCAAACCAGTTTCGTCTGCAGCAACGGGTCGTCAGGTGTTAGTCGCAATATTTAATCTTTTTTGTCAGAAACTTATCCACTGTTTAGCTCGGACCCACCAACAATGACGCGTCTTTTCAGTCACAAATCTTGAAATGGGTGCAAGCTTTGGTACGTTCACCAGCCCCAACTTAGGAGAAGGATTATCAACCTTTGTGGTTTAGTTGACGTTGTTGAAACGCAAGCTTCAAAAGGCTAAAGAGGGGATCATAGCAGCCTACCTTCACGTTAGATCTTCTTAGGTGAGTTGCTAAGAATTCCTTCCAAGGACCCAATTCTGACTGTCGCCATTTGCATCGCTCGGCATCGAAGCCATTTTCTTCCTTCGTTTTAAGTCTTCGTTATTTTGCACCCTGTTGTCGTCGCCCACATTCGCTAGCACACGTGGCTTAGGCATGTATATCATGTAGCTGCAAGGCTGAATTTTGAGGCCGTTATTCGTGATGAGCATTTGCTGGTTGGGGAACACAGTATCTTCATCGGGCTACTTGGGCGGTTCGGCAGCCTTACAGGATATAACCTGTTCCGAGGCCGCGGTTTCTTAAAATCCTGTCGGGTCAAGTCGTTTACACAACCCACGTCTTGGTATATTGATAGCAGCTGGACTTGAATCCGAAGTCCTTGAATTTCGTGGTTCGATTTCTTCGGGGCCCTTGGATCTTCAACGATAGTCTGTGAGGAGATGTTCTTGCTGGAGTATGCATTGTCGATCGCAAACATGAAGAATTATCATCGAAAAATCCAAATTAAATTATGAAAAAGTCATAGTACAAGCCACGAGGCGACGCGGTGAGAGAATGCATGATATGAGTCGAGCGCTAAGACGTCCAGGCGTTTGCTTCAGCACCACTTTGGCACAAAACCAGCCAGAAGAGTTTGGTCTGTAATCTGATGAAGGTTCCGCATGCATAGGTGCACGTGATGTTCGGGAGATGATGACGAAAATAGAACAAGGTCTAAAATTAGACTGCGGGAGTACTAAAATCTTGTTGCAAAAGCCTGGACTCGTAAACAAAAATGCATTTATTGGAACGAACCAGAAAATTGCCATTAAAATAACCACGCTTCCTGCACATGTATATGCGAATTACAGAAGGGAAGCAAAGGTGAGGGCGAATAAAGCCTGCGCAACAAATACAACAAATATCCCAAATGGGAAGCTTTATTCCAAGCAGTGAGCAGAGGGCAGAATATTGGGAGTCTCTACACACCTGGAGGTCTTGGTGGCATAGCTCTTAACAGAAGATGTTGCGGGGCTCGAAGATGCTGCTGGGCTCGACGCTGCCGTGTTCGAATTTTCTGCGGTGAGGTTCAGTCGATCATTTTCCAGAACGGAAGGAATGAAAGAAGTGTACTAGTACCAGCTGTAGCAGAGCCTGCCAGAGTGGGTGCAGTAGTGGCGGTGCTTGCCTGAGTTGGGGCCTGGCCACTAAGCACAGTAGACCCAGGGGTGTCGCCATTGTTTACCGCACTGCAAACAAATCCGGCTTCTGGGCTGACGAGACACTGAGTGCCAGTCGGGCAACACCAATATCCTGGGTCGTTCGGAACATAGCCAGGAATATTTG
>Ga0307513_10004775_pt1 | contig 18006 bp, 16 predicted proteins | sample 15_EM_MG_FD_202174 | JGI IMG/M metagenome (GOLD analysis project Ga0307513, IMG submission 202174) | Populus trichocarpa ectomycorrhiza microbial communities from riparian zone in the Pacific Northwest, United States - 15_EM | ecosystem: Host-associated > Plants > Roots > Unclassified | place... | reverse complement strand
GCGAGGCACGCGCGCAGCCTTTGCGCGCGCCGGCGCCGCCGGCAATCGCGCTGGCCGTGCCGGCACCGCGGCCGGCGCGGGTGCCGCCGCTTGCCGCGCCCGTGCCCGTACCCGTGCCCGTACCCGTACCCGTACCCGTACCCGCGCCCAGGCCCGCCGCCGTCGAGCGGCCGGTTGCCGCCGTCGCGGCTGCGCCGTTCCCGATCGCCGTTCCGGCCGCGGTGCAGGTCGCCGCCGAGCCGCCCGCGCCGATGCCGACCTCCGCGCTCGGCGACCGCTGGGCGGCGCTCGTCTTCAAGCTCGCCGGGCAGGGCGCGATCGTCGCGCTGACGCGCGAACTGGCCTGGCAGGCCGGCCTCGTCGCGGTCGACGAACAAGCCGCACCGCCGCGCTGGCGGCTGCTGGTCGAACGTGAATCGCTGCGTTCGCCGGTGCTGCGCGACAAGCTCGCCGCGGCGCTGGCGGCCGAACTCGGCGGCACTGTCGATCTGCAGCTCGAAGCCGGCGTCCCCGACGATTCGCCGGCGCGCCGCGATGCCGTCGAGCGCGCGCGCAAGCAGTCGCTGGCCGAAGAGACGATCCGCACCGACCCCGTCGTGCTGGCCTTGATGAGCCAGTTCAAGACCGCCCGCATCGTGCCGGGGTCGATCAAGCCGGCTTGACTTCTTTCACGCGGCCGTCGGGCGCGACGCGCAAGGTCAGCGATTCCGGCTTGCCGCCGGTCGGCCCCGACAGCCATTCGATGCGCAATTCACGCGAGGCCGGCGACCAGCGCAGGCCTTCGTCGCCGAACTCGGTGTCGAGCAAGGTGTCGCGCCAGCAGCTCGCAAGCTTGCGGCTGTAGGTCTGGTGCGCGGGCGGCGCCGTGCTCACCACGCGCAGGAAGCGCTCTTCGCCGGCACCGCACTGGCCGGCGCCGCCGTTCAGCCGCGACGGGTAGGTCTCGACCAGCACCACGACGCCGGTATCGAGGGCCGCCACCACGTCGACCCGGTCGGCTTCGGCCTGGGCTGGCACCTGCGCGTCGCGCGCCACGACCAGGCTTTGCGGCGCTTGCGCAGCGAAGGTGATGCGCAGCCGCGTCCGCCCCGGCGCGGCCAGCTCCGCCTGCACCTTCGGCAGCGCCGGCGGCACGGCGTCGGCCTGCGCCGGAGCCCAGGCCAGCGAGACCAGCCAGAGCAGGCTAGCCCAGAACGTGGTCCGCATAACAGACCCCGAAGTAGCCCCACAGCGAGTCTTTGGTGTGCGCGTTGTAGCCGCCGCTGTCGCGGTCGTGCAGGTCGTCTTCGCTCTTGCCGGCGTTGTCGGTCTTCTTCATGTTCCAGCCGATGTTGCCGGTGTCGGTGTCGCACATCACGTCGGTGCGGCGGGCCCAGGCGCCGGCCTTGGCGTCCCAGGCGTGGTAGGTGCCGCCGTTCCACAAGCTCACCGTTTCGTGCAGCAACTGGTCGGCGGTGTAGCTGCGCTTTTCGCGCGACAGCAACTCGATCGCCTTCGCCCGCTTGACGGCGTACAGCCGAACCCCGGCGTCGAGGTTGCGCTGCCAGTTGAAGACTTCGGCGAAGCTCGGCTTCGGGGTCGTGATCTGGCACAGCCCATAACCGTCGTCGAAACTGCGTACCGGCTCGCCGCGCGGGCGGAACTGCCGAAAGCGCGACTCCTGGCCGACGATCTTCAGCAGCACGTCGCCACTGTCCTTGTCGTCCAGATAGGCCTTGACCTGGCCTTCGCCGGGGTTGCTGCCGATCAGCCGGACGGCGGCGCTGGCCTGGCGCGCGCCGGCGGTGGCGCGCACGTAGACCAGGCCGCCGCGGTCCTGGATGGCGTCGGCGGCGTCCCACACCGGCCCGTCGGTCGTGGCCCGGCCCGACTTGCGGAAGTGGCGCCAGCCCACGGTCCAGCGCCAGACGTGCGGGCCGCTGGCGTCGGTCTCGAAGACCAGGCTCGGCCAGGCTGGAGTAGCGGCGATGGTCAGCACGGTGTCGCGGGCGGGCTTGGTGATCCTCATGGGCAGGGCTGAGGTTATGGCCGGGGTGGCTGGGGCGAGGATAATCGTTCGCTGCAGCGGCAGAACACCCGCTTTGAGAGGATGCGTGATGATGAAAGGCCAACTCGCCGGGCTGATGAAACAAGCCCAGGCGATGCAGGACAACATGAAGCGTGCGCAGGACGAGCTGGCGCTGCTGGAAGTCGAAGGCCAGTCCGGCGCCGGCCTGGTGAAAGTGGTGATGACGTGCAAGCACGACGTGCGCCGGATCACCATCGACCCGAGCCTGCTGGCCGACGACAAGGAAATGCTCGAAGACCTGGTCGCCGCGGCATTCAACGACGGCGTGCGCCGGGCCGACGAAGTCAGCGCCGAGAAGATGGGCAAGCTGACCGCCGGCATGCCGCTGCCGCCGGGCATGAAGTTCCCGTTCTGACGCCGTCGAATCGATGCCCGAAGCGGCGCTGGATGGCCTGATCGAGGCGCTGCGCCGCCTGCCCGGCGTCGGCCTGAAGTCGGCGCAGCGCCTGGCCTTCCACCTGCTGCAGCACGACCGCGACGGCGCCCGCCGCCTCGCCCAGGCGCTCGACAACGCGGTGACGCGGATGCGCCATTGCGAGCGCTGCCACACCTTCACCGAAGGCGAGGTCTGCAGCACCTGCCGCGACCCGCGGCGCGACACCCGGCTGTTGTGCGTCGTCGAGACCCCGGCCGACCAGGCCGCGCTCGAACGCAGCGCCAGCTACCGCGGCCTGTACTTCGTGCTGATGGGGCGGATCAGCCCGCTCGACGGCGTCGGCGCGGGCCAGATCGGCGCCGCCGAGCTGCTCGAACGCGCGGCCGACGGCGTCGTGCAGGAGGTCATCCTGGCGACCAGCTTCACCGCCGAAGGCGAAGTCACCGCGCATGCGCTGGCGCAGGCCTTGCGCGCCCGCGGGCTGAAGGTCACGCGGCTGGCGCGCGGCGTGCCGGCGGGCAGCGAGCTGGAGTATGTCGACCTCAGCACGATCGCCCACGCGCTGGTCGATCGGCGCTGAGCTCGCCGCGGGGAACGCGGCGCCGCTCCAAAGCCGCCAGCGTCACCGCCGTGCCGCCGAGCACCGCGTTGCCCGACAGCGGGTCACGCAAGCCGTCGGCCAGCAGCTCGTTGAGGTTGACTCCGGGCCGCTCGGCCGCCAGCGCGAGCCGCGCGCCGGGCAGCTTGTGGCCCCAGCCGTGCGGCAGGCTGACGACGCCGGGCATCATCGCCGCGCTCAGCTCGACCGTGACCTCCAGCTCGCTGCCATTGCCGACCAGGCGCGCCTGGCCGCCGTCGGCCAGCTGCAGCCGGGCCGCATCAGCCGGGTGGACCAGCGCCGTGCAGCGGTACGGCCCCTTGGCCAAGCTCGGCAGGTTGTGCATCCAGCTGTTATTGCTGCGCACGTCGCGGCGGCCGATGACGACCATCGCCGGTGCCGGCGTGTCGATATCGGCCAGCGCACGCGGCAGGTCGGCCAGCAGCATCGCAGGCGCCAGCTCGACCTTGCCGCTGGGGGTTCGCAGCAGTTCGGGGATGCGCGGCGCCAGTGGGCCGAGGTCGATGCCGCCGGATGCGGACGCGGCCTGCACCTTGTCGAGGGTCAGTCCGTCGGGTCTGGCACCGAAGCCGTCGCCATAAGGCCCGCTGCGCAGCGCCAGGTCGAGCAGCCGCTCGGGGCCGCGCCGGCCCGACAGCGCCTGCAGCACCCGCGGCGCGTTGTCGCCGGCCTGCTTGAGCACTTCGTCGGCCAGCAGCTGGTCGTCGAGCGCCAGCACGTCGGCCTGCGCGCCCTGGCCGCGCGCGATCGCCGCCAGCCGCAGCAGGCTTTGCCATTCGGGCAGGTGCTCGGCCGCCGGCGCGAACACCGGCCCGCTGAAACGCGCGTGGTTGCGGAAGCTCAGCTGCGGGAACGCAACGTCGTAGTGGCTGTCTTCGAGCGGGCTGAAGCCGGGCAGGATGACATCGGCATGGCGGGTGGTCTCGTTCAGGTAGATGTCCAGGCTGACCATCAGGCTCAAGCTGTCGAACGCGGCCGCCAGCCGCGGGCCACCGGGTGCCGACAGCACCGGGTTGCTGGCGATCGTGATCAGCGCCTTCACCTGGCCCGGGCCGGGGGTTTCGATCTCGCCGGCCAGCGCCGTCGTCGGCAGCTCGCCGAAGACCTCGGGCGCGCCGTCGACCCGGCTGCGCCAGCGGCCGGTGACGATGCCGCGCCCGCTGCCCGGCCGCCCTTGCGTGTTGCTGGCGAACGCGGCCGACTTCGGGAACATGGCGCCGCCGGGCTCGTCGAGGTTGCCCGTGAGCACGTTCAGCACGTCGACCAGCCATGACGCCAGCGTGCCGTAGCTCTGCGTGCAGGTGCCGATGCGGCCGTAGACGCAGCCGCGTTCGGCGCTGGCCAGGTCGCGCGCGAGCTGGCGGATCGCCGGCGCTTCGATGCCGCAGCGCGCGGCCACGCGTTCGGGCGTGAACGGCTGCAGCGCCTGCTGCAGCTCGGCCAGGCCGGCGATGTGCGCTTCGAGCCGGCCGAGGCGGACGAGGCCTTCGTCGAACAGCGTTGTCGCCATCGCGGCCAGCAGGTAGGCGTCGGCGCCGGGGCGGATTGCGTGGTGGGCGTCGGCCACTTCGGCGGTTTCGGTACGGCGCGGGTCGATGACGACCAGCTTGCCGCCGCGGGCGCGCAAGGCCTTCGCCTTGCCGCGGAAGTCGGGCACGGTCCACAGGCTGCCGTTGCTGGCGATCGGGTTGGCGCCGATCACCAGCAGCCAGTCGCAGCGTTCGATGTCGGGCACCGCGATGCTCAGCCAGTGGCCGAACATCAGGCCGCTCGACAGCTGCTTGGGCATCTGGTCCAGCGTCGACGCCGAGTAGACGTTTTTCGTGCCGAGCGCTTTCGCCAGGCGGCCGAAGTACAGCAGCAGGCTCATCTTGTGCGCCGACGGGTTGCCCACCGACAGCGCGACCGCGTCGCGCCCGTGCGCTTCGATCAGCGGGACCAGCCGGCGCTCGATCTCGGCAAAGGCCTCGTCCCAGCTCGCTTCGACGAAGTGGCCGTCGCGCTTGATCAACGGCCGGCGCAGGCGGTCGGGGTCTTCGTGCAGGTCTTTCAACGCGAAGCCCTTCGGGCAGATGTAGCCGGCGCTGAAGACGTCGTTCGCCGCGCCGCGGATGCCGAGCACGCGCTCGTCCCGGGTGCGCACTTCGAGGCCGCAGCAGGCTTCGCAGAGCGGGCAGATGCGGTAGGTGGAAGCTTCTGTCATCGAGGTCTCCTGGAGCCGGCTCGTTTGTCGCCGGGTTCGCCCGTGCTGTCCGTCACGAAGGTGACGCTAACGGGTCCGCGGCCGCCTGCCAATCACCTGGCGCGTCATATTCCTGGCTTCACGTGCCGATAAGCTGCTTTGGCCCGAACGCGGCAGGGAAGAACAATGTCCGAATCCAATTCAGACGACAAGGCAACCAAGGCCGTGGCGCTGCTCGAGCAGCTGCAGGCTCGACTCGCCGGCGGGCAGGTCTACGACAAGGCGCTGTTCCGCGTCGTCGAGGTGGTGCGCGGCTCGAACGGCCGCCTGGCGCGCCACGGCCAGATCTGGCACAGCGACCTGAGCCACGTCCGCCGCTTCGGCCGCGCGTTGGCTGCCAATTCGGTTTCGCAGCAGGTGGTGGTTGCCGACTCGGCTGGCGGCGTGATCGAGGAGATTCCGGTACCGGGGCCTGATGCGATACCCGCCGGCTGGGGCGGCTGGCGCGACACGCCGCTGCCGCCGGCGCCGCCGCGCAAGAAGCCGCGGCCTGCGCTGCGCAAGCTTCCGCCGGCCGCGCTGCCGGCGCCGGCCCTGGACGCTGCACCGACCGCACCGACCGCACCGACTGCACCCACGGCCCCGGCACTATTGCCCGCGCCCGCCGATCCGCCGCGCGACGTGCCGGTCGTGCAGGCTGAAGTGCCTGTCGAAGCGCCCGCCGCCGCACCCGACGCAGAGGGCTTGGCGATCCTCCTGCCCTGAACCGGGTCGTCGGGTGGCGGTGCCACCCGACTGCGCAGCAGCGTGGGACAAGGGCGTTGTTTCGCCCGCTGTTCGGCAAAGCTGTCGAAACAGCTACAGCCAGACTCGCATCGTGCCGATCTAACAGCACGACCAAAGGCTCTGGTCTCAGCCGACGACACCCCTCTGTCGGGCCTTCTCTGACGCACCCCGACCGTTCACCACCCCTTTCAGGCTCGAAAGGGCATGCGTCATTCCATGGAGTTCGTTCTGATGAAAACAAGTTACACCGCCATTGCCGCGGCAATGGTCGGCGGCTGGGGCCTGCTTTGCGGCGCCGCCCAGGCGCAGTCGATGCCCGAGTTCAAGTTCAGCGGCTTCGGCACGGTGGCCGCGGTGCACTCGAGCGAGAAGAATGCCGACTTCGTCGGCACGGTCTTCCAGCCGAACGGCGCCGGCTACACCAGCGCGTGGTCGCTGGCCCCTGACAGCAAGCTCGGCGGCCAGGTCGGCGCGGTGTTCAACGACAAGTTCTCGGCGGTCGTGCAGGTTGTGTCGCAGCACCAGTACGACAATAGCTTCACGCCGATGGTCGAGTGGGCCAATCTCAAGTACCAGGTGACGCCCGAGTTCAGCCTGCGCCTGGGCCGCATCGCGCTGCCCTCATATCTGCTGTCGGAGTCGCGCTTCGTCGGCTATGCCAGCCCGTGGGTGCGGCCGCCGGACGAGGTCTATAGCGTGCTGCCGATCACCAGCAACGACGGTGTCGACGCCACCTATCGCAGTCAGATCGGCGGCGTCAACAACACGCTGCAGGCCTACTACGGCAAGAGCTCCGCCAGGGTGCCGGGGAGCACTACGGCCAAGTCCAACCCGTCCTGGGGCCTCAACGACTCGGTCGAGTTCGGTTCCTTCACGCTGCGCGCCGGCTACTCGTCGATGAAGCTCGACCTGGACGGCGTGACCTCGCTCGACCCGATATTCAACGGCCTGAAAGGCCTCAGCGCAGGCCTCGCGTCGGTGCCGATGCCGGCGTTCCAGACCGCCTCGGCCGAAGCGTTGGCGCTGGTGGAGAAGTACAAGCTCAACGGCATGGCGTTGTCGGCGATCGCACTGGGTGTCAACTACGACCCGGGCACCTGGTTCGTGATGAGCGAACTGGTCGCTCTCAAGGGCGACGGCTTCCTGGCCAACAGTCGCTCGTGGTACCTCAGCTCGGGCTATCGCTTCGGCAACTTCACGCCCTACGCCACCTACTCGAGCACGAAGGCGGATGTCCCGGTCGAACCCGGCATCTCGACCGCCGGTCTCGCGGCCGTCCCCCCGCTCGCCGCCGGCGCCGCCGGCCTGAACGCGGGCCTGAACACGACCCTGGGCAGCTTCAACTCCACCCAGAGCAGTTTCTCGCTCGGCCTGCGCTGGGATTTCATGAAGAACATGGCGCTCAAGACGCAGTACGACCGTCTGAGCATCAGCGAAGACTCGCACGGCCGACTGCGCAACACACAACCCGGCTTCCAGCCGGGCGGCAAGGTTGACGTGGTCAGCGTCGCTCTCGACTTCGTGTTCTGAGGGGAGCCGCCATGAAAACCAAACACTTTCTCATCGCCGCCGGCCTGGCCTGCGCAGCGCTTGCGAGCCATGCCGACATCGTCGTCATCGCCAATCCGGCGGTCGGGCCGCTGACCAAGGACCAGGTCGCCGACCTGTTCCTCGGCAAGAGCCAGGCCTTGACGCCGATCGACCAGCTCGAAGGCGCGCCGATTTACGCCGATTTCTACAAGCGGGCCACCGGCCGCGACGCCGCGCAGGTCAAGTCGACCTGGTCGCGGGTGGTCTTCTCCGGCAAGGGCCAGGCGCCCAAGCAACTGCCCGATTCGGCCGCGGTCAAGAAGGCGGTCGCCGCCGATCCGAAGGCAGTCGGCTACATCGAGAAGAGCGCCGTCGACGCCACCGTCAAGACCGTGCTCGGCCTCGACTGACACCGCTCGCCACCCGCCCGCAGCAGGAGCAAGACCCGTGAAGTTTCGTACCAAGATCTGGATGCTGCCCTTGAGCGCGGCGTTGGTGTTCGTCGTCGGCATGGCGGTGAGCTATGTCGTCGGCACCCGAACCTCGGCGTCGCTGCAGCAGCTTCGCACGGTCGACGATCCGGTGGCCGGCCAGGTGCAGCGCGTCGACCGCGGCATCGAGGAGTTCCGGCTGACCTTGCAATCGGCTGCTTCCGAAGGTGATGCCGACAAGCTGAAGGACGTGCAGGCGGTGGTCGCGAAGACCCACCAGGTGCTGGCCGCGATGGCTCAGATCGAAGGCAAGGCCGAGCCGGCGAAAGAGCTGCTGGCTGCCTTCGACGCCTACCAGACGGTGGCATTGAGCGCGACGCGGGCGATGCTGAGCAAGGGCGAACTGGGCGACCAGGTCGCCCGCATGCAGGCCGCGCAGGGCAAGCTGGATGCGCTGGTCAAGACACGCAGCGCGGCCGCCACGCAGGCCATCGCCGACCGCCAGGCCGAGGCCGACCGCGGCCTGCAAACGGCGCTGTGGGTCAACCTGATCACGGGCCTGGCCGTGCTCGGCGTGCTCGGCGTGGTTTCGCACCTGGTCGTCGGCTCGGTCTGGCGCGACCTCGGCGAAGAGCCGACCCAACTGTTGTCGCTGACGCGGGATATCGCCGATGGCAACCTGCAGGCGCAGGCACGCGTCGCGGCCGGCGACAGCCGTTCGCTCAACGCGGGCCTGGCCGACATGGCAGCTCGCTTGCGCACGACGGTCGGCACCATCCGGCTGGCGACCGACTCGATCGCCACCGCGTCGAGCGAGATCGCCGCCGGCAACCACGACTTGAGCACGCGTACCGAGACCACCGCGTCGAACCTGCAGGCCACCGCTTCGTCGGTCGAGCACCTGACCGGCAGCGTTCGCCACAGTGCCGATGCGGCACGGCAAGCCAACCAGATGGCCGGCGCCGCGGCCGAAGCCGCCCAGCGCGGCGGCGGCATCGTTTCGCAGGTCGTCACCAGCATGGACGAGATCAACGTCGCCTCGCGCAAGATCGGCGAGATCATCGGCGTGATCGACGGCATCGCGTTCCAGACCAACATCCTGGCGCTGAACGCCGCGGTCGAAGCCGCGCGGGCGGGCGAGCAGGGCCGCGGCTTCGCGGTCGTGGCCGGCGAGGTGCGCACCTTGGCCCAGCGCTCGGCGCAGGCCGCGCGCGAGATCAAGACCCTGATCGGCGCCTCGAGCGAAAAGGTCGAGAGCGGCGCCCGGCTGGTGCAGGACGCCGGCGCGGCGATGCAGGAGATCGTCGCCGGCGTCAAGCGCGTCACCGACATCATCGGCGAGATCAGCGCCGCGGCCACCGAACAATCGGGCGGCATCAGCCAGGTCAACCAGGCGGTGACCGAACTCGACCAGATGACGCAGCAGAACGCCGCGCTGGTCGAGCAATCGGCGGCCGCAGCGACCAGCATGCGCGAACAGGCCGGCAACCTGGCGCAGGCAGTGGCCGCGTTCCGCCTGGATGGCGCGGCGCGACCCGGCTGAGGCGCCCGACCAGCCGCGACCAGTAGCGGCCAGTCGCGGTGACGCCGAGCGCCGGGCGCAGGAAGCGGCCGTCGCGGATCAGCCGCGGCACGATGCGGTTGACCTCGTCGACCGGAATCGCGAAGCCGATGCCGGCGCTGGCCCCGCTCGGGCTGGCGATCTGCGTGTTGACACGACTCGATCTCGCGGTTCAGCCCGGTGACGATGCCGGTGGTCAGCGTCTGGTCCAGCCCGACGGGTTGCCGATCGCGAACACCTTCTGCCCGACCAGCAGATCGCGGCTGGCGCCGAGCGGGATCGGCGGCAGCTTGTCGCGTGCCACCTCGATCTTCAGCACCGCCAGGTCGCGGTCGGCGAAGAAGCCGACGAGCGAAGCCTTGTGCACCGTCTGGTCGGACAGCGTGACGCGCGCCGCGGTCGCGCCCTGGACCACGTGGAAGTTGGTGACGATGTGGCCCTGGTCGTCCCAGACGAAGCCGCTGCCGGTGCCGCGCGGCACCTGCTGCACGTTGCGCGAGAAGAGGTCGCGCTGGGTTTCGAGGGTGGTAATGTGGACCACCGACGGCGATGTCTTGCGAAAGACCCCGATGTTGTTCTGCTCGTCGGCGCCGAGCGCGCCGCGCGGCGCGATGGCGCGCGGCGCGGCCTCGGCGCGGGCCTGCAGCGGCGCGGCCAGGCCGATGCCGCCGGCAGCGGCCAGGCAGAGCAGCCAGCAGCGGAGCGTCATGCCGGCAGGCCGAGCTGGGCGCGTGCCTCGGCGGGCGTCGCGACGGCGCGCCCGGCGCGGCGGGCGCAGGCCGCCAAGGCTTCGATGAGCATGCCGTTGCCCGACGCGCGCTCGCCGCCGGGCAGGTAGAAGGTGTCTTCGAGCCCGCTGCGCAGCATGCCGCCGAGTTCGGCGGTCTTCTGGTGCACCGGCCAGATTTCGGCGCGGCCGATCAGCGTGGTCTGCCAGACGGCGCCGGCCGGCGCATAGCCGGGCAGCAGCGCCAGCAGCGCGGCATCGCAAGGCATGCCGCTGGCGACACCCATCACGAAGTTGAGTTCGGGCACGCCGGTGATCAGGCCCGCCTTCAGGTACATCGCCACCGAGCGCACGATGCCGACGTCGAAACACTCGAATTCGGGGTGGGTGCCGGTCTCGTTCATCACCGCCAGGAACTGCTGCACCTTGGCGACCGGGTTGTCGAAGACCATCGGCGGCCAGGCCCATTCGCCGCTGTCCTTGATCTTCAGGTAGTTCAGGCTGCCGGCGTTGCAGGCGGCGATCTCGGGCTTCACGCGGCGCAGGCAGGCAACCGGCCCCGAGATGTCGGCGCCGACGACGCCGGTGGTCAGGTTGATGATGACGCCGGGGCAGGCATCGCGGATCGCCGCGACCACGCTCGCGGCCACGTCGGGGTCCCAGCTCGGCAGGTGGCCGCGGCCTTCGTCCTGCGTCCGCAGGTGCACGTGCATGATGCTGGCGCCGGCGTTGAACGCGTCGCGCGCTTCGGCCGCCATCTGCGCCGGCGTCACCGGCACCGGGTGCTGCTTCGGGTCGGTCAGCACGCCGGTCAGCGCGCAGGTCAGGATCGCCTTGTCGGTCATTGCGGTCTTTCCAGTTCGACGAGCAGTGCGCCGGCGGCAACCGCCGCCCGGGCCTGCGCGGGCACGGCGCGCACGGTGCCGGCGGTGCCGGCGTTGAGCCACATCTCCATCTTCATCGCTTCGACGCAGACCAGCGGCTGGCCGGCGACCACGCTGTCGCCCGGCGCCACCAGCACCCGCACGACGACGCCGGCCACCGGCGCGAGGGCGCGGCACGGGTCGGCGCCGGCCTCGCGGGCGGGGTAGGGCGAAGGTTCACTGAAAACGAAGACCGAACCGTCGAGTGCGAGCTGCAATGCGCGGCCGTCGTCGATGGCGGTGGCGCGGCGCTGCACGCCGTCGATCTCGAAACGCAACTCGGCGGCTTCGAATCCGACGATCGTCACCCCTTCGGGCGGTGCGCGCACAGTGCGTTGCCGGCCCTGGCATTCGAGCGTTATGTCGAAGCCGGCCACGCTCGCCGGGCGTGCGCGGCTGCGGCCGGCGCGCCATGCGGCGGCGATGCGCCAGGCGTCTTCCGGCGGCGCCGGGCGCTGCAGCAGCGGCTCGCCGGCGGCGGCCCACTCGTCGAGCCGCGTCGTCGTCATCGTCGCAGCGCTGAACTGCGGGTGGTTCAGCAGGTCGCGCAGGAAACGGCCGTTGTTGACCACGCCGAGCAGCGGCACGTCTTCGAGCGCGCGCTGCAAGCGCCGGACGGCGTCGGCACGGTCGCGGCCGTGGGCGACGAACTTGGCCATCATCGGGTCGTACCAGGGCGTGATCTCGCCGCCTTCGGCGATGCCGTGGTCGATGCGGATACCGGCTCTGGCGGGCTGCCAGCCGTTGATGCGGCCGGTCTGCGGCTTCCAGCCGTCGTACGGGTCTTCGGCATACAGCCGGGCTTCGATCGCATGGCCGCTGAAGACGATCTGCTCCTGTCTCACCGGCAGCGGCTCGCCGGCGGCAATGCGCAACTGCCATTCGACGAGGTCGAAGCCGGTGATGCACTCGGTGATCGGATGCTCGACCTGCAGCCGCGTGTTCATCTCCAGGAAGTGGTGCTTCAGCTGCGCATCGACGAGGAACTCGACCGTGCCGGCGCCGCGGTAGCCGACGGCCAGGGCGGCAGCGACCGCGTCGCGGCCCATCGCGTTGCGCAGCGCCGCGTCGACGACGGGCGACGGGGCTTCTTCGATGACCTTCTGCCGCCGCCTCTGCGCCGTGCAGTCGCGCTCGCCGAGGTGGACCGCGTTGCCGTGCGCATCGGCGAAGACCTGGATCTCGATGTGGCGGGCATCGACGATCAGAGCCTCCAGCATCAGCCGGTCGTCGCCGAAGGCGCTCGCTGCTTCGCGCCGCGCACCGGCCAAGCCTTCCGGCAGCTCGCGGGCTTCGCGCACCAGCCGCATGCCGCGTCCGCCACCGCCGGCGATGGCCTTCACCAGCAGCGGCAGACCGAGCCGGGCGGCTTCGGCCGACAGGCGTTCATCGCTCTGGTCTTCACCGCCGTAGCCGGCCGCACAAGGCACGCCGGCGGCGAGCATGCGGCGCTTGGCGCCGGCCTTGTCGCCCATCGCACGCATGGCTGCCGGCGGCGGGCCGATGAAGCACAGGCCGGCGGCGATGCAGGCCTCGGCGAAGTCGGCACGCTCGGAGAGAAAGCCGTAGCCCGGGTGCAGCGCGTCGGCGCCGGTCTTCCGCGCGGCGAACAACAGGGCTTCGACGTTCAGGTACGAAGCCGCCGCCGGTGCTTCGCCGATGCGCACGGCTTCGTCGGCCATCGCGACAAACGGTGCCTGTGCATCGGCATCGCTGAACACGGCCACCGTGCGATAGCCCAGGCGCCGCGCCGTGCGCATCACGCGGCAGGCGATCTCTCCGCGGTTGGCGACCAGGATCCGGCCGAAGCTCACGGCGCCCAGCTCGCCTTGCGCTTGTGCAGGAACGCGCTCGTGCCTTCGAGCCCTTCAGCACCGAGCGCAGCCGCCGAGAACACCTCGGCCGCGTGTTGCACCAGCGAGGCCGGGGTGTGGAAGCGGGCTTTCGCGAACAGCGCCTTGGTGGCGGCCACGGCGCCCGGCGCGCATTGCAGGATCTCGGCGATGACCGCGGCCACCGCGTTGTCCAGGGCGCCGGCCGGATGCACGGCGTGGACCAGGCGCAGGTCGAGCGCTGCCCGCGCGTCGAGCCGGCCGCCGGTGACGGCCAGCCGCCTGGCCTCGGCATAGCCGAGCCGCTCGACGAGGAAGGGCCCGATCTGCGCCGGCACCACGCCGAGCGATGTTTCGGGCAGGCGGAACACCGCACTGGTGCCGGCGATCGCGACATCGGCGACGCAAGCCAGCCCGATGCCGCCACCCATCACCGTGCCTTCGAGGACCGCCACGATGGCCAGGCCGGTATCCGCGAAAGCGACGCAGAGCTCGCCGAAGGCGGCGTTGATCTTGACGATCGCGTCCGGGTCTTCGGCGAGCCGCAAACGGGCGCCGGCCATGTCCTTCAAGTCGGCGCCGGCGCAGAAGTGGCCGGCCGCGCCACGCAGCACGATGATCCGCGTCTGCGGCTCGGCCTCCGCCTCCGCCAAGGCCTGGCGCAGTTCCAGCACCATGCCGAGCGACATCGCATTGCGCACGTCGGGCCGGTTCAGCGTGAGGTACAGAACGCCGTCTTCGCGGCGGGACAGCAAGGTCTCCATCACGGGGCCAACTTCGAAGGCAAGGTGCCTTCGAGCTTGCAGATGATGCCCAGCATCACCTCGTCGGCGCCGCCGCCGATCGAGACCAGGCGCGAGTCGCGATAAGCCTGCGAAATGGGGTTGTCGTGCGTGTAGCCCATGCCGCCCCAGTATTGCAGGCAGGAGTCGGCCACTTCGCGGCTGAGGCGCCCGCACTTGAGCTTGGCCATCGATGCGAGCTGGGTCACGTCCGCGCCGCCGACATACATCTCGACCGCCCGGTACGTCAGCGCACGCAAGGCTTCGACCTCGGTCCGCAGCTCGGCCAGGCGGAAGTGCACGACCTGGTTGTCGAGGATGCTCTTGCCGAAAGCCTGGCGTTCGCGGGTGTAGGCGATCGTCAGGTCGATCAGCCGGTTGAGGCCCTTCAGCGACGAGGCCGCGGCCCACAGCCGCTCTTCCTGGAATTGCAGCATCTGGAAGCCGAAGCCCGAGCCTTCGGAGCCGATCAGGTTGCGCCGGGGCACGCGAACGTTGTCGAAGAAGAGCTGCGCGGTGTCCGACGAATGCATGCCGATCTTGCGGATCTTCTGCTTCGTGATGCCGGGCGCATCCATCGGCACGACGATCAGGCTCTTGTTCTTGTGCGCCGGCCCGTCGCTGGAGTTGGTGATCCACATCTTGCTGCCGTTGACGACGTAGTCGCCGCCGACGCTGCGCGCGCTGGTCTTCACCGCCGCCACGTCGGAGCCGCCGCCGGGTTCGCTGACGCCCAGGCAGGCGACGTAATCGCCGGCGATCGTCGGCGCCAGATACTCGCGGCGCAACTCGTCGCTGCCGAAGCGCGCCAGCGCCGGTGTCGCCATGTCGGTCTGCACGCCGATGGCCATCGGCACGCCGCCGCAGTGGCAGACGCCCAGCGCTTCGGCCATCACCATCGAGTAGCTGAAGTCCAGACCCGCGCCGCCGTAGTTTTCCGGGTACTTCAGGCCCAGCAGACCCAGCGTGCCGAGCTTCTTGAAGACCTCGTGGCTCGGGAACTGCTCGGCCGCTTCCCACTCGGGCACGTGCGGGTTGATCTCCCGCTCGACGAACTTCATCACGGTGTCTTCGAGCTGGCGGTGTTCTTGCGTGAACTGCATGTTCGGTCTCTTTAAAGTCGGGCGACGCCAAAGGTGTTGGGCCGCAGTGTGCGTCGTTGTGCTTCGTCGACGATGCGCAGGCACAAGCCGAGCAGCCGCCGCGTATCGCGCGGGTCGATGATGCCGTCGTCCCACAGCCGCGCGGTGCCGAAGAGGGCACTGCTCTCGGCATCGAGCCGCAGGCGCAAGGCATCGCTGGTCGCGGCCAGCGTGCTCGTCGGCCGGCAGCCCCGAACGTTCGAGCTTGTTGCGGTTGACGATGTCCATCACCTTCGCCGCCTGCGCGCCGCCCATCACCGCGGTGCGCGCGCTCGGCCAGGCGAAGATGAAGCGCGGGTCGAAACCGCGCCCGCACATGCCGTAGTTGCCGGCGCCGAAGCTGCCGCCGAGCACGATGGTGAACTTCGGCACCCGCGCGTTGGCAACCGCCTGGATCATCTTGCTGCCGTGCTTGATGGCGCCGGCCCGTTCGGCCTCGCGGCCGACCATGTAGCCGGTGGTGTTCTGCAGGAAGACCAGCGGCGTCGCCGACTGGTCGCAAAGCTGGATGAACTGCGCCGCCTTGGTCGAGCCGCCCGGCTGGATCGGGCCGTTGTTGCCGACGATGCCGAGCGAATGGCCGTGGATTCGAGCGTGGCCACAGAGCGTGTCGGCTGCGTAACTGGCCTTGAACTCGAGGAAGTCGGAACCGTCGACCAGCCGCGCGATGGCTTCGCGAACGTCGTAGGGCTCGCGCTCGTCGACCGGCACCAGGCCCATCAGCTCTTCGGCTGCGAACAGCGGCTCGGCGCTCGGCGCTGGTTCAGCCACGCGGTCCCACGGCAGCTTGTCGAGCAATTCGCGGGTCAGCGCGAGCGCATGCGCATCGTTCTCGGCGAGGTATTCGCCCAGGCCGGTGACTTCGGCATGCATCTCGGCGCCGCCCAGTTCTTCATCGCTGGCATCTTCGCCGATGGCGGCCTTGACCAAGGGCGGGCCGGCCAGATAGATGCTCGACCGGCCTCGGACCAGCACCACGTAGTCCGACAAGCCGGGCAGATACGCGCCACCGGCGGTGGACGAGCCATGCACCACGGCGATCTGCGGAATGCCGGCGGCCGACAACCGCGCCTGGTTGGCGAACGTACGGCCGCCGTCGACGAAGATCTCAGCCTGGTACATCAGATTCGCGCCGCCCGATTCGACCAGTGCGACCAGCGGCAGCTTGTTGTCGCGCGCCAGTTCCTGCGCGCGCAAGGCCTTCTTCAAGCTCATCGGCGCGACGGTGCCGCCCTTCAGCGCGCTGTCGCTGGCGGAGACCAGCACCCGCTTGCCGGCAACGATGCCGATGCCGACGATGCTGCCGCCGCCGAGCACGCTGGTCTTGCCGTCGTCGTCGTGCATGGCCAGGCCGGCGAGCGGGCTGAGTTCGACGAACTCGCTGCCACGGTCGAGCAGCCGGGCGACGCGCTCGCGCGGCAGCAACTGGCCGCGCGCATCGAACGTCGCGCGCTTGGCCGACGATGCCGCCACCACCCGCGCTTCGAGCGCACGCACTTCGGCGAGCCTTTCGTGCATGCGCTTCGCGTTGGCCGCGAAGGCCGGCGAGTGCACGTCGAGCCGGGTCGCGAGCACCGGCATTACTTCAGGACCTCGGGCGTCACCGCGCGATGGAAACCGTCGAACGGCAAGGACTTCGACGCCTCGGCCAGCGGGAAGGTCGGGTTGCCGAGCGACGCTGCGCCGTCGATCTGCAGCGTGATGCCGGTGATGAAGCTCGCGCCCGGCGACAGCAAGAAGACGATCGCCGCGCTGACCTCGGCCTCCAGGCCGAGCCGCTTCAACGGCACGTGCCGCTTCAGCGTCGGCAGCAGGGCCTTCATCGCGCCGCCGTAGGTGTCCATACCGCTGGAGGCGATCCAGCCCGGCGCGACCGCGTTGACCCGCACGCCGGCATGCGCCCACTCGTAGGCGGCGGTCATCGTCAGGTTGCTCATCCCGGCGCGCGCCGCGCCGCTGTGGCCCATGCCGGGCATGCCGTTGCGGAAGTCGGCCGTCATGTTGACGATGGCGCCGCCGTGCTGTTGCATGGACTGGACGAAGAGCTCGCGCATCATCAGAAAGCCGCCGCTCAGGTTGTTGGCGACGACCGCATCGAAGCCTCGTCTGCTGATCGCCGCCAGCGGCGCCGGAAACTGGCCGCCGGCGTTGTTGACCAGGGCCGCGACCGGCCCATGGCGGGCGAGCACCGCGGCGACACCGGCCTTCACTGCCTCTTCGTCGCGGATGTCGAAGGCGGTGCTGTCGCAGCGGCCGCCGTCCTCAGTGATCTCGGCGGCGACGCGGTCGAGCTTGTCCTGCGAACGGCCGCTGATGACGACCGTGGCGCCGAGCGACGCGAGTTCGTGCGCGACACAGCGCCCGATGCCGCTGCCGCCGCCGGTGACCCAATGGACCTGGCCGCTGAAGAGGCCGGGGCGGAAGACGCTGGCGTAGTGCTGATCCTGGGTCATCGCGGTGATCGCGCAGAGAATGGGTGCCGAATTAAGCGACAGGGTGACGTTAAGGTCAACCGGATGACGGCTAGGTGATTACGAGGATGATCGCGGTGCCCTCGCTCGCTAGCATGCCGGCATGTTGGATGCATCCGTCCGCCGTCGCGCCTCGGCCGCCCAGGAGGTCGTCGAGTCGCACCGCGACGAAGACACCGGTGAACTGTTCGGCATCGCTGAGCTGTGCCGCGAGTTCGGCATCAGCTTGCGGACGATCCGCTTCTATGAAGACAAGGGCTTGCTGAAGCCGCGGCGGATCAGCGGCGCGCGGGTCTACAACCGGCGCGACCGGGCGCGGCTGGCGCTGATCCTGCGCTCGAAAGCCATCGGTGCGCCGCTGGCCGAGATCAAGCACTTTCTCGACCTGTACGGCGCACATGGCGAGGGCCGCGCGCGGCAGGCGAAGTTCGTGCTCGAGCGAACCAACGCGGCGATCGAGCAACTCGAACAGAAGCGTGCCCACATCGACGCCACGCTGGCCGAATTGCGCGTGATCAACACCACCGTGCGCAAGCAACTGGAAGCCAGATGAAGCGTCCAAGTGCACTTCGTATG
>Ga0307513_10004774_pt1 | contig 18006 bp, 7 predicted proteins | sample 15_EM_MG_FD_202174 | JGI IMG/M metagenome (GOLD analysis project Ga0307513, IMG submission 202174) | Populus trichocarpa ectomycorrhiza microbial communities from riparian zone in the Pacific Northwest, United States - 15_EM | ecosystem: Host-associated > Plants > Roots > Unclassified | place... | reverse complement strand
AAACCAAAAACTCCTTGGCCTAGGAGATAAGGCAGCATCTGCATACGCCAATATAAATAATTGGTGTTTGTTAATTTGAGGGAGATGACTTGATGAGTGTGAGAAAGGGAGATAATGCTTGCGGCAGTAGAGGCAGCAGAGGCAGCAGACGTGGGCTGCAAGAGGAGGCGTTCACCAGCCATGGCAGAGGAGAAGCCAAGCGGTGAAGCAGCAGAGGAAAGCATAGGAGGCGCTGCAAGAAAAGAGGGCTGCACTGCCGGAGAAGAAGAAAGTTGGACTGCTGGTGCTGCAGAATTTGAAGATGTATGTCGCGGCTATTCCATTGAAGAAGGGAGGCTGGTAGTATTGTGAGAAAAGTAGGTTTAATTTATTTTAGGGTTTTGTGGCTCTGATACCAAGTTGAGAATAATGGAATGTGTTAGTTAGGTTGTGCCTTAGCCAACCTTCCTATTTATATAGAGGCAGCAGAACACTGCAGTAACTGTAATGATTACAACATCCTATATTAATTTTCTATTCTGATAGATACATGAGTAACTGTAATGATTACAACATCCTATATTAATTTTCTATTCTGATAGATACATGATATACATTCTATAATACATACGAAATATTAAAATTTCAAATATTTTTTTTTATTTTTTCCAAGTTCATTTGAGTTGACCCGAGTGACCCATGTCAACTCGTGTAACCCGGGACCCGGCTCCTTGGCGGGGTCAACTCCCGGATCGGGTTTAATAACTATGGTGTTTTCCAAGTTGTCATTTATCTATATATATGTTTGCACATCAGTGGTTAACATATATTTTGATTTTTATCACTAATCTTGATGAACTAAACATCCTATTTCCATCAATATTATTGGTAGAATTCTATAACAGAGACAGGGACCAGTCCTTGGACATTTTATCAATTTCATATACTAGTTCTCTATGCTGTTTGGGCTCTGATTTCAAATCCATTATGAAGTATAATTTTCTTTGATTTTTCATGTAATTGGAGTATACAAGGGTGTATATCATGTCCAGGTATCCATGTTAGACATGGCCTGGTACTCAAAACTAAAATGAAGGATCAAAGCAAAACGGTAGTTTCAAATAAAAATGACTCCTAATAAATATTTCTAGCCTTGCGGGAAAAATCTGCGACATTGGCTTTTCACATTAAAACATGCAGAGTTTACTGAAAAATGAAAACAAACTCCTGCTAAAAACTTTATATTGTGATTATTTTAGGAGTTGGATTAATTCTCAACTGATTTCCTGCAAATTAAAGGCATATAACACCAATATTGCAAATGCATAATGCATGTAATTAAGCTATACGTCTCCTTTTATTTAGTACAGACTAGCTAGAGATAATAGCTGGACATGTTTAATGTTAATCCTGACCGCCGAAAAGGATCAAGAGGCTCTACCAAATATCTGAAGCCTTGGCCGATGATCAACATTTATCGTATGAAAACTGGATAAAAAAAAAAAGAAAAAAGAAAAGACTACTTATTCTGCTTGTTCAGCACCAGCGAAGTACAGTACTACCGAATTAATGCATGTGTAAATATCACTTAATACTGCCATCTGATCAAATCCATATAGCTCCTGCCTTCCTAAGCAAAGAGCCTAGCTCATTCCTGACTTGTAAGCTCATGACTTGCTTATCACCACCAACAAACTCTTGGCCTATGAAAACAGTTGGTACACTTGGCTGACATCCTAGCTGCTGTACTAATGCTCTTTCAATTTGCTTCCCGTTTGGAATTTGATCTAGCTCATAAACTGTAGGATTTGCCCCAAAGCTAGATATAAGTGTTTTAATGGAGTGGCTCATGCAACAAGTGCTCCTGCTAAAAATCACCACTGGCCTGTCCGCAACCAACCTTCTCACGATATCCATATCTACGAAGAATTAACAGAAGTTGAGTTTGTAAAGGGAATATTATGTCTTGCGAAGTTTGTTGTGAGAGATTAAAAGGCTTTGCTTTGAGGAATTTGACATCCTTGGATGGTCGATTTATACTAGCCATATGGAGGGGTTAATTGCTTTCCTTGATAGAATATCAGCTGAAAAAAGGGAATAAAATGTTAAGATTTGTAATCAATTTGATTCCCTATGTACTCTTGATGATTACTTGATGTCAACCTGTCGAATAAGACATTTCCATCATGAGCATTAATTAACATGCAAAATGTGACGATAATAATTAGAAAATGACAGATTCCCAGGTCACTTTAACTGTAAATTTAATATTTTCATGGTTGTTTGGTTTTTATATAAAGATTACCAAAAGATTATATATATTTATTTTGAATAATTTCTTTAATGTTATGTTATTGCAAACCAAAATTCGTCCAAATGTTTAGCCTCTAATGATAATTCATACGAACTACCAATAAGAAATCTTCTAAACTCTTTTAGGAGAGATACTTGTGAGTGTCAGCTCTTTTCTTTTATGTTTTAGGTATTTTTATGTTGTACTTCACTCACCTTAGAAAATAAAAGGTATAGCTTTTTATTTAGAGAGAAAAATGAAAACCCTATAAATGAAAAAATATATCAAGTTTCCCCTTAAATAACATCATATATATTATTTTAGGCTAATTTTAAAAATTTATTCAATCAAGTCTTTATTTGATTGTTTCTAAATCTAAAATTGTAATCTCATGTATTAATTACATTCTAATCCTTAATTTCAAAAACTTATTTACAATCAAGTAATACTTGATTAATCATCTTATTTTTATTTATGACCAATGGTTTTTATGTGTGTGACTTATTAGGTTTTTTAATAAGTTGTCCCAAATATAAATCTAACCCTAAATAAAATAGGATTAAATAAATTAATTTATTATCAATTCAACAATTATTTGATTTATAGTTGAAGACAAGTATAATATCTAGCAACCTGTCATGATTCCCTAAATATTAGGAAAGTCATAAGTGATTTACATTAACCTTTCAGTAAACAGTTTCTTAATGTAATTGTTATCCCTTCATCAACAATGTTCCAATTTAGATATTATAGCATGAAGTGTGTGTGTTCTGCCAAATAATTTTGTTCTCAACACCATAGTTATTAATTCTTTAAATAAGATTTAAAACTCTTTTCAAATCTCATTCCATCTTATGCAATGATTTACAATCAATACTATTTGACAACAGATGAAATACTTTTCATAATTCATCTAAGATGATGAATCTTCTTTTGATTACTTAAATGTATTCATATAGTTCATATTATATTCAAAATCTGCCCATTTGTTACCTTTGATTAGGACAATGTGTAATATGATTAATTAAATATAAAACTTTCTATATAAGATATATAACTTAGTGATCTCAAGTTTAAGGATCACTTACACAACTATCATGTGAATTTTTTCATTGACACAGATGATCTCTTTTTATGAAATTCTCCTATGAGTTAGTTTAGTGTACATGTTATCTGACAAGCACCTATATATTACTTATAGGTATTTCTCATATCTTAACTTATTAGAATAACTATTTCATTTCATAAAGGAAAGAACATAATATGTATCAGTCTCAACAGCTCTAATTGATGTCCAGTTTTAATTGAGCAATGACTTTATCTTTATTCTAGATTTATTAATAAAATATTTGATAAATATTAAATATAAATAAGTCTTTATTAATAAATTAAATATATTTATATGAGTAAAGTCAATATCATATATAACCAATAAATTAACTAAAACACATATACACTAACATCCATCATCTTTCATATAAGCCAATATGCCCTCTTAATTACTAGTCTTTGTTGTTACCCAATTTTTTACCTATCTTTTTGATAAAATTTTAAAAAAATCCAAAAATAGCGAAAAACAACGAAAATCCAAAAAATACGTTTTTTAATATATTTGCATCGTTTTTAACATTTTCAGCATCGTCTCAAAAGAATTTAAATTTTCAAAGATCTTTGGAACGCGTTCGACTTTTAACGCGTTATTTTTAAAATCACCGATTTTCCTCATTCAAGTCGATATTGATAAGAAAAATCCAAAAAAATAAGAAAAATCAAATTTACAAAAAAAAAAGGAGTTGAGGAACCAAGTTTGGAAACTTAGCAATATTTTTACCTATAAATACTGGTCTCCACAACACACACAAAAGGGGGCAACTTTGAAATAAAAAAAGAGGGAGCCATAAAAAACCCTAAAGACAAAACCCTATAATCATCTTCTCCAACCAGCAGCCCCCCCAGCCATCTCACCCTCAGCCCCACTCTTCCAGCCGCCACCAACCCGCTCTCATTCCCTGCTCACCAACCAAATAGACCAAACAAGTCACCTTTTCTTCTTCTCCCTCAGCCAGCCACAACCAGCCTTACCCCTCATTTGACCCTCTCTCGGCCGCTCACTTCCCCTCACCCAAAACCAAAACAGAACCGGCTGCCGCCCCTATCTCTTTTAGCAAAAAACCAGAGAGAACCAAGGAAGGCCGCAAGCCTCCCTTTCCCTGTTCACAAAGGCCGACCGCACCCCCTCTTCCTCTGGTCTTCTCTCCCAGACAAAACCAAACCCGAGCCCCTCCATTTCCCTCGTCAACACAAGCTTCCATGCACTCCCTCTCTTCCTCCGATCTGCCTCACTTCTCGACTCTCCCCTCTCGCCGGTCGTTTCAGCTTCTTCTCCATCACATACCGAACCAGGTCTCCTCTCTCCTTCGATCATCCTCTAGTGGCAGCCGAACACAGCAACAGCCCCTACTCTCTTTGTCATCTCCTTCAACCGGTCAGCAGCAGCCCTTTCCAGCAACGGCGCCCGCAGACCCACGGTCTCCCTCTTCAGCCGCAAGCGCCATTTCTTCTCTCCCTACTGACTGAACAACCACCTCCCATCTCCACCGCAACTTCAACGGCCATGGACGACAGCAACGACCAGATCAGCCATCGGCAGAAGAAAAAAAACAAACTAGGAGGAAAAGAGAACAGAGATCTTTGAACATATCTAAAACCGAACAACATTGTCTTTTTGTTGTGATTTTGTTGTTTTGCAGGTGACGGGGAGCCCCACCGCCAGCAGGGAAGGGAAGAGAAGAAGAAGGCAGGCCAGACTCCCCTGTTTCCCCGGTTATCTAGCGGCGGCCGCGCGTGGAGGAGACGTGTTGCCACTGTTTTTGTGGTCATGAAGACTTCCCAGCAATTTTCCCAGATTTTTTATGGCTATTTTGTAATTTTTAAATTGTTTAATGTGTTGTTTGTGTTATTTTATATTTTATGGATTTGTAACATGTAAATGTGTGTGTAAAAAATAATAATAATAAAATAGAGATGTGTGTGTGTATTTTTTTTTATGATAAAATCACAAAGAATAAAGAAGAATTTAATATTTTGATTTGCTCACGGTAAAGGATTATGAACTTACATGCAAGTCATATTTCTAATATCCGATGAAAAGACAAAATCTTTAAAACTTCTTTATCACATCAAATTGCGAAGCAGGTTACCTCAGGTATGGTGCGCTAGGGGTGTTAATACCTTCTCTTAGTCACAATCAGTCCCTTACCCTTGAATCTCTGACAAGACCAGTACATTCGAGTTTCCTAGTAACCCTCAATTAAATACTAGGTGGCGACTCCCAAGAACCAAGCAAATAACGAATGAAAATTCGCCAACCGATGCCGCGCGGGCATGTGCGACAGTCTTTGTGACCCTTTTTAATTTTCTTTTCAAGAGTTGAGTTGCACAAAGGAACCCTAGCTACCTCCCCTGACCGTAATGGCCACGTGACTTAAAATTGACCGACTGATTTTTGGAACTGGTGATGGTCGGTCATTTCTCGATCGGTGGTTTCATCAGTGCCTTGTATACACTACAAGATTTAACAGTTTTACCGACAGAATTTTTCCGTCGGTGTAAGACAAATATTCTGTCGGTAATTAATTTACCAATGAAATCACCGGCGAAAATGTTCCGTCGGTGAATCTTTCATCGTTAATTTTTTGTCCGTCGGTAAATCCGTTGGTAATTTAAAAAAATTATTACCGACGAAAATTTCATCGGTAATTATTTAAAAACATTTTTTTTAAAAAATCATTTTAAAAAATTAAAAAATAATTAAATTAACATAAATCAACACTCTATAATATATACTCAAAATGCTTGGAAAAAAGAATAAGAAAATGAACTCAAACAAATTTGCAACAAATAAATAAAACGAAAAAATAAATTCAACTAAAAAAATTCATATGAAAGAAATGAAGTTGCAATTGCTAAAAATTTAAAAATCCTATAAATAAATCAACTAAAAATTGATCTCATATGAAAAAAAAAATCTCACAACAACATTTATACAATTATTAAGAACAAAAACAATTAAAAATAAAATAAAAAACAAATATAGTGAAAAAAATCATGAAAAAAGAAAAATCTTACCTTAATGTAGTTGCAAGTGAAGTTAAGGAGAGAAATTTTTTTTCGTAAAGCATATTAATTAAAAAAAAACTAAGAGGATAAAAGAAGAAAGAAGAAGAAGACATACCCGAGCATGGAGGAAAAGAGAAGGAGATGAGGAGAGAAAAGAAGAGAAAGAAATAGATATTGATGTTTTTTACATATAGTGAAGAAGAAGAAGAAGAAGAAGTAGTAGAAAAAGAATAATAAGAAATAAGTTTGTCTCTTGTGAAATAAGGGAATTTAGGCTTTTTATTGGGGCGTGTTAGCGACAAATTTACCGACGGATAATTGAATATTAATATTTTTTTAATTATTCCATCGGTAATTCCATCGGTAATATTTAATTTAAATTTTCAAAAAGTTTTCAGGAATCGCCAACAATTACCGATGATTTTTCAATCCGTCGGTGATTCTGTCTGTAATATTTAAATGAAAATTTTAAATTAATTAATTTTTTTCAGAAAACCGCCAAATAACACCGACGACTTTTCAATCCGTCGGTGATTTTGTCCGTAAAGAACAACAATTAACAGTGCAATTGGAAAGTGAACAGTTCTAGAGCTCTCTGGAAAATTGACATGATGAACAATGTTCACATATATTCCGTTGGTAAAAATAACACGTCATCATTTTTTTTGCTTTGTTTTAATTTTTTTTCCCACTTTAATTCCCTCGGTATATACCTAGGGAATATTTTCATTGGTAAAATCTCTCGGAAATTTACCGATGGAAATATTTTCTCAGTATTTCTGTTTGTATTTATCGATTTTCTGATAGGGAGAATCAAAGGCACAACGCTTATGCCAAAAAGGGCATTGAGTCCATGTTTCGAACAATAGGTTTAATGAAATGTGCAGACAACCTTCTGTAGCAGTTTGTTGAACACGATGTTTCAAACATCTGGCCATCCGTTACAATTTTTTTAGAGTAATCTTCAAAATTTTGAAACCATTTCTTGGCGTTTTGCTATTTCATTCTTGAAAAGGCATAATTAATTAAGGCCATTACCTTTGAATATTTTCAAATATGAGCATATAAGGTGGAGAAGAAACTTGAGTTATCCGATTGGTGGGCCTTTTCTTTTCCATCTTCAAGATTCGCACAAGTTCAATGCAAAGAAAACCGAAAGCTGACAGATGGGCAACAAAAAGCAGAAATTTGGAAAGAGAAGATGCTTGTCAAAAAGCGATCTACCCTTTAATTAGCACGGAAAAATCACAAAAACCACGTAAGGGCCGTACAAGAAGGAGATTGTTTCTTGAAGATCCACCACATCATCAACTTTGTAAATCACACTGAGATATTCTCTGCATAAAACACCTGATAAGTTCTTACAAACATTTGAAGATTAAGGCCTACAAAATATTATATTATCATTAGCATCTTGTTAAAAAATGAATAACCCTCTCTTCAATCTCTGACGAAACGAAAGTTTCTATATAGGCAGCATGTATGGTCGGTCAGCAATTTCCACAATTGCAGAGCTTTGACTCGGAAAAAGCCCAGAAAAAATAGGAGGCTAGCTCTTTATGGTATCTTTGTTAATTACTCCACGTTAAATTTAAGCATGCAACGAACAGCGTGCCGATTACAGAACTAAAGAAAATTTATTATGATGATATTCCTGAGAATTCGATATCATGATCTCTCATTGTTGTCGAATTCTATCAGTTATCCGCCCTTATAGAATCATATTTCTGACACATGTCCTTCCTTCTTTATCAGCTGAGAATTTTTTAAATTCTGTATGTTAGATGAATGTTTATCATGCAAAAATTACAGGTATAAGATATTGCCACGTCCTGCTGTCTAGAAAGCTCCGATGAGCAGGAATATAATCGCTCCACCGGCTCATGAGAAAACGAAGGGCCACTTATGTAGAGTTTAATTTCCGGTTTCTGACCCTCACTTTATCAGTACATTTTTTTGAATGAAATCAAACTTAATCAATACGTGGATTTTATGATGAGTATTCTGGTTTATCATGATCATCTTCACTTTATCAATATATTAATTTATACACTGTACGGGTATCAGAAAAAAAAAAAAAAATTATTAATACTTCCTGGACATTAATACCCTGTTTGTTTTTTAGTTTAGAAAGCGTTTTTAAAAAAATTTAAATTGATTTTTTTACTTCAAATTAATATGTTTTTGGTGTGTTTAGATCATTTTGATACGCTGATATTAAAAATGATTTAAAGAAAAACATTATTTTGATATATTTCTGAGTGAAAAATATTTTAAAAAACAACCGCAACTACACTTTTCAAAATAAAAAAAATATTATTTTAATATTCTTTACGTGGATAGATTTTTTTGGATGGTTTAGGGTCTTTTATAAATACATATTATGTAATTCTATTTTGATTTAATAAAACATAAAAATTTCTCACATTTATAAAAATAAATACATTCTCAAACCACATTAAATATTATATTTTTTCTAGTTTCTTTTCTATTATATTTTTATAGCAGGTTTTTCACATCAATGGCATGCGTGCATCCTAACTTCTTATACATAGGGGTGTTTGAAAATATGGTAGCGATTGCTTTTCAAAATGATTTTCACTCAGAAATGCATCAAAATAATATATATATTTTTATTTTTAAAAAATTATTTTTAATATCAACACATCAAAATGATCTAAAAATACTAAAATAATATTAATTTAAAACAAAATAAAAAATTTTGAAATTTTTTTAAAATATTTTTAAAATACAAAAATAAATATAAGAAGCGTGCCACTAGTTCGTGGGCTTTATCAAACATGAGTTAATAATTCGAAGAGTATCTCTGTATTAACATAATTATAACTGTCCACAAATTTGACAGCGTCATGAAATGAAATACATTGCTTCTGATGTTAAAGTAAAATTATCATGTTTTATTTTATTATTTATTTTTTTGTGATTTTGTTTTTCAAAATCTATAAATGCCAATAAATTTAATATTTTTAGTTGTGAATAGATGGGACTTATTAAATATATATATTAGCCATAATCTCAAGGTGTGGCCAATAGAAATTTTTATAAAAACAAATAAGGTAAAGTGAAGAACTATAATGTGAGGCCTCACCGTTACACAACTCTACAAACAAATTAATAAATCATACAAAAAATACAAATTATATATATATATATATATATATATATATATATAAACTAGGGTAACATCATGTTCAACTAATTACTCATTATTTTTAATCTTGAGGGATGTAATTTAACTGGTTTGATCCTGAGTTTACTCCCTAGAGATTACTAGTTCAAATTCCACAAATTTCAGGGTCACTGGAGACTTACATGGTCGTTTTTTCCAAGACCCGTGGTATTAGTTGAGGTGTGTATAAACTGATCCGGATATCAACGATGAAAAAAAAAAGTACTCATTGTTTCTTAAAACCACGTGTACCATTCATTACAATTGATGTATGGAATTTTTGTATGGTTTGATTGTATGTAAATGATTTTCCTAACCAATACAATTAAGAAATGTTCCAGAGAATTTCACTGGAAAATTGAACCTTGTAATTTCACTCAATCGTACGTACCCGTGCAAAGCAACAAATATTAGTTCCGTAATCACCTAGCAAGTAAGACGGAGAGGATCGATCATGAGAATATATATATATGATCAAGAGTTTCAGTATGGAGGAATATTATATTTTCTTTTGAATGATGGATGAACATCATCTACAGCGAGCTAGAGCCTAGAGCAGAAATGCGAGGTCAGTTCCTCTTGTAAGTCGTATCACATGGACATGGATTGGATTGATAAGGTACGTACCGAAGTTATTGTTCGTACGAAGTACTTGTGATTCCATCTATTTCTCTCTCTTTTCTCGGAGCTTAGACTTTAAAGCCGCCAAGTTGAGAAACTTCAGATATACAGAAGCCCGCAAATATCTCCTATCGATCTCTCTTCATTTTTTTGATCCATGCATATCTTTTTTTAAGATCTACTGAAAATCCTTATCAACTTCTTCAATAATACTCGACAATCTTTTCGAGATAAGAGTACAAGATATGAATGGAATGGAATTCACAGCACTTGATAAGATCGCTCATCTTTACTAAAAATTATTCTCTAAATCTATGCTCAAGTTGATCTTCGATCTCTATGACAGGCTCAAGGTCGATCATGTCATAAAATTCCCTAGCTAGCTAGATAGATAGTGTGATATATTGGGCATCTTTGAGCCTGAATGGGTTCACTATATATTCCATGTTTTCTTGTCTTTATGCATGATGTGAACATTCATGGGATTTGGCATGCTGCACATTTTGCACAAGTTGTAACAATGGATATATATGAGGAATTAAAGCATACGTGGGGAATTAAGGTAGCTTAATTAGGTTATGTTTGACATGAATTCTTAATTTTTATTTAAGTTCTTAAATTTTGATTAAAAACAACATAGATATGCATGGTTATAAATAATTTTAACTTCAATCAAAACTTTACCTTAATCAAAAGTTTAATTTTTTGATTTTTTTTATTTATAAATTCTAACTTATTTTACATTCTGTTTAAAAATAGTTTCTTTGAGTCATTTCTTATCAAAAATACTTTTAATTTAATTTAAGAGTTATTTCTGAATAAAATAACTTTTAAATTGTTACTATAATTAAAAATTATTTTTCATAAATCATGTCAAATGGATTCTTAATTAAATGATAAAATAACTTCCGTCGGTGTAAGATACATGTTCCGTCGGTAATTAATTTACCAAAAAATTACTGACGGAAATACTTCGTCGGTGAATCTTTCATCGGTAATTTTTTATCCGTCAATAAATCCGTTTGTAATAAAAAAAAAATTATTACCAACGGATTTACTAACGGAACAGACGCGTAAAAAAAAATTATCCGCTTCATTCCGTCGGTATATCCCTCGAAAAATACCATCACTAATTCCGTCGGTAATTATTTAAAAACATTTTGAAAAAAATCCATTTTATAAAATTATAAAATAATTGAATTAACATAAATCAACACTCTATAATATATACTCAAAATGCTTGAAAAAAAGAATAAGAAAATCAACTCAAACAAATTTGCAACAAATAAATAAAATGAAAAAATAAATTCAACTAAAAAAATTCATACGAAAAAAATGAAGTTGCAATTGCTCAAAATTTAAAAATCCTATAAATAAATCAACTAAAAATTGATCTCATATGAAAGAAAAATCTCACAACAACATTTATACAATTATTAAGAACAAAAACAATTAAAAATAAAATAAAAAACAAATATAGTGAAAAAATCAAGAAAAAAGAAGAAAAAGAAAAATATTACCTAATGTAGTTGCAAGTGAAGCTAAGGAGAGAAAAAATTTTCATAAAGCATATTAATTAAAAAAAAAACTAAGAGGATAAAAGAAGAAAGAAGAAGAAGACATACCCGAGCATGGAGGAGAAGAGAAGGAGATGAGGAGAGAAGAGAAGAGAAAGAAATAGATATTGATGTTTTTTACATATAGTGAAGAAGAAGAAGAAGAAGAATAAGAAATGAGTCTGTCTCTTGTGAAATAAAGGGATTCAGGTTTTTTATTGGGGCGCGTTAGCGACGGTTTTACAGACGGATAATTAAATATTAATATTTTTTAATTATTCCGTCGGTAATTCCGTCTGTAATATTTAATTTAAATTTTTAATTTCATAAAATTTTTTCAGAAACCGCCAACAATCACCGACGATTTTTCAATCCGTCGGTGATTTCGTTTGTAATATTTAAATGAAAATTTTAAATTAATTGAATTTTTTTCAGAAAACCGCCAAATAACACCAACAACTGTTAAATCCGTCGGTGATTTTGTCCGTAAAGAACAACAATTAACAGTGCAATTGGAAAGTAAACGGTTCTGGAGCTCTCTGAAAAATACCGACGGAAAATTTCATCGGTGATTCCCTTTGTAATTGACATGATGAATAGTGTTCACAGTTTACCAATGAATTTACTGACGGATTTTACTGACAAAATTTATTCCGTCGGCAATTCTGTTGGTAAAAATGACAAGTCATCAAATTTTTTTTACTTTGTTTTAATTTGTTTTCCACTGTAATTCCCTCGATATATACCGAGAAAATATTGCCGTCTGTAAAGTCCCTCGAAAATTTACCGATTGAAATATTTTCTCAGTATTTCCATTTATATTTATTGATTTTCTGATAGTGATTGTTACATTGTATCTTGCAATCTTGTACTCAATCTACAAAGATAATTAGCGAGTTAAATCTTCAAATTTGTGATATAAAATCTTCAAAACTTTGTTTCTGAACATGTGGACTTAATCAGCGGAAGTGGAAATTGACAAAACCATTCACATGTTAACATATGAGATGTTGGGTAAGTGAGTTTGTTATTCATGTGATCATCTCGCGTTTGAATTTGAAGAAAAAATATGAGAAGAAAGAAAACTCCCACGAATGCACCGTGTTGAAGTGTTTCGAGAAAAAAAATTGAGATTCAATTTTGATATGCAAAACTAGCCACAAGATGTTTGAAAAAGAGTAAAAGAAAACTCAACTCTGTGTCTACTAAAGAGCAAAAATTTAACCAAACATAATTATTAAATAAAATTTGAGATTGATATGGGACAAGGTTCAAGTTATAGGATGAATAAGTTTACCCAAGTAATCCAATATAATTTTTAAAAACTATCAAAATAAAATCACTTTGATTTTTTAATTTTTAAAAATAACTCAGTAGGTTTTTGATTAGGTCGAACTTGAATCACATGTGACATCAAGTCAATTTCCCTCTCTATTTTTATGAAAACTTCTAAGAAAAGCTTAGTATTTTTTGGATGTTAAATCATATAAAGAATTAAAAAAAAAATGTTATCTTTAGCCTTACGAGGCTTAATATGTGTTTGGTATTGTGGTACATGATATTTTTTTAAAGTATTTTTTACTTGAAAATACATTAAAATAATCTTTTTCAGATTTTGTTTATTATTTTTAATATATTGTAGTACATGATATTTTTTAAAAGTATTTTTTACTTAAAAATACATCAAAATAATCTTTTTCAGATTTCTTTTTTATTTTTAATATTAACATATCAAAACCATTAGAAAGCATTAAAAAAGCATTAATTGAAACACATCTAAAAAACCATTTGATGTTTTTTCAAATCAAATGCATTTTTGAAACACATCTAAACATAGTTCCAAATGCAATACTAAATACACACTTATCCAACATCTTTTTCTTTCTAAAAAAATTTCATTTGTTTTTTTGTTTTGTTGTAGTTTTTCTATATTTTTTTTCTATTTTATGTTGAAACATGTTTCCTTTCCTTTCTTTCTCACACTACAACCCTTTTTTTTTCAAATATTTATATATACACCGATTGAAATAGTTCATAGCATATTTTTTTTATTTCTTATGAAGATACTTCTTTAATTTCATATTTTTTCATGCATTTACAAGATGTTGTTAAAATTTTATTTTATAAAAAGTCACACAACACAAGCAAAGGAGCAGAGCTGAAAATATTTAATAGGGGAGGCCAAAATTAATATAATAAGGTATATTATTAAAAAGCTTATTTATTTAAATAAAAATATTATATTATTTCATATTTAAATACTAAATAATATAAAAATTTAAAATGTTTTGCATAGTTCTATGATATAAAAATTATTTTTTATATGTTTATAAAACATATTGTGCCTTTTGTTTTAAGTGAGATTTTAGTTTTCTTCCTCCTTGTTGATGCAAACCCTTAGGGTAGCAATGCTTATAAAACCCATAATGAAGTAGATAAACAACCAAATAAAGTTGAATTAAGGTTTGGATAGAAACCTTGACCTAGACATAACATTGTATTTAAGAACTAAAGTTACTGGAAAAAAACTAGACTCATTATTTTTAGTGAAACAAGAATCTGAAGTATGCAAAGACACCACAAGGTTAGTTATATCTCGATAAGTCAAATTTTTTCTTTATCCTAGCAAAGAGAAAAGTATTGTATCATGCAAAACACAAGTTCATTCAAAATATCATGGCTGCTGAAATTTGAAAGCATTAAACAATTAAATTGACTCAACAAACAACCTTAAAAACCATAATAGATCATCTATATACCAAAGACTCAAAATAGAATCCTATTAAAACTAAACCCTAAAATGCTTTACAAACCCTAAACGATGAATAATGGGTTGTCATGAACCCAAATTAAAATTAAAACAAATCCAAAATAATAAAAATAACCCCAAACCTAAAATAAGCAAAGTAATCTACCATTAAACATCTCAGCTCTCCTTTCCTTATATAGGCCAAGATAAATAAGGAATCCTTATAAGAGAAAGATTTTGAAACTTTTTTATCCTTGCCATACTTGAAAACTATATTGCTACTAATTAAAGATCCTTATAGATATAAGAAACTTCCAAAATTAGATGTTGAATATCATTGTATTATTGGAAAAAGAATCCTCCTCGAATAGAAAGTCCATAAGTCAAAAGAATATAACAAAATTTGTATTGCATATGCTGACCTGTATCGCAAGACCTTAATGAACTCCGATTGACCTAAAACCTTAATCTGATATAGAACAATATGTCTGGAAATTGTATTATTGGAAAAAGAATCCTCATCGAATAGGAAGTCCATAAGTCAAAAGAATATAACAAAATTTGTATTGCATATGCTGACCTGTATTGCAAGATCTTAATGAACTCTAATTGACCTAAAACTTTAATCCGATGTAGAACAATATGTCTGGAAATGCGTGGTAAAATTTTAACTCGATCCAATGGTCGATAAAGAGTAATGCTTGATAATGTAAAACCAGATAGTAGGCATAATTACGTTAGAATCTGAATTTCCTTGTTTAACCTTTTCTTGAATTGTATCACCTATGGTTCTTTTTCTCTTCTAGATATCCTTTTTTCATATACACTAAATGCATCTAAGTTGCTTGACAGAATCATTAACTTGGCCTGAACTAAGGAATCAAAGAGAATAAGAAGACAAAAAATGAATAAGAATCCTAACCACACTATTTATTCTCAATCAAAATATAATATGACAAAATAACATAAAACATATCCTAATTATACAGGAAAAGTAAAAGTTACAATCCAAAGTTAAAAGAGTAAATGCTAAAACTAAAAAATAAAACATCTTCTAGCTAGACCTAATTTGACGGTCTTCCTATTATTGGTTGGGTATAGCAATCCAACTCTATTGAATTAGGTCTATAGAATCTCATAAAAAATTAAACATAATCCAACAGTTGAATAAAAAGTTATGCATGTTTTTGTAAGATAAGTTGTTTGAAAGGATTTGACCTCTTCTTAGATTTGAACATATCTATTTAGTCCATAAACATGCTTACTAGACTTTCAACATAATATAATTATAACATATTCCTATCATACTGATAAGATCCATACATCATCTGACACTACAAGATTTCACAGTTTTACCGACGGACATATTCTGTCGGTGTGTGATTAGCAGTTCGTCAGTGATTTATTTACCGACGTCATCACCGACGGATTACGTCCGTCGGCTTTCCTTTCGTCGATGATTCCCCATTCCGTCGCTATATCGGTCGGCAAAACAAAAAAACCATTTGCCGATGGTTTTACAGACGGAATTTGCGCGCCAAAAAAAAAGATTCCCGCTTCAAATTTACCGACGGATTTTTATTCCGTCGGTGATATCGTGATTTACCGACGGCTACTTACCGTCGGTAAATCTGTCAGTGAGTGTATGAAATACCGACCGAATATATCTGTCTATGAATTCGTCGGTAAGTGTGGGTCAAATGCCGACGGATTAAGTCCGTCGGTAATGCTGTCGGTGAGTGTTTATAATACCGACCGAATATATCCGTCTCTAAAGGCGTTGGTGAATGCTACTGTCAGATGCCGACGGATTAATTACGTCGGTAAAACCCTTGGTAATAGTTTTTCTAAATTTGTTTTTTAAAAATTATTTAGATTATATAATATAAAACTATATAAATTAATGGTAATAAAAACCAATTATGCAAATAAAATTTATATTAAACATCAAAAAAAAAAATCAAAGTCAAATAATATTCATTACAAATTGAATATGTTTTAAAAAAATATTAAATGAAGTTTTAAAGGTAAATAATGTTTATTACAAATTAATATAAAGGTGGAGCTGGAGGAGGAGGAGGAGATCCTGGAGGAGGAGGCTGGTGGTTAAACGGCCAAAAAGGATTAGACGCACATGTTCCACTATGTGTTGCCATGTTCATGACCATTTCGCGAAGCTAGTCATAAGCCGTTTTTTGTTGTTCATACTCCGCTTTTTGTTGTGCTTGAGACGCTTTGATTTGCTCAGACTCCGCTCTTTGTTGTGCATGGGATGCTTTGAGTTGTGCGTACTCCGCTGATAGGTGGTCGTATTTTTCGGGGAGCTGAGCCGTGTGTTGCTGCAAGGCCACGAACTCCTTAGATTGGGAGCTCGATATTGATTGGGAGCTCCTAACGGTTGAAACACTACGAGTCGACCGCAAGTTGTCGACCGTAGTGTTGGAGAGCCCGTGGACCCGATTTTTATCGGGTCCACCTGACGATCCAACCTCCATCCACAAATCCGGATCGAATTTCGAATGGGTCAAAATATCGTCTCCATATCTCTCCCTCAACCGATTATTATAGGTCTCCTGAAATTAAAAAAAGTAATCATCATATTCATATTCAATTCAATAAACATAATAACTTACAAAATAAAATGGTCGAACAAACATACCACGAAATGTTGAGAACGGTTATCAACGAACTGTTGCGCCCCCTTATGGTGGTCTTGACTTCGCACGTGCGTCTCCACAAACAGCTCCATCGGGCTCGGCTCACGTCCAAGAGACGCAGCCTATAATGAAAAAAGATATATTAAAAACAACTTAATTTAACGATATATTTCATTTAAATTAATCTTACCATCTGTTTCGCATGTGCAACAAATGGAACGGAGCCGCTAGTGTGCGTTGTCACCAAGCCATGAATTGGCTGATTCCGGTTGTCAGCACCGGACTGTGAGTGTCGTGTGAACCGCTCAGACGTCACGTGCTCAAGATAGTGCGGCCATATATCTTCCGGGATGTATATCGGTTTGAAATCCCTCCAAACCGCAACATCGTTCCAGCCTTGGAAACCCCTATCCCTCGTGGTTTTTTTTGCCCTTTTTTGTGCTTCATACCAAAAATCATGCAACCTACTTCACGCAACCAAAAATTACATTTCAAAACATAAATTTGTGTCTAAAAAAAATCTTGTATTGTTTTCGATCTTACCTAGTTGCCGCGTGATTTTCCCACACCCTCATCACAACAGTGTTATGCTCACTGTCCCAGCAGAATTTGTGCAGTGTATAAATAAACAAGTTTAAATAAAAATAATAATTTATTTACAATAATATTAATAATTTATTAGAAATAAACTGAAAATTATAAATTAACACCAACCTGAAATCTGTCAAACCATGCATTGATTTGAGGCATCCATTCAGGATGCTTGGATATCTGACTCCATTGAAACAATGGAATCTCCATCGACGATTTAAACGCCGATGATATTACTCGGGCGGCCTCAA
>Ga0307513_10004773_pt1 | contig 18007 bp, 11 predicted proteins | sample 15_EM_MG_FD_202174 | JGI IMG/M metagenome (GOLD analysis project Ga0307513, IMG submission 202174) | Populus trichocarpa ectomycorrhiza microbial communities from riparian zone in the Pacific Northwest, United States - 15_EM | ecosystem: Host-associated > Plants > Roots > Unclassified | place... | reverse complement strand
CAGCAATTCCGCCGCCGCAATCGCCTCGCGCAGGATGGTGCCGCTGCCCAACAACTGCACCCGCAGCTCGCCCTTCTTGGGCTTGCCCGCATCCTTCAACAGATACATGCCCTTGATGATGCCCTCGGCCGCACCTTCCGGCATGTCCGGATGGGGGTAGTTTTCGTTCATCAGCGTCAGGTAGTAATACTCGTCCACCTGCTCCTGCATCATCTTCTGCATGCCGTGCTGCAGGACGACCGTGACCTCGAAACCGAACGTCGGATCGTAACTGCGGCAGTTGGGAATGGAACCGGCGATCAGATGGCTGAAGCCGTCCTCGTGCTGCAGGCCCTCGCCGTTGAGCGTGGTGCGCCCGGCGGTGCCGCCCAGCAGGAAGCCGCGCGTGCGCATGTCCGCCGCCTGCCAGGCGATATCGCCCACGCGCTGGAAACCGAACATGGAGTAATAAATGTAGAACGGCAGCATGGGCACATTGCTGACCGAATAACTGGTGCCCGCCGCCATCCACGAAGAGATCGCGCCGGGTTCGCTGATGCCCTGCTGCAGCACCTGCCCGCTCTGGTCTTCGCGGTAGTACATCAGCTGGTCGGCATCGACCGGCTTGTACTTCTGACCGAACGGCGCATAGATGCCGATCTGCCGGAACATGCCTTCCATACCGAACGTGCGCGCCTCGTCGGCCACGATCGGCACGATGCGCGGCCCCAGCTGCTTGTCGCGCAGGGCGATGTTGAGCGTCTGCACGAACGCCATGGTGGTGGAGATTTCGCGCTCGCCGGAGGACTTCAGCAGACGGTCGAAGACTTCCAACTTGGGCGTTTCGAACGACTCGCTGGACTTGCGACGGCGCTGCGGCAGATAACCGCCCAGGGCCGCGCGGCGTTCCTTGAGGTACTGCACTTCCACCGAGTCTTCGCCCGGGTGGTAGAACGGAATCTGGCCGTCGGCCAGCTGCGCGTCGGTGACCGGAATGTTGAAACGGTCGCGGAAGATGCGCACCGTTTCGTCGTCCAGCTTCTTGGTCTGGTGGGTGGGATTGAGCGATTCGCCCGCCGCGCCCATGCCGTAACCCTTCACCGTCTTGGCCAGGATCACCGTGGGCATGCCCTTGGTGTTGACCGCCTGGTGGTAGGCCGCGTAGACCTTATGCGGATCGTGGCCGCCACGGTTGAGGCGCCAGATGTCGTCGTCGGAAAGATTGGCCACCATGGCCGCCGTTTCCGGATACTTGTTGAAGAAGTTCTCGCGCGTGTACTTGCCGCCGAAGGCCTTGCAGTTCTGGTACTCGCCGTCGACGGTTTCCATCATCAGCTTCTTCAGCACGCCGTCGGTGTCGCGGGCCAGGAGCGGATCCCAGTAGCTGCCCCAGAGCAGCTTGATCACGTTCCAGCCGCCGCCGCGGAACACGCCTTCCAGCTCTTGGATGATCTTGCCGTTGCCGCGCACCGGACCGTCCAGGCGCTGCAGGTTGCAGTTGACCACGAAGACGAGATTGTCCAGGCCTTCGCGGCCGGCCAGCGCAATGGCGCCCAGGCTTTCGGGTTCGTCCGATTCGCCGTCGCCCATGAAGCACCAGACCTTACGGTCGGACTTCTCGATCAGACCGCGGTGCTCCAGATACTTCATGAACTGCGCTTGATAGATCGCGGCGAGCGGGCCCAGGCCCATCGACACGGTGGGCGTCTGCCAGTAATCGGGCATCAGCCACGGATGCGGATAGGAAGAGATGCCGTGGCCGTCGACTTCCATGCGGAAGTTGTCCAGCTGGGCTTCGCTGATGCGGCCTTCCAGGAACGAGCGCGCGTAGATGCCGGGCGAGGAGTGGCCCTGCACGAACAGCAGGTCGCCGGGGTGGTTTTCGCTGGGCGCGCGCCAGAAATGGTTGAAGCCCACGTCGTACAAGGTGGCCGAGCTGGCGAAGCTGGCGATGTGACCGCCCAGGTCGCCGGGCTTGCGGTTGGCGCGGACCACGGTGGCCATCGCGTTCCAGCGGATGATCGAGCGCAAACGCCATTCGATGGCGGCGTCGCCGGGGGATTTGGCTTCCAGCGCAGGCGCAATCGTGTTGACGTATTCGGTAGTGGGCGAGAACGGCAGGAACGCGCCCGAACGGCGGGTCAGTTCCACCATGCCTTCCAGCAGCTGGTGGGCCCGCAGCGGGCCTTCGGCCTCGATCACCGCCTTGATGGAATCGACCCATTCCCGGGTTTCCGCCGGATCCGGATCGCTTTGCAACATGTCGTTCAACCAGTTCATTGCCACTCCCGTGGGGGCCATGCCGGGCATGGCGGGTAGTCGTTTTTTTGTGAGCCCGCGAGTGTAACGCAGGGCCCGTTATTCGGCCTCGCTACGCCTGCGTATGGAGCCGGCACGGCCGGACACCCTTGGCTGAGGCAGGCCCAGCGGCCGTCGCGGAAACGCCCGCGTCCCGTCTCACATTAGTCGCGAGCGGGAGCATATGATCGGGCCGGGGGATTCATTGGGATACCGGCATGCCCGGAGCGGGTCCACAGCAGCGCAGCGGCACAGCGCCTGCCGACGCTGTGCGTTGGCGCGGCAGCCTGCGCACGCGTATCGCCTTGTGGTCCGGGGCGCTCAACGTGATTCTGCTGCTGCTGATCACCGTCGCCATCGCCTGGGTTGCGCGCGACATGATCCTGGACGACGCCAAGCGCAACACCCGCGCCAGCGCGCAGGAAGCCGCGCAGCGCCTGGCCGTGGTGATGCGCTCGGTGACCATCACCACCACCGGCCTGTCCGACCTGGTCGCCGCTTCCACCCTGGACCCGGACGAACTGACCACCACTCTGCGTGCCATGGTCAGGGCCACCCCCGGCGCCAATGGCGGACTGCTGGTGCTGGAGCCGGTGCATGGGCCACGGGAAGAACTGGGTTATGCCCGCTACATCGCGGCCGACGGCAAGGACCGCGATCTGCTCGCCGACGGTTACGACTACCGCAGCAAGGCCTGGTACCAACGCACCCTGGCTTCGCGCGACGGCTGGTGGTCCGAGCCGTACCGCAACCAAACCGCCGGCGGTGTGTGGATGGTCACCTACAACCTGCCCCTGCGTCCGACCGCCCGCGGCGGCAGCGCCCGTGGCATGGTCAGTCTGGACCTGCCGCTGGCGACCCTGACCGATAGCTTCGAATCCTTGGCCAACCTGCCCGGCTGGCGGGTCTCGCTGGTGGCGCCGGCCGGCACCCTGGCCGTCAATCCGGAGCCGGGGGTAGCGTTGACGACGACCCTAGACGAATACATCCGGCGCAGCGGCCGCACCGACCTGGCCGGCGCAGCGAACGCGGTGCGACTAGGCCAGGCAGGACAGTTCAGCCATCGGGACACGCGCAGCGGCGAACGGCGCTACACGGTGGTCGAACCGATCGGCGACAGCGGCTGGTCGCTGCTGGTGGCGCAGTCCTATCAGCTGATCGTGGCCCGCTTGAACCAGGCGCTGTGGCAGCTGGCCGCCGTCGGCTTGCTGCTGGCGCTGATCTCCATGCTGGTGCTGCGGCGCCTGGCCAAGCGCATCAGCCGGCCGGTGGAGCATCTGGCCGAATCCACCACGCGCCTGGCCCAGGGCGAGTACGACTGGCCGGTGCCGCACACCGGACGCAGCGACGAAGTCGGGCGCATGGCGCGCACCCTGGAACACGCGCGCGTTTCCATCCAGCAGCAGCTGGTGGAAATCGGCGAGATGGGCGCGGCGCGGCAGAAACTGGAGAGCGAGCTTTCCATCGCCCGCGATATCCAGCTGGCGATGCTCTCGCCCGCACGGGTGATCGAGCGCGGCGACGCCCGCCTGGAAGCCCACGCGATGCTGGAAGCGGCCAAGGCCGTGGGCGGGGATTTCTACAGCTTCATCGAACGCGGCGACGAGCTGTGGTTCGCGATCGGCGATGTCTCCGACAAGGGCGTGCCGGCGGCGTTGTTCATGGCCCGCACCGTGACCGTGCTGGAAGTGGCGGCGCGTTCCTCGTCCTCGCCGGATCAGGTGCTGGCCGAAGCGTCGCGGCGCCTGGTGGAAGGCAATGACACCTGCATGTTCGCCACCGTGCTGTGCGGCCGCATCGACGTACGCAGCGGACAGTGCACGCTGGCCAACGCGGGCCATGATTCGCCGCTGCTGCTGCATGCCGACGGCCGGGTGGAAACGATCGCGGCCGACGCCGGCCCGCCGGTCGGATTCGAAGTCAGCACCGATTTCCCGCTGTGGCATGGACGGCTGCAGCCCGGCGACAGTCTGATCGCCTACACCGACGGCGTCACCGAGGCCTTCGATGCGGACAACCAGGCTTTCGGCGGCGAACGCCTGCTGGCCGCGCTGCGTCCCGGTTACAGTGCCGAGGACAATTGCCGGCAACTGATCGCCGAGGTGCACCGCTTCGCCGGCAGCGCGCCGCAATCGGACGACATCACCGTGCTGGCGATACGCCTGGGCCAGCAAGCGGAATTACCGAGAACCACGCTGTCGGAAACCACGCAGTCCGCCACCATCGAGGAGAGCGCGCATGCTGATACGTCTGATCGTTCCGGGTGAACACGCCCGCGTGGAAGATCTCAACACCTCGCTGGAAGCGGTGCTGACCCGGCACGGCATCGACGCGGGCGTGCGCGGCGACGTGCGCCTGATCGTGGAGGAGCTGGCCAGCAACGCGATCGCCTACGGAGGCGTTGACGGCAACGGCATGGGCCAGCACGAGCTGTCGGTCAACATCGCCATCGCCGGCGACCTGCTGACCTTGGAATTCCGCGACGAGGGCGCGCCCTTCGATCCGCTTTCCACCGCTCCACCCAACTTGGAAGCCGACATCATGGACCGACCCATCGGCGGGCTGGGCCTGTACCTGATCCGGCAGATCGCCGAGGAAACCCACTACCGCCGCATCGACGACGCTAATCTGCTGCGCGTCTGTCTGCGCATCGCTACTCCGGAGACACTGTCATGAGCTTGCACATCGAGATCCTTCCCGCCGCCAATGGCAGCCAGCGGGTCGTCCTGACGGGTCGTCTGGATACGCACACTTACGAAGACTTGGACGAGAAGCTGGCGCCCTTGCTAAACAAAAACCTGCAATCGCTGGTGCTGGACCTGGCTGCGCTGGAATACATCAGCAGCGCCGGCATCCGTTCCATCTTCAAGGCGCGCAAGGCCCTGGGCGGGCATGGCGGCAAGGTGCTGGTGGTGAATCCGCAGGCGCAGATCCAGAAGGTGTTCGACATGGTCAAGGCGGTGCCCATGAACGAGATCTTCTCCTCCACCGCCGAAGCGGACGCCTACCTTTTTGCGATGCAGCGCAAAGTGCTGCAGGGCGATGAGGAAGACTGATGCCGGCTCTCACTGCACACCCGTGGGAGCGGTCGTGGGAGCGGCGTCCCGCCGCGAGCTCTTCACATTCGCGACCGCCCCAAAAGCTCGCGGCGGGACGCCGCTCCCACCCTCATGCGGACATGGGACGGCTGCGATGAGCCTGGAGATCGAGATCTATCCGCCGGTCAACGGCAACCAGTACGTGGTGCTGTCCGGTCGCCTGGATACCCAGACTTACGAACAACTGGACGACACGCTGGCGCCGTTGCTCGCCGCGGCCAAGCCCACCATGGTGCTGGTGATGGACCTCGCCCGACTGGAATACATCAGCAGCGCCGGCATCCGCTGCATCCTGCAGGCGCGCAAGGCCCTGGCCCCGGGGGGAAAGGTCTTGGCGGTCCATCCGCAGGCGCAGATCCGCAAGGTGCTGGACATGGTGCAGGCGTTGCCGCTGGGCGAGATTTTCGCCACTAGCGCGGAAGCCGATGCTTATATCGACAAGTTGCAGCGGGAGATGCTGCAGGGCTTTTGAGCCCCTCTCCTGCGGCGCCCGAAGGGTGTGCAAGGCTGAGAGGGGTTGGGGTGAGGGTACGGCGAAGTCAAGAAAGGTGAACCACCATGACTTCGCCACACCTTCAAATGGAAATCCCCAGCCCTTCCAACGTTCACTACAAGCGGACGATCCATGCCCTCATCCGCCCTTCGGGCACCTTCTCCCGAAGGAGAAGGGAAGCAAAGCGCTATTTTTGCTGCGCCCTAATCTGCGCATCCACCGCCGCGATCGCGGTCATGTTCACCACCCGCCGCGGCGTCGCCGAGCTGGTGAGGATGTGCACCGGCTTGGAGATGCCCATCAGGATCGGGCCGATGGCCACGCCGTCGGTCATCACCCGCACCATGTTGTAGGTGATGTTGGCCGCATCGATGTTCGGCAATACGAAAAGATTCGCACGGCCGCTGAGCGTGGTGTTGGGCATCATCCGCTTGCGCAGCACTTCGTCCCAAGCGGTGTCGCCCTGCATCTCGCCGTCCATCTCCAGCTTGGGCATGCGCTGGCGCAGCAGTTCGCGCACCTTGCGCATCTTCTGCGCGCCGGGGGTGTCGTGGCTGCCGAAGTTGGAGTGCGACAGCAGCGCCACCTTGGGTTCGATGCCGAACAACTTGAGCCGATAGGTGGCCTGCAGGGTGGCCTCGGCGATCTGCTCGGCGGTCGGGTCGTCCTGCACGTGGGTGTCCAGGAAGAAGTACGCGCCCTGGTTGTTGATCACCCCGGTCATGGCCGAGGTCGACTGCACGCCCGGATCCAGCGGGATCACGCTGCGCACGTAGCCCAGCTTCTTGTGGAAGCGGCCGACCATGCCGCTGATCAGAGCATCGGCTTCGCCGCGCGCCACCATCACCGCGGCGATCAGGGTGGGTCGCGAACGCATCAGGTTCTTGGCCGCCGCCGGGGTCACGCCGCGACGTTCGGTCAGCGCGTGGTAGTACTGCCAGTAGTCGTTGAAGCGCGGATCGTCGTCCTGGTTGGTGAGTTCGAAGTCCACGCCCTCGCGCATGCGCAGGCCCAAGCGGTCGATGCGGGTCTGGATCACGTCCGGGCGGCCGATCAGGATCGGGAAGGCCAGGCCTTCGTCGATCACCGTCTGCACCGCGCGCAACACCACTTCTTCTTCGCCTTCGGCATAGACCACACGCTGCTTGTCGGCGCGGGCGCGGTCGTAGACCGGCTTCATCATCAGGCTGGTGCGGTAGACGAACTGGCCGAGTTTCTCGCGGTACGCGTCCATGTCCACGATCGGGCGCAGGGCTACGCCCGAATCCATCGCCGCCTGCGCCACCGCGCCGGCCAGCTCCACCAGCAGGCGCGGGTCGAACGGGCGCGGGATCAGGTATTCGGGACCGAAGCAGGGAATCTCGTCGCCATAGGCCGCGCCCAGGTCCGAGGCTTCGCGACGCGCGAGCGCGGCGATGGCTTTGACGCAGGCGGTCTTCATCGCCTCGTTGATCACCGTGGCGCCCACGTCCAACGCGCCGCGGAAGATGTAGGGGAAGCACAGCGCGTTGTTGACCTGGTTCGGGTAGTCCGAACGGCCGGTGGCGATGATGCAGTCCGGGCGCACGAGTTTGGCGTGTTCCGGCAGGATCTCGGGGTTGGGGTTGGCCAAGGCCAGAATGATCGGCCGCTCGGCCATGGTCGCGACCATTTCCGGCTTGAGCACGCCGGCGGCGGACAGGCCCAGGAAGATATCGGCGCCATCGACGATGTCGGCCAGCGTGCGTTTGTCGGTGTCGCGCGCGTAACGCGCCTTGTCCGGATCCAGATGGGCGCGGCCGGTGTAGAGCACGCCGTCGCGATCGACGGCCAGGATGTTCTCCGGCTTCAGGCCCAGCGCCACCAACATGTCCAGGCAGGCGATGCCGGCGGCGCCGGCGCCGCTGGTGGCCAGCTTCACTTCGCCGATCTTCTTGCCCACCACTTCCAGCGCGTTGTAGATCGCCGCGCCGACGATGATCGCGGTGCCGTGCTGGTCGTCGTGGAACACCGGGATCTTCATCCGCTCGCGCAGCTTGCGCTCGACGATGAAGCACTCCGGCGCCTTGATGTCTTCTAGATTGATGCCGCCGAAGGTCGGTTCCAGCGAGGCGATGATGTCGACCAGTTTGTCCGGATCGTTCTCGTCGATCTCTAGGTCGAATACGTCGATGCCGGCGAACTTCTGGAACAGCACGCCCTTGCCTTCCATGACCGGTTTACCGGCCAGCGGTCCGATGTTGCCCAAGCCCAGCACCGCGGTGCCGTTGGTGACCACGGCGACCAGATTGCCGCGCGCGGTCATCTCACTGGCGGCGTTGGGGTCCTCGACAATGGCCTCGCAGGCGTAGGCGACGCCCGGCGAATAGGCCAGGGCCAGATCGCGCTGGGTGACCATCGGCTTGGTCGGCGCGATCTTGATCTTGCCCGGCGGCGAAATGCGATGGTATTCCAGCGCGGCCTGTTTGAAATCCGAGTTCTTCTGATCTTCGTTCGACATCGACACATCATCCGTGGACTGGATCCGGATTCTACGGGATCGCACGCGGCGCGGCCTTGACCCCGCCCTTATATGACCCGTTGGGGACGGGTTCAGTCCGCGTCGCCCAACACCGCCTGGCCCGGTCCGGCGAAAGGTCCCGGCACCACCGTTTCCGGCGCTTCGATCAAACCGCCCGGACCGGCATCCAGTTCGGCGCGCAGCCGCGCCACATCCAGCTCGCCTTCCCACTTCGACACCACCAGCGTGGCCACGCCATTGCCAATGATGTTGGTGATGGCGCGCGCTTCGCTCATGAAGCGATCAATGCCCAGGATCAGCGCCAATCCCGCCACCGGCACCGAGGGCACCACCGCCAGGGTGGCCGCCAGGGTGATGAAGCCGGCGCCGGTCACGCCCGAAGCGCCCTTGGAGGTGAGCATGGCGACCAGCAGCAGCGTCAGTTGTTGCGGCAGGCTCAGGTCGATGTTCATGGCCTGGGCGATGAACAGCGCGGCCATGGTCAGATAGATGTTGGTGCCGTCCAGGTTGAACGAATATCCGCTGGGCACCACCAGGCCGACCACCGATTTCGGGCAACCCAGCTTTTCAAGCTTCTGCATCAGCGGCACCAGCGCCGATTCGGACGAGGACGTGCCCAGTACCAGCAGCAGTTCGCCGCGGATGTACGCCAAGAACTTGAGGATGGAGAAACCGGTGATCCGCGCCACCGTGCCCAGCACCACCAGCACGAAGATGGCGCAGGTGGCGTAGAAGCCACCCATCAACTTCATCAGCGGGCCTAGGGCGTCCACACCGTACTTGCCGATGGTGAAGGCCATGGCGGCGCCGGCCCCGATCGGCGCCAACCGCATGATCATGCCCATCATCCGGAAGAACACTTGCGACATGGAGTCGAAGAAGCCCAGCACCGGCTTGGCCTTCTCGCCCACCGCCATTAGGGCGAAGCCGAACAGGCAGGCGAGCAGCAGCACCTGCAGCAGATCGCCATTGCCGGTGAAGGCTTCGGTGAAGGTCTTGGGAATGATGTGCAGCAGGAAGTCGGTAGTGCTCTGCTCGTGCGCTTTTTCCGCGTATTTGGACACCGCTTCGGCGTCCAGGGTGGCCGGATCGACGTTGAAACCGGCGCCGGGCTTCCACAGATTGACCACCAGCAGGCCGATGGCCAGGGCGAAGGTGGAGATCACTTCGAAGTAGAGGATCGCCTTGGCCCCGACCCGCCCCACTTTCTTCACGTCGGCCACGCCGGCGATGCCGATGACCACGGTCAGGAAGATGATCGGCGCGATCAGCATCTTGATCAGCGAGATGAAGCCGTCGCCCAGCGGTTTGAGCGCAACGCCGGTCGCCGGCGCGAAGTGGCCGATCAGCCCGCCGATCACGATGGCGCAGAGGACCCACAGATACAGCCGCGAGGATTTGGCAAGCATGGCGGAACGCTCCGGTGGCGATGACGGTGCCGACAATGGCAGCGTCTGGGCTGCGGACCAATAACGCATTGGTACTAGGTTCCCTTCTCCCACCGGGAGAAGGTGCCCGAAGGGCGGATGAGGAATGGACTGTCAGGTCGTACTGAACCTTCCGTAGCAAGTCATTCTCCTTCCCTCATCCGTCGCTGCGCGCCACCTCCTCCCGGAGGGAGAAGGAAAGAGCCGCCACTGGAGAAAAACCAGGCCCCGCGTGAAGATGCCCATATGGTTCCCTCCTTCCGCCCCCGTTTGCGCCAGTTGCTGGCCGGGCTGGCCATCGCGCTGGGCATCGGCCTGCTGAGCGGACTGGCCGCCTGGCAAGCCGAACGGCGCAGCCTGCAAACCAGCGCCGACCAGGCCCGCGAACAGCTGCGCCTGCATCGCGACACCCTGGACGCCATCGTCGAACGCTATCGCATGCTGCCTGCAGTGCTGGCGCTGGACCCGGAAGTGCGCGACGCGCTGGCCGCCGAGACCCCCGACGCGGCCGTCGTCGAACGGCTCAACCGCAAGCTGGAACAGGTCAACGGCGTCGCCACCACTTCGACCCTGACCCTGCTCGACCGCAACGGCAAGGCGGTGGCGGCCAGCAACTGGCGCTCGCCCAACAGCAACGTCGGCACCGACTACGGCTTCCGTCCGTATTTCCAGCAGGCCATGACCGACGGCACCGGCGATTTCTATGCGCTGGGCTATACCACCGGCGTGCCCGGCTACTTCCTTTCGCAAGCGGTGCGCGATGCGCAGGGCCGGGCGCTGGGCGTGCTGGTGGTGAAGCTGGTGTTCTCGGAACTGGAAGCGGCCTGGCGCGCCTTGCCCGATCCGGTCTTCGTCAGCGACGCGCATGGCGTGATCTTCCTGTCCGGCCGCGACCGCTGGCGTTATCTCGACCTGCGCCCCCTGCGCGAAAACGAACGCAGCGAACTGGCGCGCACCCGCCAGTACGGCGATGTGCCGCAGCGCTTGCTGCACTATCGCGAACTGCAAGCGTTCGCCCCGGACGTGCGCCGCGTGCGCATGCCCGGCCAAGGCGAACAGATCTGGCTCTCGCAGACGCTGCCCGAACAGGGCTGGACGCTGCATCTGTTGCACAGCACCCGATCCTCGATGATCGCGGCGCGCACGGTCGCCATCGCGGTGGCCGCCGGCCTGCTGGCGGTGACCTTCCTGCTGCTGTACATCCATCAGCGCCGCCGACTGGCCCGGGTGCGCGAACGCGGCCGGATAGAGTTGCAGCAGCTGGTCGAGCAGCACGCGATCGAACTGCGCACCGCTCAGGACGGCCTGGTGCAGGCCGCCGGCGGCGCCGACTACGGCGAAAGCCCCAGCCTGCAGCATCTGCCGCAGGGCGTGTCGGTGGTCGACGCCGATCTGCGCCTGGTGGCCTGGAACCGCCGCTACATCGATCTGTTCAAATTTCCCGCCGGCTTCATCCAGGTCGGGCTGCCGATCGAGGAAGTGTTCCGCTACAACGCGCGCCGCGGCTTGCTGGGACCGGGTCCGGTCGAAGAAGCGATCGCGCGCCGGCTGGACCATCTGCGTTCCGGTAAGCCGCATATGCACGAGCGCGAACGCAGCGACGGCACGGTGATCGAGATCCGTGGCAACCCGTTGCCCGATGGCGGTTTCGTCACCAGCTATGCCGACATCACCGCCTACAAACAGGCCGCGCGCGATCTGCGTTCGCTGGCCGACGCGCTGGAACACCGCATCGGCGAGCGCACCCGCGATCTGGCCGTGGCCAAGAGCGACGCGGAAAACGCCAATCGCTCCAAGACCCGCTTCGTCGCCGCCGCGGTCCACGACCTGCTGCAACCGCTGAACGCCGCGCGCATGTTCGTCTCCGCGCTGCGCGACAGATTGCAGGAACCGCAGGCGCAAGGGCTGGCCGACAACGTGGAGGACGCGCTGGCCGCGCAGGACGCCATCCTCAACAGTCTGCTGGATATTTCCCGGCTGGAATCGGGCGCGTTGGAAACCCGCGTGCGGGATTTCGCGCTCGCGCCTTTGCTGGAAACATTGGCGCGCGAGTTCGGCATGCTCGCCCACGCGCGCGGATTGCGCCTGGACTGGGTGCCCACGCGCGCCGTGGTGCGCAGCGACGAAGCGTTGCTGCGGCGCATTCTGCAGAACTTCCTGTCCAATGCGCTGCGCTATACGCCGAAGGGCCGCATCGTGCTGGGCTGCCGACGCGCGGAAGGCGGATTGCGGATCGAAGTGCACGATACCGGCCCGGGCATTCCGGAGGCCCGCCAGCAGGAAATCTTCGAAGAATTCCGTCGCCTGGACGACGGCGTGGCCGACGATCGAGGCGCCGGACTGGGGCTGGCCATCGTGGAGCGCATCGCGCGCCTGCTGGGGCATCGTGTAGGACTGCGTTCGAGCGTGGGTCGCGGCAGCTGCTTCAGCATCCTGGTGCCGTGGGGAGACCGTGCTGCGGTCGCCGCACCGGTAATCGAAGTCGCGGCGAGCGACGAGGATCAGGACCTGCGCGGTTGCACGGTCTGGTGCGTCGACGACGATCCACGCGTCTGCGAAGCGAGTCGCGCTTTGCTGCAACGCTGGTCTTGCCGGGTGGAGCTCGCCGCGGGCGCAAGCGAAGCATTGGCGGCCGCGCAGCCCGACATGGCCCCGCGCTTGTTGTTGCTGGATATGCGCATGGGCGGCATCACCGGCCCCGAGCTGTATCCACAATTGGTGGAACGCTGGGGCAGCGAACCCATCGTGATCCTGGTGACCGCCGAACAGGACGACAGCGTGCGCGCCATCGCCCGCCAGCAGGGTTGGGGCTTCCTGCCCAAACCGGTCCGCCCGGCGGCGCTGCGCGCGCTGATCATGCAGAGGCTGATGCGCGAGCAGACTGAACGTGCGTCGGGGGCGTAGCCCCGACCTACGTAGGTCGGGGCTACGCCCCCGACAGTGCGGACGCACGGCTACGGGTCGACTCCGCCCTCCTGTTCCAACGCCTTTACCAGCACCGCCGCTTGCGTACGGCTGTTGCATTCCAGCTTTTTGAGAATGGCGGTCACGTGGACTTTCACCGTGTTTTCCGCCAGACCCAACTCGTAGGCGATCTGCTTGTTCAACAATCCGTCGGCGATGCACAGCAGCACGCGGAATTGCTGGGGGGTCAGCTGCGCCAGTCGCGCCGCCAGCCGCGCGTCGGATTCCGAGCGCTCGGCTGTGATCGGCGGGAACCAGGTGCCGCCTTCGAGCACCGTTCGCACTGCGGTGCGGATGGTTTCCACCGGCGAGGATTTGGGAATGAAACCGGCGGCGCCGAACTGCTGCGCGCGACGGATCACCGGGGGGTGGTCGTTGGAGGAAATGACGATGACCGGAAGTTCCGGCCGCTCGCCGCGCAGGTAGACCAGCGACGAGAATCCGCGCGCGCCGGGCATGGTCAGATCCAGCAGCACCAGTTGCAGATCGGGATGCTCGGCCAGCAGCGCGGTCAGCGTGGAGGCGCTGGAAGCCTCCACCGTCGAAAGATTTTCCACCACTCCCTGCAAAGCGTGCAGCACCGCCGCGCGGAACAGCGGGTGGTCGTCGGCTACTAGGATCTTGGTTGTGGTCATGTTCGCAAGTCTGGCATGGACACAAGGTTGGCGGTGCCGCTGCGCAACAGAAGCGGCTTCCCTTCTCCCTCCGGGAGAAGGTGGCGCGTAGCGACGGACGCCGCGAAGCAAGCACCCTTGGGGTGTGAGGGAGGGAGAATGACTTGCCTGGGAAGGTTCAGTACAAACTGATTTGCCATTCCCTCATCCGCCCTTCGGGCACCTTCTCCCGGTGGGAGAAGGAAAATCCGCCTGCTAATACCAATGCGCTATTGGTGCGGTACGCCTTCACTGCCATCGTGCAAACCGTCCACCGCCGCCGGATCGCTCCCGATGACATCCCCACGCCTACTTCCCACCCTACTGCTGCTCGCCTGCGCGACCAGCGCGCAGGCCGCCGACGCGGATACGGAAGACAACGTCACCGCCAAGCTCGGCGGCCGCGTGCATTGGGATATCGCGGATTTCGAGAACGATACGCGCGGCACACCCAATGCCAACGATTCGGACCTGCGCGCGCTCTGGCTGGATGTTTCCGGCAAGTTCTATGGCCTGAACTACAAACTGGAAGCAGATTTCTCAGGTGATGAAGTGCTGGCCAAGGATGTGTACGTCAGCAAAAAGTTCGCGCCCGGCACGCTGACCGTTGGCCAGTTCAAGCAGTACTTCAGCCTGGACGACCGCACCAGTTCCAACCACATGGTCTTCATCGAACGCAGCTATCTGGTCCAAAACCTGGCCCCCACCTACCGGCTGGGCGCGGCCTGGCTCTCGGCGCGCGATGGCTACACCCTGGGCGGCAGCGTCTATAGCCTGGAAAGCATCGATGTCTGGCAGACCCAGGGATTGGCTTTCGGCGCGCGCGGCACTTATGCCCCGTGGCGCGAGGAAGGAAAGGTGCTGCATTTGGGCCTGTCGCTGGCGCACGAAGACTACGATCATCCCGGCGGCGAGGGCGCGTCCGCGCTGCGCATCCGCCCACGCCCGGCCGGCATTTTTTCCGACAACAGCCGGGTGACCTTGGCCGATTTCAGCCAGGGCCGCGATACGCGAGTGGACAAGTATTCGCTGGAACTGGCCGCCGTGAAGGGCTCCTGGACGTTCCAGGGCGAAGCCGGCGGCGCGCGTTTCGACGATGGCGAACAGGAAGCGCGGCTCTCCACCGGTTATGCGCAGGTCGCTTGGATGCTGACCGGCGAAGTGCGCCCCTACGACGCCAAGGCCGGCCGCTTCGGCCGTATCAATCCGCAGGGCCGCGCTGGCGCTTGGGAACTGGCGCTGCGTTACGACACTATCTCCGGCCGCCAGCGGCCCGACGGCGAACCGCTGCTGCGCGACGTGCAAGTGAGTTCGTTGACCGCCGGCGTGAACTGGTATCCGCGACCGCATCTGCGGCTGATGTTGAACTGGATAGACAGCCGCAATCGCGACCGTTTGCAGGACCTCACCCTCGACCGTACCCGCGCCCTGGTCGGACGCGTGCAAATCGATTTCTGATCGAAGAAACGAACAACCGAACACTTGGACCCTGTTCAGTCGTAGGAGCGACGTAAGTCGCGAACATTAGCTCGGGCCTTCGCGACTTACGTCGCTCCTACGGGCTGCAACCCAGGCGAGCACTTACTCCGCTTCCGATATCCGATCGAGGCGGATGCGGTTGGCGAACAGCGAGAACGCCAGTACGCCGGCCAACCCATTCGCGCGGCTGACCCAGTGCGGCAGCCATCGCGGCAATGCCAATACGCCGCTGTCGAATAGCGGCTCGAACGCCTGCACATCGCCCAGGGTCATCTTGCCTGCGAAAAGGCGGCGGCACAGGCGCAGCCGATCCTGCTGCAACGAACGGCGGAAGAAGGTATGCACGCCCACCAGGCCGCGCAGATACACCGTGTCTTTGGTGAACGCCGCGCCGCCGCCGGTGGGCACGCCACGGAACACGCGTTGCGCCGAGGAAAAACTTTCGGTGGGGTTCTGTCCCGCCTGGATGAAATAGCCGAACACCTGGATGAAGTCGGCGCCGTCCAATGCCATCGCCACCGCTTCGATGCGCAGGCTGATCCGTTTCATGCGCTCGATGTCGATGCTGCCGGTGATCTGTTCAGCGAAAGTGGCCAGGCCTTCCTGGGTGGCGGTGACGCGCGGCGAGGACAGGGCCAGGCTGGGCAGATGGATCTGTTCGCGCCCGTTCAAGGCCGTCAGCGAATGCACCAGCGCTTCGTGCTGCAGCAGTTGGCGGCGATCGTAATCGCTGAACGCGGCTCCCTGGCGCAGACGGATGCGGGTGGCGCCGGCCGCGGCCTTAGCGATCAGGTCCGGATCCAGCTCCACGACGATCACCCGGCTGCCGAAGAAATCGTCCAGATCGCCCTGCAGTTGCAACTGCAATGCGGTGGCGGATACCGGAACCTGTTCTTCCGGCGCCAACAATTCGTGATCCAGATCGTTGGCGATATCGATGAAATGCCGCGCCGCCTCGCGCGCGGTCGGCCCGTCGCCGGGCAAGGCTTCGTCAGGCTGGCCGAACAGCGCGATGGAATGCGTGGTGACCGCGGGCGAACCTAGCGATTCCAACAACTGCGCCGCGGTATCCCAACTCTGCGCCGATTCGCGCAGATAGACGCCCAAGGGATGCGAAGCATCGGCGGCGACGGCGATCTGAGCGAGCTCGCCTCGCGCTTCGGCGAAATCCAGCTTCGGGTAGTCGATCTCCGGCAACACCGGCTGCCCGCGCGCGTAACTCTCCAAAAACGGCGCCTGCGCCGCAGCCGGCCAACTGGCCAGACTCAGCAACCTGATCCCCCGCACGGCCTTGACCATGCGCGCATCGAGCGCAGCGTGGTAGGCGATATCGGGAATCAGATCGGTCATCTCAGCTGCCTTGCTTCTGCGTTGCTGTTGCTGTTGCTGTCGCTGTCGCTGTTGCCAGAAAAATCCCGTGAGGCGCGGCAAGCGGGTCGGGATAAACCCCGCAGGGGCGGCGCACAAGGATGTGCGCCGTTTCCGGAGGCGCAGGATGCGCCTTCCGGAAATTCCCGGCCCGCTTGCGGACCCGGCGGCTTCATCGCCGGGCGCGGCGTTAGGACGGCTTTCTTTTGGTTACTTTTCTTTGCCGTTCAAAGAAATGTGACTCGCGCAAAGCGCGAAACGCTCTGGAGCTCTATTCGGATAGATCTCGCCAAGAGCGCCCCCATCCGCCTTCGGCACCTTCCCCCGCAAGCAGGGGAAGGGTTCTTTCTGAAGGAGTATGCCTTCTGATGGATGTCTGCTTATCGATGCTTCTAACGCTTCCCGTATTTATCGTCCAACCGCTTATTCAACGCCTTGCCCTGCACCCTGGCTTCGGATTTCTGCGCCAACCGCGCCGCCAGCTTATCCGCCGCCGCCGCCACCTCATCGCGTAACTTCAGATAATTGATGAACCGTTCCTCATCGATATCGCCCCGCTCGATCGCCGCGCGCACTGCGCACCCCGGCTCGGTCTGGTGCGAACAATCGCGGAACTTGCATTGTTCCGCCAACGCCTCGATATCGGCGAAACCGCTTTCGGAAAGCTCTTCCTCGCCGGTCGGCTTCAGCTCGCGCATGCCTGGCGTATCGATCAGGCACGCGCCCGACGGAAGAGGAATCAGCGCACGATGGGTGGTGGTATGGCGCCCGCGCGAATCGTTCTCGCGCACCGCCGCCGTCTTCATCCTGTCGATGCCCAGCAACGTGTTGGTGAGGGTCGACTTGCCCGCACCGGAAGAACCCACCAACACCGCGGTTTTGCCCGCACCCAGCCAGCCGTGCAGCGAGGCCACGCTGTGCGCATCCTTCGCGTTGACCGCACACACGGTGATGTCCTGCGCGGCGAGTTCGGCCAGGGTTTCGACCGCGTCGGGCGCGTAGTCGGTCTGGTCGGCCTTGGTCAGCACCACCACCGGCTCGGCGCCGCCTCCGCCGACCAGCATCAGATAGCGCTCGATCCGGCGCGGATTGAAGTCGTCGTCCAGTCCGCAGACGATGAACACCGTATCGACGTTGGCAGCGATCACCTGCTGATGGTAGTGCTCGCCCGCAGCGCCGCGCTTGATCGAGGTGTGCCGCGGCAGCAAGGCGACGATCTTCTTGCCTTCCATCAGCACCCAGTCGCCGACTGCAGCGCGTTCGTGGGACGGAAACCGGGGTTTCTGCCATTCCGGCAGCGATTCGGCCTTGAGCGCCGCTTCCGGCCCGTCGGCGACCACATACCCCGAACGATGCTGCTCACTGACCCGCGCCGGTTTGGCCTTCGGATGGGCCATGAAGGCTGCGGCCCAGACTGGATCTTCCGGCAGGCCGGCGTAAGGCCAGCCGATCAGGCGCAGAGGGGTGAAATCCATGGGGGTTTCGGGCATAGGCGCATTGTAGGCCTGCGGGCCCCTCCAGCCCCAGGAGCCGTCCCGGCGTGCGGGGAGTCCGTAGGTCGGGGCTACGCCCTCGACGTTCTGAGCGCTGGAACTACCTGAGCGCTGGAACTACCTGAGCGCTGGAACTGCGCGATGTCGGGGGCGTAGCCCCGACCTACTCGTTCTGTCGTGGGAGCGCCGTCCCGGTGCGAGCTCTCTGTATGAGCCACACCATGACCTGGAGAGCCAAGCTCGCACCGGGACGGC
>Ga0307513_10004772_pt1 | contig 18007 bp, 3 predicted proteins | sample 15_EM_MG_FD_202174 | JGI IMG/M metagenome (GOLD analysis project Ga0307513, IMG submission 202174) | Populus trichocarpa ectomycorrhiza microbial communities from riparian zone in the Pacific Northwest, United States - 15_EM | ecosystem: Host-associated > Plants > Roots > Unclassified | place... | reverse complement strand
GTACATCAGGTTTCCTAGTAGCCCTTAATAAATTACTAGGTGGCGACTCCAACGAACCAATCAAAGCAAAACGAGAAGAACGAAAAGAATCGCCAGCCGATGCCGCGCGGATATTTTGACGTGGGACAGTAATGATAAAAAAAAATCATCAAGTGAAGAACTTGATCAAATCTTATTATCAAGAAGAGAAGTGAGAAGAACCCTACCATTAAGAAATTCTCAAAAGAAAAAAGAAAGTTCAAACCCTACCATCGAGAAGAACAAAGTTCGGTTCTAGTTAAAGGGGATTGTTAGATGGGATCTCAGGTTAACCCAACCACACAGAGATTTTATCTTTAGTTAAAGGGAATTGCTATATGGGATTTCAGGTTAACCAAGCTATACATAGATTTTGGTTTTGGTTAAAAGGGATTGCTACATAGGATCTTGGGTTAACCTAGCCGTACACAGATTTTAGCTTTAGTTAAAAGGAATCACCATATGGAATTTTAGATTGACCGAGCTACATATAAATTTTGGTTCTAGTTAAAAGAGATCATTAGATGGAATCTCAGATTGACCAAGCCTTACATAGATTTTAGCTTTGGTTAAAGGGAATCACCAAATGGAATTTCATGTTGACTGAACTACACACAAACTTTGGTTCTAGTTAAAGGGGATCGACATATGAGATCTCAGGTTGACCGAACCACATATAAATTTTAGTTTTGGTTAAAGAGAATTGTCAGATGGAATTTTAAGTTAACTAAGCTACACACAGACTTTGATTCTGGTTAAAAGAGATTGTTAAATGGGATCTTATATAGGTTAATCGAGCCGCAAACATATTTTTTTAGGTTTTGGTTAAAGGGAATTGTTAGATGGGATTTCAGGTTAACCCAACCAAATAAAAAATTTAAGGGATCGTCAGATTGGGATCTCAAAATAACCAAGTTGTATATAGTTTTGATAATTAGTTTCTAGTTGAAAGGGATTACTGCAAAGACAGAGTTTTAGATCAACCGAGTTAAAAGTTTTGACAAGATCACTTAACCAATCTTTGCTCCATAAGTATTGTAAAGAGAGGGCATTTGTTATTATCCATTTTTAGGTCCTACACAAAAAAGAGAAGATACAAAAGAATCAAAAAATTATTATTATTAGAAGAAAAAAACCAAAAAAAAAATAGTAGTGGGAAGAGGATGTTAGAGCGCCTATAAAATGGCCAAAAAAGGTTAACAAAGTTTAAAAATACAAAGATTGAAATTTGATTATATATTTTTGATTGGTGAAGGCTCTATTGACAAAAAAAAATCAATTTTAGGAAGAAAAGTTCAACCTCAGATATTTAAGGACTCAATTAGATTTTGTTGAAAGTTTAATTGAGTTTATAAAAGGTTTGATTGCAAGAAACGTTGATTTTTAAGTCAATTTAGGCTTTAATTGAAAGAAATTAAAGTTTGGGGCAATTAGGGACTCAATTGCATAAAAATTAAAGTTTGATAGGCAATTATGGACTTGATTGAAGAAATCCAAAATCAAGAACCAAACTAGAAAAGACGCGTAAATATAGGGGCTGAAATTGATCGAATCAGGGGCCAAATTGAAGAAATTAGAAGCTTGTTGATTAATTGTGGGCAAAAATGCACAAATTCAAAACCAATGATCAAAGTGAAAAGGCGGTCAACTTCAGGGTTGACATTTGAATTTGGCAGGCATGCAATTGAATTGATTCTTAAAATCAAAATCTTAATTGAGGGCTTGGTTTAACAAATTGAAAATTAAGGACTGATTTTGAAACAAAAACTTTTTGGTGCCATTTTCAAAAATTAATTGAGGGCATGTTTTGTTCAAAACAACATCGTTTCATTCAATGTTCATATAAAAAAAAAAGGAAAACGGTGTCGTTTTGAACGGCACCATATATCTTTTATTTCCCTTAGACGCACTACAGGTAGGGGAAGAAGAAGATTGTTCCCTGCTTCCCCTGTAACGCCTTTCTCCCTCTCACTCATAAATATCCAAAACCCGACATAACCCACACTTATGGCCTATCACCAAATTGAAAAAACAAGGGGGAGAGGCACTACGGGCGGCCGCCCACCCACCCTACCCATTCAGTATGATTAGACTAGGTAGGTTGGCTCTCTCCCCCTTTCTCTCTTATAAATACCAGAGGTTGAGACAAGAGAGGAAGGAGGAGAGAAGGACAAGCAGAAAAAAAAACAAAGAAAAAGGGATTGAAGAGAGCAAAAAAAACAAAAGAGAAAAAAAAAGAATAAAATAAAGAGGGGGTGACGAGGAAAGAGACAAAAAGAAAAATAGAAAAAAGAGAGGAAAGAGATTGAAACAGAAATGAAAAAGAAAAGAAAGAAAAACAAGGGAGAATAAAGGAAGGGTAGGGAAGAGAAGAAGAAAAACGATGGAGAGGTCGAGGATAGACTAATAAGAAAGAAGAAAGGGAACACAGGAGAAGAGAAAAAGCAAAAAAAGAAAGCACATATAGAAAAAAAGGAAGAATCACTAGCCAGCAAAGCAATTCCTAGTTTACGGCCACCTTGTTGGGAAGAATAACCACAAGCGCTACCATCAACACCACCGTGAGCCACTGTTAGGTTAACTTCCCTTTCCTTTCTTCCTCCTCCTTTTTTTCCTTATTTGGCATCATGTCCATTGTTTTGCTAGTGAAAAGTGGAGAGTGTGAATTATAATTCACTCTTCACTGTTCATAGGCCAGACCAGGGCCAACCCAAACCAAAATGCGTTAGGCTGGGTCTAGCCCAGTCTTCTTTGAAATAGTTTAGTTTGGCCAACTTTGGCCCAACCCTTGTTTTTGGTTGATATTGGCCTAAGTATTTTGGACAAACTTCGGCCAAATTTCTTTTTGGGCCGAACTCAAACCAATTCCTTTTGGGTCGGTCTTGAACCAGCCCAAATAATTAGGCCCAACCCAACCCTATAGATTATTATAATATAATAATGATATATAATGCAATATTATATATATATATATATATATATATATATAACAAAAAAATTTCAAAAATCCTTTAAAAAAAATGTGATTTTCTTGTGATTTTTCTATCAATTTTGATTGATATTGATTTCTATTTTTATATTATAAAGATATAAATCTAGTATTAAAATACCTGATTTTCTTAAAAATATTTCAAAAAAAATTATATAGAAAAAACAACAAAAAAATGTCTTGTTTTAATGCATACAACCAAGTCTCTTAAGCTTATAAGAAATTTTCATATCGTATTTTTATACAACAAAAATGTTTTTTAAAAAATATCTATTTGCATATATTTTGAGCTTTAATAACCAGTTTATTAAAGCCATGAAAACTAGGCTAATATTTCAAAAAAACCAAAAAAATTATTTTGTTTTCTTTTAATATCTAGGATTACGAACTTGTACCTAAGATGTCTTCCTAATATTAAATAAGAGATAGTTCTTTTTTTGTTTACAATAGAACGATTAGGTTTTACCTTGATAAGATAAGGATTTCTTTATTGATGAGGACTTTTCTTAAACCTTAGACAGACCAACAATTAGAAAACACAACAATATATTAGTTTATATCAAACAATTAAACAATGTAGCTTACCTAAGGTAAGGCATATTAGGGGTGTTTATATATTTTCTTTACGCAAACAGTCACCGTGCCCAATCTCTAAGACCAGTTACGATTTCTAGTAACTAAAAGCTTGGTGGCGACTCCAATTCTCTCTTTCCTCTTATAAAAGATAAGAAATTCTTATCTTCCCCTTTTCCCAATTTTTAGATACCAAAAGTGGACTTTCATCACGACATCGCACATGTGCGACACTAGATGTGCTGGTGATGTCTAGCTTTGGCAATACTATTATGTGTCTAATATTGAAACACCACGAATTGCCCTTATATCTCAGGCTAATGTCATAGACATACCTTAAACCCATTTATAATGTTGATTTATTTGATTCTTCATCTTAGGACAATGCTTTCATGTATTTTAATCTTGTGAATAAACTCAATTCTAGGTTAGGTGGGGAATAATGGTTTGCCTCATGACTTTCAGTCGGAGTTCAGACTCCTAAAACATCTAACTATGCCCCAACCATTTCTTGTAGACCCCTATACTGTCTTTATAAAAGGTGGGTTGATACTTTTTTCTAATATGGTCTTGTGTCATCTACCTTTTCTCCTAACTACCACCTTCCATGCCACCTTGCAAACATTACTAGATTTAATAGTTTTATCATTGGTGTTTCTGTTTGTATTTGTCAATATTCTAATAGTAAAATTTGCCTTATTCTTTGGATGGTGTAATAATTTGAGGAACTCTCTTAGCCATAAAAAATACCATAAAGGCTATGGTATAGATATTATCAAGAATACCCCTTAAAGAATGGAAATCCATTCACACAAGTGAGTTTGATACATTTTCTAATAAGGTCTTGCCCCCTCTATTTTTTTTTCCTAACTACCACCTATCATGTTATCTTGCAAATATTATTATTAGATTAAATAGTTTTATTATTGATATTTATATTTATATTTATTGATTTTCTGATAGTAAAATTTAGCTTATTCTTCGAAATGATGCAATAACTTGAGCAACTCCCTTGGGCATTTGAAAGAATGTCGTTAAGGCTATCTATAGTTTATCTATAGTTTCTTTGTTTAATTTTGAGCTTTTTTCAATCTATTTATACCACAAAAAACAAACTCAAAATAATTGAACTTGTACCTCATCAAGGGTGGATTGATTTCCAAAGCAAAGTACAATTAGAACTTTATTTCGAAATAGAGATAGTTCTGGATTGCATTACAAAGCATTGTACACTTGGAACTTGTATTTCCAACTAGAGATAGTTCTGTTGACCCGGAACTTTAATTCCAAATAGAAATAGTTCAGTGTAGAGAGTCACAGTCTTAGTACATAGTTGGGATTAGGGTGGAGAGATGAGACTAGTTGTGAAAGGGCGTGGAGTACAAGTAGCCTCCAAAGGCTTAGCCTTTTGTACAGAGATAAGAGCTTTTACTATGCTCATATCTATCAGTTCCTGTCCGACTCTTTCCCATTCAAAGCACTGAATAAGTGCAGCCAATGCCAGCATCACTCTGCGCATGGCCATGTGATTTCCAGGGCAAGCCCTTCTCCCAATACCGAATGGGATGAATCCTTGTTTTTCCCCTTCATTATTAAGACCTTCAAATCTCTCCGGCTTGAAGCTCTCAGGATCTTCCCACAACTTGGGATCCCGATGTATGGCCCATACATTCACCATCACAATCGTGCCTCGTGGTATCTCGTATCCACCTATCATGCAGTCTTCAGATGGTGCATGAGGCAGCAAAAGTGGGGCTGGAGGATACAAACGAAGGGTCTCATTAACGACACAACGGAGATATCTTAGCTTGGGAAGATCAGACTCTTGTACCAAGCGCTCATGTCCGACTTCCCTGTCAATCTCTGCTTTCACCCTCTCTAATCTCTCTGGATGGTTCAGCAGAAATGTCATTGCCCATTCTGTAGTGAAATCTACTGTATCTACTCCCGCCAAATAGAATGTCTGTGGTAGATGAAAAATTCATGCTCAGACAAAGACAATTACTTATATTAATATTGCTTAATTTTAACTAGGGATAAATCCAGACTTTGGAAAGTGGGGTGACCAAACCGTACAATTTTTACAAATTTTTTTTTTTTTTTAATTTAAGAGATCTTTAGAAAACATGTAAAACTTCGAAGGGCCAATAAGTTAGGTTTTCTAAGTTGCTTACCGCCATGGTACCCTTGACAACTTCATCCGTATACAATTCAGGGTCTGATTTTTGGAGGGCCAATAGACTTCCAATCACAGTTTTCTGATCCTTCACTCCTTCAGCAGCAGGATTACTTGTCACTGAACTTGTTTCCTTTCGTTTCACCTCTTCTATCAATCCCTGCAAGAATTCATCCCTCTCTTTAAACACCTTTATCACACTCTCCTCCTTCACCTTGTAGCCAACCCATTTCAAAATGGTCCCTGTATTTGAAGGGAATATCTTTTGGACATCCTCAAGACACTGCTTTCCTGAATCGATACAGGCAGCCTTCTCCTCTTCCACCCACTTCTTTCCAGCAATCATCTTCATAATTACATTGAGAGAGGTGATTGTGAAGAAATAATTCAAGTCCACATTCTTGGCTCCATCATCAGAGACTTTGGACAGAATTAGGCGGAGAAGGGTGCGAACTTCTTCAGTAATGGCAGTTGACCTATCGAGGCAGCTTCGAGAAAACAGTTCAGTGACTGAGAAACGTCTCAGAGTCCGCCAGAGATGGCCATACGGAGCAAATAAAAAGGCAGCGTAGTTGTAGCTCCAATAATGGAAAAATATGCTCTGAGGCCTGTTGGCAAAAACTATATCATTCTTGAGGAAACATTCTTCAGCAGCTGATAAAGAACAAACAGCAACAATGTTTTTGCTGCCTAATTTAAGAGTAAAAATTGGGCCGCATTTATTTGAAAGAATTGCTAGCACTTTATGCATTGGTGGCTTCGTGACAAGGTGGAGATGGCCTATGATCGGAAAACGGAAAGGACTTGGCGGTAAGTTGCGGGAACGTTGGAATACAAGTTTGAATACAAGAAAGCTGGAGAGGAAGAAAGCAAGGCAGTAGTACATGTAGTCCATGGTGAAGTGCAAATTATTTGTAAGCATTGTGGGTTGCTGTGGATGGAGAACAAGGTTTAAATAGATAGATATGAGATAAGGGAAGAGATTTTTATTTTTTAATAGCAGTTACTTCGATTACAAACATATCTAAATAATATTTTTAAAAAAATTATTTTTAATACAAATAAATAAAATAAAAATTGGATTGTCTGCAAGGTTCTTACGTTGGATTGCGAAGATGATTGAAAGGTTATTTCACGTGCAAAGAATTAAAAATAAAAAAAATTGATCGGATATATTGTTTCATCATTGAAAAAGGAACAAATGTGTAATAATTCGTTAATTAATAGGCCATGATTTAATGCAATAATTTTTAAATGATTAATTAATGACAATTACACTTGATAAGGTATACTAAGTTAATAAATTGTAAGAAACTTATAGTGAAACATTTATGTAGAAAACAAGGATTCTCCGAACACCAAAGCAATATATAGTTAAATAAGTAATTACAATAGATTAAAAGAAAAAATTAAATTCTAATGAAAAAGTAATCAAATTCCTTCTTTAGCCACTAGAGTTCAGAGTACTTCAAGCGAGGGGAAAAATACCATAATTAATTGAAAAATAAATCTTGATAATTAACTCGTGTTAGAAAATAAATTATAAAATAGACATAGTTTATGTTTGATCAAAGTGATAATTATATGAGTTTAACAATTAAGGACTGATTAGTATTATATCATTTAGTGATAAATATATGATTGCTTAATGTCCCATCCATCCGACAATTTAAATTATAAGAAACTGTTAAGCCACGATAGAACCTCAGAGTCCACGTCATTCTAAGAGGTGCCATAAACGAAATCTCAAATATTTAGGATGAGCTGGATGTGAGTGAATGCATGCATAATAGAAAAGGCCATTAGACATGGGTCGTGGCTATTAAAGAGTAATGGAAGGAGTGGTTATGCGAGTTACAACACTATTTATGACCATCAGTTATATTTTAATTAATTTCAAGTTATTAGTGGTTTTAAAGTTTTTTTGTATTTTAGTTTTATCGTTCCTTTTGTATTTTTTTTTTTAATGTGGATATCCAGGTCAGCTTATGTACACCTCGACTAATCTCATGGACCCTGAAATTAACGATTATATAAGCCTTCAATGACCATCATATAAAAAACTAGAGAACTCAAACATGAAATTATAAAAAAAAAACAATTTTTTTAATTGCAAACTCAAGTTAACCACTATGTTCCTTTGAATTTTAGTTTTACCTGTACTTAACTTTGACTATTTAAGCAGCCAAAGCTTAATAGGAGGAGATACATATTTTTCAGTAAAAAAGCGTGGTACAGTTTTCACCCGACAATTTAGTACAGATAAAACTGAAACCAATTGTTTAACAATTAAGGACTGATTAGTATCATATCATTTAGTGATAAATGTATGATTGCTTAATGTCCCATCCATCCGACAATTTAAATTATAAGAAACCAAGTGCAAAAAAAAATGAATCCTCGGTTTCCAGCAATAACAAATAACACTGGATTTACTTATTAGAGATGTAAGTTTAAATTTCATAAATTTCAGGATTATTATAAGTTTATATGATCGTTAACTTTAGAATTTCTAGAATTAAATAAAATACACGCAAGTTAATTCAAATATCCACATTAATATATATAAAAAATTGACACAAACAAGCTTTGTTTCATCTCTATCAACCACTCCAACCCAGCAGTCACTATATCCATCTGTCCAACCTACAAAGTTTATGTCATGGGAAAATAACCCCACTCAATTCTCAAAAAAAACATTTATGTCATGGGAAAAAAAACTGCCCCACCCCGAAACAAAAGCAAAAGAGAAAATGATCAAAGATAATTATACGGATTGTAATGTTTATTTGATATTTATTTATCACCACGAGTTTTAACTTTCTTGTTAGTTTATCGAGGAGGGGCAAGATTGGAGGATTGAGCACCCGCCAAGTGAAAAGACAGGAAAATTAAGTGGCACCATCAAATTTGATGTGAAAAGTTAACTTTGATCTTTCTATTTTTTAATTGATATATTTATAGTCCCTTTGATTTTAAAAAAATCACTTTTAATCCAAAATTTCATTTTCTTTTCTTTTGAGCCCATCGGTTTCGAGAGATGCAAGAGGTTGAAGAGAGAAAAATTCGTTGTTGGCACTAATAAAACTGCGAAGAGTCATGCTTTGCTTCTTCACATTTCATGAATTCATCGCACCAACAAGAGAAAAGATACACTCCTACATGCATCTTAAGTGTTGTTTGTATTTATTATGGTATTCAAAATCATTTACATTATGGTTTCAACACCAACATGAGCACTGTTCCATCTATATCAACCACTCCAGCCCATAGTTATAAAACCCGGACTAGCCCGGCGGGTCGACCCGGGGGCTGGACCGGTCCGGGTTTGTCAAAAGACCGGCCGGTGCAACGACCCAGCGGGTCAACCCGTGACCCGGGTAAGACCCGGGCGAGACCTATTTTTTTTTTCAAATATGGGATTTGAAACTTATCAGTATATACTCTATGTTCCTACAAAAAAAGTTATGTTTTTTCAATGTGGGATTTGAAACTCATTAGTATATATGCTCTATGTTCACAAGAAAAAAGCTATGTTTTTTCAATGTGAGATTTGAAACCCATTAGTATATATGCTCTATATTCCTAAAAAAAAATTATATTTTTTCAATGTGGGATTTAAAACTTATTAGTATTGCGTGAAAACATTAAATTCATGATTGGAGATGGATCCTCCGTTCTCTTTTGGTGTAAATAGGATCAAATGCTTTGCATAGCATTTTCCCTAGGCTTCAAATGCTTTGCTTATCAAGGGCCTCTTGGCTGGGTCAACCCTCAGGCCGGGTTTAATAACTATGTTCCAACCCAGCAGTCACTATATCCATCAGTCCAAGCTACCAGCCACAAAGTAATTATTGGTGTGTGTTTTTTTCCTTGATAATCAATATCTAGGATTTAAAGTTGATTGCAAAGAATCCTCTTATCTCGTAAAAACATTGTTTGCTCAAGATTTGAGTGGTTTTTTTTTAGAAATATTCTTTTTGTTTACTATTTTTAACTATTTAAATATGCTGATGTTAAAATATAAATTTTAAAAATAAAAAATATTATTTTAATATATTTCTTATCAAAAAACACTTTATAACATAAACTCCACCGCACTTCCAAACATATATTTTTTTCTATCTTTACAAGCTTTAGTTGTACCACACTCACCTAGACTTACTAACTTTTATTTGTATTAACCAATGATGGAACTAGATGAATATATATTTTTAATTTTATTTTTATTTAAAATCTTTAAAGGATAGTTATGATTTCTTATTATCAATAACAATTTTTAAAAAAAAAAATTATCCTAATTAATCTTAGACATATTTCTCTAGCTTGAAGCTCTCGGACCCTTCCCACGATTTGGGATCCCTATGTACGGGCCCATACACTGACCATCACAATCATGCCTCGTGGTATCTTGTATCCACCGACGATACAGTCTTCAGAAGGAGCATGAGGCAGCAAAAGTGGTGATGGAGGATACGAACGAAGGGACTCATCAATGACGCATCGGACTCTTCTACCAAGTGCGCATGTGGACTTGCCAGCTGCATCAAAGACACTTCACATTCACCCACCAGCTACAATCCCGAGTTCAGGACTTTTGAGCAGCATAAAAACTCTTCCCAGTGATCACGGTAATTGGCATCCTATGGATCGTCATAGATTGAACACTAAGAAAGAAGCTTACTGACCATCTGTTCCGGGCCATAGCTTGACGGACTGAGCTGTTAATTTCTTGGAAATAACCTACTGGTCAGATGGATAACGTTTTGAGGAGATTCCTTTCCGAGTCCTTGAACTCCCTCCGAGTGAAATCCTGTAGCCTGTAGGTTCCCCTCCTCAACCCAAAATGCCCACGCTCAAATCTTAATTAGCCAGAGACCATACATTTTCGGAAAAAGAGTTAGGGTATAATATTGCTTTTTCTTTTTAATCTTTTGTTTCTCGTGTCTTTGTCATCGGCTGGTTTCAAATGATAGGTTCTTGGTCAATGATCAGGATCATCACCCTAAGCCTTTCTAAACTTCTTCTTTTTTTTTCTTTTAGGAGCAAGGACAGGATTTCAAACTCTTATAACAACTAGAGTAATTATTTTTAATTTATTAAGAAATAAAATAGAGAGTGGGAGGGTGTTAGGGGGCATTAAAACATACAAGTTAAGTAAATGTTGAAGTCAAACATGATTTTTCGTGCAAGAACAAGCAATAGACTTCGTCTTTGGGCAAGAAAATTGAACAATTGTGCCAAAAAGAATAACTTCCTCGGTTATAAGATCATTGACATAAAAAACAGAGTGAAATTAAAAAAACACAATTTTCACAACAAAATTGTTGAACAAATAAGAGTTGTTTTTTAATTTGCGGAACATGTAAGATGTTAGACTAAGTAAAGGCTTGTTTTGGAGTATGTAAGGTAATAATAGTAATTGATGAAAATGTTTGGGTGGTAATGCTTGAGTATTGGTTATGTGAGCCAAATATGGTTTGGGATGTTGTTGTTGTTGTGTTTATAGGTATTAATACGGGACAAAATTTTAAGTAGGGCCTCATATAGAGGAATCTGTGTTGAAATTTCACAAAATTGAATAAATTCTTTGTGTTAAATGAAAAATCCCCATTATGTTGGAGATGCATTTGTATTGTACAGTTTGTGTTTTTGTATTGATTTAAAAGGACTATGTATAGGGTAAATTCTATTTAAATATAGAAAAAATTCACTCCATTTTACATATAAATGTTTAAATCAAATGTTGAAATTGCATTAAAAGGCTTGAGGAGTTACATAGCCGCCTATGCTGTCAGAACACGGTGCCTAGCCTCTATATACTGGCGTGTGTGACACATATACCAGCCAATTTGCACAACTTGAATACCCTAGCCCACCATATTTTTTTCACATTCAATTTTTTTCCTTTAACATTTAATTGCGCCAAAATTTTATTTTATTGTGTTAAACCGAGCATCAATTAAGTGCCGTGATTTTTTCTTAACATTGCAAAAACCTCATATCTAGACCACCAAAACAAACTATCAATTCAAATCCAAAAAAAAATCAATGAAATATCAAATTAAAAAAAAAAGTGATCGAAAAATCATCTATTGACTGTGTAAATCAATCTATGATATTATCAAATAAAAGAGATTGAATATTTGTTTAATCTTCAATTTCAATCCTAAAATCCCTAAGTTTTTTAAATCAATGAAATTTAATTTAATTTTGTCAAACTAAGCATCAATTGAGTGACGAAATATTCCACCGACACCACAAGGTCCCCTCATATACAGGCACAAAAATAAATCACAAAGACCAATCCTAGAACAACACAATGTTAAAGGGTTAAATAAAAAAAATTAAGGAACTAAAATGAAAAAAGGAAACTCAGGGATTAAAAAAAAACATTTCATTATGCAAATTCACATTGAAATCCCTCCCATGCCACAATAAATGAATAAATGAATGATAAATCTTAGTTTTTTTAATAGTTATTGTCATATGTATTTATGTTCATATTTTTATACTTATTATCATTGTCTTATGTATGCATTTATGTTCATATTTTTATACTTATAATCATTGTCTTATGTATGCATTTATGTTCACAACAACCACTACAAGATTTAACAGTTTTACCGACGGAATTTTTCCATCGGCGTAAGACACATATTCCGTCGGTAATTAATTTACCGACAAAATCGCCGACGGAAATGCTCTGTCAGTGAATCTTTCATCGGTAATTTTTTGTCCGTCGGTAAATCCGTCGGAAATAAAAAAATAAAATTACCCGCTTCATTTCGTCGGTATATCCCTCGGTAATAATTTTTTTATTACTGACGGATTTACCGACGGAAATTTCATCGGTAATTCCGTCGGTAATTATTTAAAAAAATATAAAAAAAATCATTTTATAAAATTATAAAATAATTAAATTAACATAAATCAACACTTTATAATATATACTCAAAATGCTTGAAAAACAAATAAGAAAATCAACTCAAACAAATTTGCAACAAATAAATTCAACTAAAAAAATTCATATGAAAAAAATGAAGTTGCAATTGCTAAAAATTTAAAAATCCTATAAATAAACAAATCTCACAACAACATTTATACAATTATTAAGAACAAAAACAATTAAAAATAAAATAAAAAACAAATATAGTGAAAAAAATCATGAAAAAAAAAAAAGAAAAATCTTACCTTAATGTAGTTGCAAGTGAAGCTAAGGAGAGAAAAACATTTTCGTAAAGCATATTAATTAAAAAAAACTAAGAGGATAAAAGAAGAAAGAAGAAGAAGACATACCCAAGCATGGAGAAAAAGAGAAAGAGATGAGGAGAGAAAAGAAGAGAAAGAAATAGATATTGATGTTTTTTACATATAGTGAAGAAGAAGAAGAAGTAGAAGTAGAAGTAGAAGTAGAAGTAGAAGTAGAAGAATAAGAAGAAGAAGTAGTAGAAGAAGAAGAAGAAATAAGTCTGTCTCTTGTGAAATAAGGGATTCGGGCTTTTTATTGGAGCGAGTTAGCGACGGATTTACCGACGGATAATTGAATATTAATATTTTTTAATTATTCCATCGGTAATGCCGTCGGTAATATTTAATTTAAATTTTCAATTTCGTAAAAAGTTTGTAGAAACCGCCAACAATTACCGATGATTTTTCAGTCCGTCGGTGATTCCGTCTGTAATATTTAAATGAAAATTTTAAATCAATTGAATTTTTTCAGAAAACCGCCAAATAACACCAACGACTTTTCAATCCGTCGGTGATTTTGTCCGTAAAGAACAACAATTAACAGTGCAATTGGAAAGTGAACAGTTCTGGAGCTCTCTGGAAAATACCGATGAATTTTGACCGTCGGTGATTCCCTTTGTAATTGACATGATGAACAGTGTAAACAAGTTTACCGATGGATTTACCGACGAAAATTTACCGACGAAAATATTCCCTCGGTATTTCCGTTTGTATTTATCGGTTTTCTGGTAGTGAGCTGGAGATATGTTAGAAAAACTACATTAACTTATTTTTTAGAAATTGTATTAATATTTAAGTCTCTTGTCAAATTAGAAATAATTTCGTGTCAAATTTCTTGTCGAATCAAATTATATTAAATAGAAATCTCACATGATAAAGCTTTCAAGCTTATATGAAAATCTTGATTGATACAATCATACAACTGTTAATTAGAGGATTTGTAAATCTAAAAAGCATATAAGAGAGATTTTACCTTTTTAACGTATTTTTAATACACAAAATTTATGTATAGTGTTAACTAGCTAGTGAATACTAATCTCTTCTTAATCTAAACCGATGGCAGAATCATATTCTTTCAACAAATTCATTTTATATCAAATAATATCAAAGTCATTGTCATATGCATTTATGTTCATCGCCAGCTCATTTATAGTGTTTTCTTTTGCGATCCGTCACTTTCACATTTATATATATATATATTGACTACATGCATTTTATGTCTCATTCATTTAATGTTATAGTAAATGCCATATGCACAGAGATAATTTTTTTTTACATATTAGTATTAACATATATTTTATATATTCATATATAATAAAAATATTTTCCTTATGCAAAGTTAAGTCTATTTAAACTTGGTACCTAGAAGTTTTTAAAATAAGACAATATGTTTATATATGGATTTTAATATTTAATTTGCAATCTATGTTCATATTTATGTAGTTGACAATTTTTTTTTTTTAGATTAATGTGGGTGTCTGGGCCAGCTTGCGCGCACCTTGACTAATCCCACGGGCCCTGAAGTTAACGACCATGTAAGCCTCCAGTAGTTATTATATGAACAATCACAGGGTTCGAACCTAAAATTACAGAGGGAACAAACCTCTTAATTCTAAATTCTTATCATTAGACCACCATCTAGATGGTTAATAGCTGACAATTTTTTCATCCACCTGACTGGTAGGAAAACGTAAATCTCATCAGTACATCGCCAGCTCATATGCCATTCTCACATTTATATATTCATCGCCATTGTCATTTGCATTTATGTTCATGATACCTACAGATATACTAGAAAAACTTGATTAACTTATTTTTTAAGAACTACATAAATATTTTATTCTTTTTTTAATTAGAGATATTTTTTTTAGCTATTAGTATCACGTTTTTTCTCTTCAAAGAAAATGGGATCCACTTGACTGGTGATAGGTAAACGTGTTTTCCAGTCTGTCCTCTCTATTTTTTTAGTTCCCCTGTCACCACCTGTGAGGGGGTATTTACAGTGGTTGAGAGAGTGGGAGCTACCTATCTCTGTCCAGTCACGTGGTTAGGGCAGCTTTTATGCAGCCCCTCACAGGGCTTGTCTCCCCTGCCTCTTTTATCATGGTGGTAGGGTCATGAGAAGGTGTGGGTTATGTCAGGGTTTTTGGACAAGTGAGAGGAAGAGAAAGGGAGAGACGGCGCAAAGGAGGGGAAGAAAAATCTTCTTTCCCTGTAGTTGCGCTTCCGGGGGGAAAAAAAAGATACAGTGTAGTTCAAAAGGACACTATTTTGAGATTTTTTTTTACTAAACAGTGTATAAAATAGTATCGTTTTATACAAAATCCAGTGTTTTATTTAAAGGAAATGGCTTTAAAAAATTTATTTTCAAATCAATCTTTAATTTTTTATTTGTTTAATGAAGTCCTCAATTGATTTTAAAAAATCAATTCAATTGCATCCTTGTCAAATTCAAACGTCAGCCTTGAAGTTGGTCATCTTTTTCACTTTGGTTTTTGGTTATGAATTTATGCATTTTGACCATCAATTGATCAATAAACTTCAAATTTCTTCAATTTAATCCTTGATTCAGTCAATTCCAACCCTTATATTTACTCATCTTTTCCGGTTTGGTCATTGATTTTGGATTTCTTTAATCAAGTCTTTAATTGGCTTTCAAACTTTAATATTTATGCAATTAAGCTCCTGCTTTGACCAAATTAACTCTTGAAAATTATAATTCGATCCTCAAACTTTAATTTCTTTCAAATAAAGCCTAAATTGACTTTAAAAAAAAAATTTATCTTGTAATCAAACCCTTTATAAACTCAATTAATCTTTCAACAAAATTTAATTGAGTCCATAAATATCTGATTTTGTACTTTTCTTTCTCAAATTGAATTTTCTTTGTCAACAAAGCTCTCATTAGTAAAAAATATACTGTCAAATTTTAATTTTTGTATTTTTGAACTTCCTCAACCAATCTTTAGTCACTTTCTAAGCGCCCTTGTGTCTTCTTTTCACTCCTATATTTTATTTTTGTTTTCTTTCAATAATTTTTTTGATCTTTTTGCATTTTTTTTATGGGGACCTAAAAATGGATAACAACAAATGCCTATCATTACAATTCTTGTCATAACCCAAATTTAAATTTTTACCCTTTTTATTCTTACTTTATAAAAATAATAAAAATAATAATGAAAAATGATGAAAAAATAAAAAATGAAATTAATGAAGAATAAATTGAAATTTGGGTCAAGGCAATATAAATTGAAAGATTGGGGACTTAATTAAACTTTGGATTAGTTTAACTAACCAGATCAAGAGCTTAATTATAGAATTGATAAATTTTAGAAATTGATTGAACTTGGAATTAGTTTAATTAATGAAATCAGGAGTTTGATTGAAGAAATACCAAAGTTTAGAGAATTAAAAATTGAATTGAATAATTCAAAAAAACAAGGATTGTGCTGTAAGTTGTGCTAAAATCCAGGGGTCCAATTATAATTTATCCAAGGGCTTGATTACAAAATTTCAAAACCCCAATAACCAAATTGAAAATAGCCATTTGAATTGGGAAAACAGAGTCGTTTCAGAAAAATAACCATCATAGCATAACCCAATGAACTTTTAGCAATTTAAGACAAAACCAACAATGCAGTCTGCCTTAAGCAGGACATTTAAGGGGTGATAATATCTTTCATTTTACGTAATTAGTCCCGTATCATAGAATCTATGTAAACCAGTTAAGGTTTCTAGTGACCATAATATTAGGTGGCTACTATTTAAACCAGACCTTTCCCATTTTAAGAACAAGATGTCAGAAATCTATTCTTTTTATTGATTTATTTTTAAGATCGCCGCGATGTTGGGTACAACAATACTTACGGAGCAAAAACTTGTCAAGTGCTTTGTAGAGTAAGTTTGTAATGATAAACAAAATGTTCTTCTGAAACTGATATTATCAAAACCTTTAGCTAAGTTGATCTGAAACTTTGTCTTTGCAGCAATCTCAATCAAAACTATGTACAACTTGGTTATTCTGAGATCCCGATCTAGTGATCCTCTAAATTTTGTCTTTGTCTGGGTTAATATGAAATCTCATATGGCAATTCCCTTTAATCATAACCTAAAAAATATTATTCCTGATAGAAGGGTTTAAACTTTTTTCTTTCTTTTGAGAATTTCTTAATGGAATGATTCTTCTTACTTTTTCTTCCAATGCTAAGATAATACTGGTGGCTCGGTCAACCTGAGATTCCATCTGGCGATCTCCTTTAACTAGAACCAAAGTCTCTGTATAGCTCGGTCAACCTGAAATCTTATCTGGCAACTCCCTTTAACCAAAGCCAAGATAATGTTGGTGGCTCGGTCAACCTGAGATCTCATCCAGTGATCTTCTTTAACCAGAATCAAAGAAATCTGTGTTTGTGGTGGGGTTAACCTAAGTCCTATCTAACAATCCTCTTTAACCAGAACCAAAAAAATCTATATGTGTGGTTGGGTTAGCCCGAGATCCCATCTGGCGATCCCCTTTAACCAGAATCAAAGTTTATGTGCAGCTCAGTCAACCTAAAATCCTATTTGATAATTCCTTTCAACCAAAGTTAAAATCGGTGTTGCAACTTGGTTAACCTGAGATTCTATGTGGCTATCTCCCTTTTAATTAGAGATATTTATTTTAAATATTAGTATTGATATATATTTTATATATTCATATATACAAAAATATATGTGCAGATGTACACAGTATCATAAAATGATTTTAAAAAAAATATTATTTTTATATTTTAATTCTTATAAACTGTAGCAATGTTAATTAATATGTGATGTGCCTCTATATTCATATTAAGTAGTTGACCTTTTTTCCATCTGCTTAACTTTTTTTTTTTAATTTCCCTCTTTAAAGAAAACGGGATCGACGAAAACATGCAAGTCGTCAGTTCATCGCCAGCTCAAGTGTTTTCTTGTGTGATCTGCCATTTTCACGTTCATTTTCTCTTTTATCTAGAATTGATTTA
>Ga0307513_10004771_pt1 | contig 18007 bp, 6 predicted proteins | sample 15_EM_MG_FD_202174 | JGI IMG/M metagenome (GOLD analysis project Ga0307513, IMG submission 202174) | Populus trichocarpa ectomycorrhiza microbial communities from riparian zone in the Pacific Northwest, United States - 15_EM | ecosystem: Host-associated > Plants > Roots > Unclassified | place... | reverse complement strand
CTCTACTATGAATATTATTTATGTATAAATCATCTCATCATAAATCTCTAATATCTTTGTATGAGGTGCTTCATCATAGATTCATAATAAAATATCTTTTTGCGGGGCGTCTCATCCTGGATCCCACCACCAAAATTTTCAATAGCAGTAATTAATACATTTAGAAACAACACATGAATTCTTGGACTTTTTTTCTCAAGGGAAATATTGTCATCATCTCCTCCTATATAAGCACATCATGTTCTATAACCTCAGCATGAATCATTGAGCTCCAATACACATCATCTACAACCTCCAACCAAAACTACTAAGAATTGTTGAGCTTAATACCAACCAACACTAATGGAAGCAAATGATAACTGGATTTGTTACAAGTCAAAACTCTAAAGATTAAGAACACCAAATGGCTATTATAACCTTTTATATAGAAAAAAAATTAGAAAAATCTAATTTTTTTAACATAAAAAATTCTCTAAAGATTAAGAACACCAAAGGGCTATTATAACCTTTTATATAGAAAAAAAATTTAAAAAAATCTAATTTTTCTAACATAAAAAATTAGTTTTATTTTCTCAAAAAAAAAAATATTCATGCATTAGCTTCATTACGAGTGGAATCAAAAGTTTCTTTCAACATAAAAAAAAAATATACAGACATTATCAACGTGTTTTCTAACATAAAAAAAAATTAAATTGTGAACAAAAAAATTTGATACATGAACTTCATAAAACAAATCAAAAACCACATGCACCAATAAATGTTTTTTAAAAAAATTGTTACTGTTAACCAAAGACTAATTTGAGAGGCCGAGAAATAAATGCAAATTAAGATATATGATCTTATATTGTGGGGAATCTTTTAAAAAAATTTATTTAATTATATGAAAACCATATTTTTTGCATGAAGAGTAATAATTTAAATCTCAATTAAATAAAATAATTTGTTAGGACATTTCCTTCTTTTTCTTATTAATATTTTTTCTACTATTTTTTATTCTATGTTATTTATTTAATAAAAATCAAAAGCAATCATAACCATTATAAAATAAATTGGACAATTTGAAATAATGATAAAAAAAAATAGTATTTATCTAATTAAAACCCCTTTAAATTATCAACGCACTATATTGTTTTACTAGAATATTTGTTTTCTAAACTACATCATATTATAATCATAAAATCAGGTTTTTATTATAATAAATAATATTATGATAATTTTAACATAAATTTATTTAAAATATAAAAATAATACACCACTAGTGTGTTGTCATGGAGAAATTTTTAATAGTGTTATTAAACCAGATAGAACATCTTGCCTAGCCCATTTTCAAATCAAAATAATATCCAAAATATATTTTTAATTAATTTATTTTAATAAATTTTAATTAAAATTAAAGGAAAAATAAGAAAAAAAAAGCTAGGCACTTTGCACTGGATGACCAACACGCTTGGCCTGTTAAAAGGAAGGCCAGTCACATGGGCTTGCAAAGCTAAGCCCAATTATCTAGCCATATTATTATTTAAAATGAAAATGAAAGCACACGACAAGTTGTAAACTAGTTTTACTGTAACACCCCACCTCATTAGCAAGATATTGTCCACTTTGGACCTCCCAGTCCACCCATGTCCAGGGCTTCCACTCAGGTCCCCTTCACGGGTTTGTTCTTGGCAGCCACATATGGCCCCAAAATGCGTCTTACTAGTCAAGATGAGCATGCGCTTATAAGGCCCTGGCTCTGGACGCTCGCTTCCGATGTGGGATATCACATTTACTCTACACCTCTGGTAACTGGGAAAGCATAAACCGACTTCTTGGCCTCAAAACATCTATTTTCAATCCATTTTCACCTATAAACACCTAAAAAAATACCACATAAATCTTAATAATTTTAAATCAGTCAAAAAATAAAAAAATCATCATGAATCTAAAAACATTCTCAAGTTATGATTTATTTTTCCTCACAAAACCCAGAGATTAAAACACAAAATAAATAAAATGTACGAATAAAACGTGAAAAATTCAATAAACAAGGTTCAAAATTAAAAAACAAATTATGGACTAATATTTCAAAAAACATGCCTTATGTAAATTATGGACTCATATTTCAAAAAACATTATAAATAAATGAAAGCAATAAAAAACTCTCCAATGAAAACAAAGATGAATAAGTTTGTAGAAAATTGAATGAGTAGGGCTTATCATCACTCCTCCGAGCTAGTGTAATTTATTTATAATGTTACAGTATTAGTGTTTAATCTAAATATCCAATTTTAATCATATACAAATTATATCTCTCATATATTACATTATAAATCCTAATACAAGTTAAACTCTATCTTACTAATAGTCATGTGAATCCTTACTAATCTACAATTTTGATCATTTTAATTTATTAAGGATCCTTGTTCTGAGTAAGACTTAATCTTGTACTTACTTACACATACTCAAACTCATATGGTTGATTATGACTTCTAGTTATTTGTTCGATTGCTACTTAATTCTCTTGGTCAATTAGGACTTTTAAGATTGATCGATTTCATTGCTCATAATCGATTTCAACCTTTTCTTTTTTATACGATGGTAAACATAACTATTATTAATTGGTTAGCACATGAATATTTATTTTTAATGTTAACACATATGTATTCCTTAATATAATCTAGGCCAATTAGTTCTCGAGTCACTGAATTATTGATCAAATTAGAAATAACATTACTCCTAATATTAAAATGAGAATGAAATTTGTATGTCTTAAATATTTTTAATCGATAGCATTTTCGTGCTATCAATTGTTACTTACAGTCAATGAATCCAACCAAGTTTAATTATCATGCAAATTGACTAATAAGTGAGATTAAATTTTGACTTAATTTTATTAGTGTTTAACTAGGAATGTTATTGGGCAAATAAGAGTCATTTGTACCATTTCTTAACTTGATAATCTTAATATTTTCTTAAGTTTCTTTTCTTAAGATATAATTACTATAAATCCTACAAAATAAATTTGAGTATTCAACATTTACTTTTTTATTTAAATGTTACTTTATAAATAACAAAATTTATTTTATTTAACTTTAAGAATGTATGATCCTTATCATCATATTTTTATTAAATTGCAATTCTATACAAATCAATCTAAATTTATTTACTCTATAATTATGAATCTAATAATGAGGAAATTTTAATTAATGATTTTGAATTAAAAAGTAAAAATTAGTATATTGGTGTCTATTGGTATTATACATATAATGTCTCTATCAAGTATTAAGTGATACGTAATTTTCTTTCTCATAGAAGAAAAAAGAAAAAGGTGACATGTCATTTATAATGTTATGTATAAAATTCAAACAAAGATTAAAAAAAAAATTATTGTGTACCTAATGAGTGTAAAACATTAGATTATGGATGAATATGATTAAATAAGGATATATAGAAAATACGTCTAGTTTGACTCATTACTAATGAACTAAAACACATCGGTGTTTTATTGTTAAGAAAATATTATTGTAAACATTGTTCATCAACACTTATTTAATTGCTCACATCACTGTTTATAACATTTTTTTCTTTTGGGTCCTCGGATTTTTTTTTTCAATTCAATTATGAAACTTTATTTCATCTTAATTTAATGCTCACAAGTTGTATTAGCATGGTCTTATATGTTGATAGTTTTTACGCTTTACATGATCTTACAAATGTAGACTATAAAAGAATATTTTAATATCAAATTATAGATCGATATTACAAAGTAGAATTTTAGATTATAGTTAAGAGATTGAAATAACATGGACCAAAATTAACATAAAAAACAAGGTCGTTCTTAAAAAAAAAAAAAAACTTAGATGGATGACATGTTATCTGCTCTCTTTTATTTGAAAAAAAAAAGTCAAGTACACATGCCTAAACTTCTATGCCTAGATGAGCAGTCACTTTTTTTCTTTTAGGTCAAGCTTAGCAACGCCTAACCTTTTTTGTTTTATTTTTATTAATTTTGTTTTTCAAATTTAATGTTTAATTAATATTATCTCCTATTTGTTTCTTAGCATTTTTACTTTAATTTTCTTAAATAGTGATTAGTCTTTTGAATTATTTCTATAATTTCAAGATATTTCAAAGAGGTTATTATAATTTATTTCCTATTAAGTTTTAGATAGAGAAATTGTATTTTCACGATATATTTATAACAAGAAAAATTATATGTACTTAGTTACTAGATTAGCCTCAAGTAAAAATAAAAGAAAATGTATAGGATGAAAAGGACAATGAAGAATAAATGTTTGAATGTTCAACTATCTTTTGCTTCTTACAAGAAAGGTCAAATTTATACTTTAATATTTAATTATTGTTCCTAACTATTTTTATGATTTATCAATTCATTTTATTAAAAATAAAAATCATGTTTTTATTTTTTCAATTAATTTTTTTTTTATATCAATAAACACATAGAACACTGATATTTTTTAACGTTAAAGATTAACTTGGAATCTTAAGTGTGATGTAGGACTAGTTGGCATCAATAGGTAAAAAAAATGTGTCTGACCTCGACCATCTGATCCCTATTTATTTGTAATGGTGGTGGACAAAACGAATATAACCTATGGGCTAAACCATTATTCATGTGCCTAAAAGTTTTGTATGATGTATCTACGCACCAATTTTCCACTTTATTCAATCCTTGACTCCATCTGTTTAGGGTAGTTTTACATGACCAATGATGATACATGAAAAAACTACACGATAATATTAATTATTGGACCGAGTCTAGTTGGGTATACTTGGTGTTTTATACAATGTACACATCTCTATAAATATCTAGGATATTTATATAAAATATATTAAAACTTAGATATTTCTTAAGATATATATCTTAAGAAAGTCTATATAAACAAATCTTTCTATGAGCATAAGAGAGTTAGAGCTCATCTTTTCAGACTTCATGTCTCTAGATAACATAAGACTCAACACAAGTCTAATATAAGACTTAAGGAACATTTAAGTATAGAGAATACACATTCTCTTTATCACCTGTACAAACACTATACTGACTTAAGCATTAAAGTGTTTTTCTTGCAGGTGTCTTCGGGTCCACAAAGTCTTCTGGGTCTAGTTTTATTAGCTCATGGAAAGCACCCATAATCTTTCTTATGAGGATTTTCTAGCCTTATCATTGGTATCTTCTACGGGAATTGAACAAAAAGCCAATTCATTTTTATTTCTTAAAAGCTCTTTACCCCAACACAATGATGGATATGCTAACAGCTATGTCTACAGTTATGCCAATGACATGTGATGTTAGTGGCTAAGCCAACGATTATGCCCACGACCATACCCCACGTGGCTACGCCAATGGCTATGCATCACGTGGCTATACCAACGACTATACCCAAGGCAACACCCACAACTAAACCCTAGGTAACAGCCACAACTACATCTACGACTACACCCATGACTATGCTCCACAACTATGCCCATGGCTATACCTCAAGGCTACTCCCACAAACAACTTTTATGGTTGTCCGTACACCAAAAATATAACATTACCCACTGTAAATATTTTCTTCTCCACTCTTGCTATGTCAAGTCTTTCAAACATATATGTTTGCAAGAGTTGGGAGGCTATGATGATACATGAAAAAAATACACAGTAATATTAATTATCAGTTCGAGTCCAATCGAATCTACTTGGTGTTTTATACAACATACACATTTTCATAAATATATAAGTTATTAAATACATATGATATTAAATATCTTATAACTTATATATTTATGAGATGTTTATATAAATATATTAAAACTTACATATCTCTTAAGATATCTATTTTAAAAAAGTCTATATAAACAGATATCTTTAGGAGCATAGCAGAGCTAGAGCTCATCTCTCTAGACAATATAAGACTCAACACAAGTCTAACACAATACTTAAACTTGGATTAAGGAACATTTAAGCATAAGGAATACACACTCTCCTCGTCACCTGAATAAACACTATACTGACTTAAATATTAGAGTGTTTTTCTTGCAAGTATCGTCAGGCCAACCTAGTCCATTTTTATCAACCTATAACAAGCAGCCCCAATCTTTATCTTGAATATTTCTTACAGCCTCATCAACGACAAATATCACATCTTGACTTGGTCAGGCGATCAAAGTTCTTAATCATTCTCATTGAACCACCAAGTTGTGAAGGGGGAGATGTAACAGTTGAAAGCTTGAAGTTTTTTACTAGTCAATATAAGCCTATGAGACTTTTTAAAGGTTTTTAGAGCTGATTTGTTTTTACATTTTAAAAATATTTTTGAAAATTTTTAATTTTTAATTTAGTTTTTTACTTTAAATTATTTTTTTATTTTTTTAAATTATTTTAATATGCTGTTATTAAAAACAAATTTTAAAAATAAAAAATATTATTTTAATATATTTTTAAATAAAAAATAATTTAAAAAATAACTACTTTCTCATTAACAAACGAGTTATTAATTAAGTTACGAGTGTTATTTACATGTGGCAATACCGCACAATTCCTTAGGCAAGATACAAAAGGACACAGCTGGCGACCCTGGCTGGAGAGTGCTGGGTCTTGATTTTATCCTTTCTTGTAGCATAGCTGGGGCCTGAACAACATCATGATGAAGGCAAATAGGCAATTGGCAATCGGCAATAGGCAATTGGCATTTAGCCTTTTCTACTTTTAGGTATTTTGTGTTGTCTATGATTTGTTATTTTATTGATTCCTACTTGATCTTATTCTTTTTCCCGGTTTAAATGTCTGTTCATTATGCCATTTGGTTATGTGATACAAAGTTTATTATAAAGAATTATGATACAGATAAGTGACACTATCAAGCAAATTATTAATTCACATTTTCGTCTTGATATACAAAATAACTATTTTTTTTTGTCCCATTCCTTCTTCTGAATGCAATAAATATTTGTTTACTCAATCATAACTCCGTTATCATATAAATGTTACATGAGATGGCATGCCCACTGCCACGGGCTTATAAAATAAATGTACTTAATAGTGTTATAATTGTGAATCAGCGCTAGATAAATAATAGAAACTAAATGTATGATTGAGCCAAAATTTCATGACGGAAAAAAAAATTGTGTTGGTGATCAAAAATTTAGAGACTGAACAAAATGATTTGTAGCAATCCACAGTGTTTTGTGAGGAAAGATCCAATGTTTTCCCCATATGATTTAGCTTTTCTGTTAATAAAAAAAAATTACAAAACTAAATTCTCTACCAACTTAATATTAAAAAAAAATCAACAAAGATAATTTTGGAAGGAAAAAAACCCATGAGGAAAAACATTGTAGAAATTGACAATGTTTTGTGAGGAAAACTACAGTGCTTTCCCCAAAAAAATTAACAAAGATAATTTTTAAAAAAATCATAAAAAAAAAATCATTTAGAGAAATACTGTAGCAATCCACAGTGTTTTGTGAGGAAAACTACAACGCTTTCCTCATATGATTTAGCTTTATTTTAATTATAATTCTTAACCAACTCTATATTCAAAAACATAAAATTGACAAAGATAATTTTGAAAAAAATCATAAAAAAATCATGTGAGAAAACACTGCAGCAATTCAGTGTTTTAAAGAAAAAAATTACAAAGCTAAATTCTCAATTAGCTTAATATTAAAAAATAAAATTGCCAGAGATAATTTTAGAAAAAAAATATAACAAAAAAACAAGAAAAAAAACCATGTGGAGAGACACTGTAGCAATCCATAATGTTTTGTGAGGAAAGCTACAATGCTTTCCTCACATGATTAAGCTTTATTACAAAGATAAATTCTAACCAGTTCTATATTAAAAAAAAATCAACAAAGATAATTTAAAAAAAATATTACAAAAAAAAACACAAAAGAAACTGGAAAAAAACCATGTGAGGAAAAACTTTAGCAATCCATAGTGTTTTGTGAGGAAAGCTACAACGTTTTCCCCACATGATTTAGCCTTACTTGTATTTACTTGTAATTGTAATTCTTAACCAGCTCAATATTTAAAAAATAAAATTGACAAACACAATTTTAGGAAAAAAAACATAAAAAAAACCATGTGGAAAAAAACACTGTATCAATCCACAGTAATTTGCGAGGAAAGCTATAGTGTTTTCCCCACATATTGTAACTGTAATTTTTAACCAACTCAATATTAAAAAATAAAATTGACAAAGATAATTTTGGAAAAAAAAACAAAAACAAAAACAAAACAATATGGAGAAACACTATAGCAATCAACAATGTTTTAAAGAAAAAAATTACAAAACTAAATTCTCAATCAGCTCAATATTAAAAAAATATAATCAACAAATATAATTTTGAAAAATAAAAAAATAAAATAGAAAAACCATATAGAAAAACACTGTAGCAATCTACAATATTTTAAATGAAAAAATTTCAAAGCTAAATTTTTAACCAACTTAATATTAAAAAAGTAAAATTGACAAAGATAATTTTGGAAAAAAAAAAAAGGGGACAGTACTGTTGGAAAAAAAAAGTATTGTAGCAATCTACAGTAACATGTGAAGAAATCTACAATACTTTCCCTACATGTTTTAAGCTTTATGTATAATAAAATAGAAAAACCTTGTGGGAAAACACCATAGCAATCTACAATATTTTAAAGAAAAAAAACTACAAGGCTAAATTTTTAACCATCTCAATATTAAAAAAGTAAAACCGACAAAAATAATTTTGGAAAAAAAATAATAATAAAAAAAGAATTGTAGCAATCCACAGTAACATGTGAGGAAAGTTACAGTACTTTCCCCACATATTTTAACTTTATGTATAATGATTGTTTTTTGAAACTATTGTTCTTAACTATATGAGATAAACGATAACAAAGTCAAGTTCAATTAAATAGAAAAAAATCCCACCAAACTTGTAAACCGAAACAATTTGGGTTATCTTAGCAAATAGATAAACCATTTTAACCCTGCAAAAAGGCAAAATGAAAAGAAATAAATTACAAAACTTAATTTTTAATTACATCAATATTAAAAAAAAATAAACAAAAACAAATTTTAAAATGTTTTTTAAAAAAGTGAAAAAACAAAAACGAAAAAGTGACAAAAAAAGGAATGCGTTGTAGATTACTATTGTAATACACAATGCAATGGGTGTGGGTGAACAGTGAATTCCCCACACCCTTATGGATAATACCTTAAATTTGATATGATTTTATCAAGACCTTATAAATACTAGATAGATGATTTGCATTATATCGTGGGTTGATCAAATTTTTTCTAACATAAAAAAAATCCAAATGATGATAACCCAAGTCAACTAAGAATAACTTAACTAACACATAACCTGTGATATAAAATCAGGATAGCTCCGCAAAAATAAAACTAAAAAAAATTCACAAAGCTCGAGATCCAATAACTTAAAGTCAAATGATGAAATTGAAAAAAAAATCAATTTAAAAAAATATGTTGAAGAAAAAAAGAAGAGCTAACCCAGGTTAAATCGACTAACCCACCATACACGATAAGATATACAAAAAATTAATTTTAAAAAAAAAGATAGAGCAAAAGACCGAAGTTAAATCAATTAAAAAACACCGAAACAAAACCCAAGTCAGCCCAGGTTAACTTAATTACCCTGAACTTGGGATAACGCAACCAAAAGAAAAGTGAAAAAATCACAAAGCATAAGTCAACTTAAGTTAACTCGACTAACCTGTTATCTAAGATTTGAGATCGAAATAACCCCATAAAAAATAAACAAATCAGGAAACTCAAGGTCAAATAATCCAATATTTAATGATCAAATTAAAAAAATCAATTTAAAAAAATGACCTAAAAAAACAAAACTTAAACTAGGCTAGTATTCAAAACTACTAATTCGAGTCATGGAATTGAGATTACTTTGTAAAAAGCATATACAGAAACATAACGAAGCAAATTTCCCAATCATTAAAAACTAAAAAAACAAAACAAATAGCAATCACAACAATTACGACCAAATATCATATAAAAACAAAATGAATGAAAATAATTAGGGACTAAATTGAGAAACAAAATAAATTAAGAAAAGGATAAAACATAGCAATTAAAATACTAAGGATCAAACTCAGATACAAAAATTAAATTAAAAAAATATTGATGGATAAAATAAAATAAATCAAGAAAAGACTTTAAAAAATAGCAATACAAAAAAATGAACATCAAATTGGATACAAAAAAATGAAATGAAATAAAATGCCGAGGGACGAAATTGAAAACAAAAACTTCAAAAATCATTAAAATAAACACAAATAACAATCAAATTAATGAGGATTAAAATTGAAATAAATACAAACTAGAGGATACAATTGAATTTTGGAAGTTCAGGCACGAATCCCAAGGTTAAGAGAGAGAAAAAACTTTCACTGCCACCGAACTGCTTTAAATATCACCACACACGTCATCTCATCAGCTGCGCTGCCATTGGATGCTTTGGAAGAAATGATGTTTGGTCATTTTTGGCCGACAAATGCCACCACTCGAGCTGCACGAAAGGTGCGGGTGGCATTCATACTTTGACGCGTGCAACACATGGCAACGCAAGGGCCAACAATTTTTTATAATATATTTTTTTGTTAAAAGACTGATTTTCCCCTCATTCAAATTGGGTATAACAAAAACACCATGAAAAAAAAAATGAAAAAGCCCATGACAGCAGGTTCAATTTTTGATTTTATGCTTCTAAAGATAATTTAGTCTTTAAGTTGTTTAAAAAAATAAACAAAAAGTCAAAAAGCCCCTTGCCTTTGATTATTTTTTTTATTTCAAGGGTAAATTAGTAATTTTATTATGCTACAAAAATATGTAGAGACTGATTTACCCCTATTCAATTTGTTAATGCCAATTGAAACTCGTGAAAATACCATTTCCCCCCAGCTTGCACTTCCTTGGCTTGCATTGTCGAGGACAAAAATGTCATTACACTGTAGCAATACACACTGCTATAAGTCTTGCTCTATAGTGAATCACTGATGCCTTTTAATTTTTTTATTTTTATATATAATTATTTATTATCATTTCCACTTTTTCAAACATGTCAATATTTTTCACTAAAAAAAAAACTAATTGTGGTTGTTTTCCTTTTAATCATCTTTTATTTTAGTCACTATTTTTTTTTTAATCTCATCATTACAAATTAAGTTAAATGAGATTTTAGCACACCCTACAGTAGAAAATTCTAAAACCTAAATCAAAAACCATTAATATGTGATTGCCCTTCAAATTCATTTGTAAATACATCTTTTTATTTTTCCCTTTCAAAGCAAAAGAGTTTACAATTTATATCAAAGATTCTTGGAATTTTTTCCTTGACAAAAGAAGAAGAAGAGCATTCACATCCATTCTCTCTATTTTGTAGCTAAATTTTAGCTAAAACATTTAAAAAATCATATTAGCTAGTTCTCTGAAAAATATTATAACATTTATGCTTCTAAAATAGAGTTATGAATTTTTTTTTATTATTATAAACTTTATAACCCCATTACACAAGCATTATTTCATTTTCAGATGCTTGTAGTGCCCAATCCCTCTTTCTTATTAAAAAGAACAACACAATTTCAACAACAAATTCATCATTAACATCGCAAGGAAATGCACTACATAAACTTTCTTTCAATAATTTCAATAACTTGTGATGGTTTGTAATTTTAACCTTTACAACTAGCAAGCAAGCATTTCCTAATAAAAATGTATTACAAAAAGCTAATTAGTTATTAAAATAAAAACTTACAATTGAGTATTGAATCCTTTTTAAATTCCTTTACAAGTTAACAATAAATAAACACAAATGTTACAAATAAGTATTTTCATCCTACCCCCTTCTCATAAACACCTTGTATTTCTTTTATCTAATTTTACCTTCCACGCTATTAACTACACTCCAAGTTCACACCAATATTAAAATCCAACCCAACCCACTTTAACAAACATAATTGTTCTTGTTAATAAGGTTAGAGCTAAGGTAAGAATACATCAGAGTTTGTGAGCATATGAGTTTAGATGTAAAATATACTGGAGCTAAAACACATGTTTTAAATATCAATATTTGTTGTCTAAAGTTAGTATTTTAAAATAACACATTTTCTTAAACCCTTTTCTAATAAGTTAAACTCTCACCTGTTCCTATGACAACAACATAAAGAATTTCAAGGATTTAATTGAAATAGCAATATTAATATACTGAAGTATTCAACTGCATTTTGAAGAACTAAGAAGTTCATAATCAATGTACTTAATCTGACCTATTTAGCCAAAAAAGAAAAAATTGACAAGAACCAAACTCCAATCTCTTGTAATCTATTTTATTTTTTCTATTTTTAAACTGAAATTTCACTAAAGCCCAGCAGCCTTAACGTGTATAATAACAATATACCATGAATTCTGAACAAATCCCTTCACAAAATTCCCACCATAAAATGAAAAACTAATTGCTTAAACTAATTAGAAATGCAATTAAGCAACAAAGTTAAATCACAAAAGTAGTGATAAGATTCAATTCAAAACATCAAAACCTCTAAAAAAACAACCAAAAACAGTGTGTGTGTGTGTGTGTGTGTGTGTATTTGTCATCACATACATAATAGCAAGAGCAATAAAAACAATCATAGTATTTAGTGACTTATTTTTAAAAAAAATTGATACAAGAAAAACTAGTTAAATAACAAGTGTTGTCAAAATCAACAACCTAATAATTAACAATTTTACCCTCAATACAAATCCCATTAATTAAAGTAGAAAAAACCATAGTACTGAGTTTAAAACCAAGCTTAATGATTTTCCCCAACACAAAGAACCCAAAATTAACACGGTGCATGCAAAAGAAACAATTTATTAGTCACCTAAAATGACAAAAATCAAGTTATATATATATAAATCTAGTTTTTTTTTGGAAACAATAAAGCATAATCCTATAATATTTGATTATGAAAAAAGTTGATAAAGTCTCATTAAAATCAACAATACAAGGTAGGGGATACATATGAGCCATGTAATCGAAGCACCATAAGGAATCCTTAATATTTGTAAAATAATATCCCTCTTGGTACCTTTGTTTGCAACCACCACCACTACTAAAAGTATGAAGAAAGAAAATCATATCTAGTGGGACTTGAAGACTTAATATTTCCCTTTAAAACATCATAAATAATTGAAAATACCTCTCATCAAGATTTATATATCGACCAATCAAACCCTAACATCCAACATAATTGCCTAAACCAAGAGACTTAGACACCTCAATAAACTTTACCCGACCTTATCAAGCTTCTCCATATAAATAACCATTATAACAACAATGACAACACTATGACAAACAAATGGAAACCAACTAAAAACCTCTATTTATATGAATATACTTATAAGTAACGATGTACTATACTAGTGGGTGTTGATTTATTGAATGCTAATTTGCTTATTTTCTTTGTTAAAGTTCCTTGGTTGTTGGCCTAACATGTTGGACAACTTTGTTATGCTGGTACTTTTTATTGATTTCTAACTTATTATCAGTGCTAACACTACCCTTAGTTTTCTCTATATAAGGTTGGTTTCCTTTTATCAATTTCCTTATTATCGTATCGATAGCCTTGCCCAATTTTCTAGAGTTATCTTAAAAAATCTATTTTGTAATTTGTTAAGGATCTAAAACAATCCTTTAAGTGGATGAAGATGTCATTGGTTGAGGAACCTTTTCTAATTTTTTACTAAGTTTTTTTTCTCTCATGGTTTTATATTCAAATGTCTAATCTATCACAATAATTCACACAAACAATCAGTAAAAAATCTCTCAAAAACTTTTTAGGAGAGAAGGATTGCTATGTATTTGAGTGTTAGCTCTTTCTTTTATGTTTTAAGATGTTTCTGTATTGTCTGTAACTAATGTGGTTTTTTTTTTCTATATAGAAAATATGAGGCATAACATTTTATTTATAAGAAAACTTAATAACCCTATAAAAAAATCATTTTTTATCTGAATAATATCACATATATTATTTAAGGATAGTTTTAGAGATTTATTCAATTAAGTCCATACTTAACTTTTCTAGGTTTAGAATTGTAATCCCTTGTACCAATTATATTCTAGTTCTCAATCTTTAAAACTTATTTACAATCAAGTCATACTTGATTAATCATCCAGTTTAATTTCTGACCAGTGATTTTTGTGTGTGTAATCCATTAGGTTCTCTAATATGTTGGCCTGAATATAAATCACAATCCTAAATTAAATAGTATTAAATGACTTAAATATTTTAATTTATTGTCAGTTTAAAAAATTGATTGATTTACATTTAAAGATCAAGTACACACATAAATTGTATTAACATTTATTAAAGGATAAGGATTGAAATCATAAGGCATAAGTGTAAAGTCAGATAAAACTTTAAAGGATTATATACCTTTCTACAGCTAGTTGATTAACTTTGAAGATTGAGTCATTAAAGGTGGATGATGAACTTAGGCCTTATGATCACCTATAAAACAAGTCTCATAATGGACTTAGAGGACTCTTGATGCTTAAGTTAGCACTAATATAGGTGGAATGAAAACTTTATAGTGATGTGTGTGTGTTTGTAAGGAAGATGCTAGAGATGTTAATAAGAGAATGTAAACTCCCTTTTCTTTCTCTAGTGTGTTTGTGGGAGAATTGATGAGTTTAAAGCTTATTGTCCCGTTACTTGGTGACTTATAGTTCTTTATATACCCATGGATCATATAAATTCTCTTGTTATGTAATCAAACATGATGATTACCCTTATTGCTATATTATTATTATGTCCACTTTATCACTTTATAAAGTTGGACATTCTAGTGAGCAATTCTAGTTGATGAAGAATTACCTTAAGCATAATTAAAGAGAATTAAGTCCTTAAATACCCTGAAGTAGGAGGCCTATCATTATTAAGTTAGCTTTAATTTGGAAACCTACTACATCAATAAAAATACCTTGATCCTTCATTGAATGCATTTGTTGAAAGACTTATACAAGGAAGTACTTTTTATTTTTTCATCTACAACAATTGTTATAAGCTCTTCATTCAACAATCTTACATCATTCCCCAACATCTCTTTCCTTTATATAAGCTCGATAAAAAGAAAATATTATATTTGAATGGGAAGTTAGTCTCTCTTTCTCTAACTATGGTTTTCTAAAAACATTCCAGTATTACTCTATTTATAAACAAGTCATTTGGATTTAAAAGCATTATATCACTATATCATTCAAAATATAGATAAAGCAGCTGATATTTTAATCACATTTTCTCATTTTAATTCATTTGTTTTTGTTAGGGTTGCAATTGGGCCTCTAGTTAATGGCTTTATAACTTGTGCATATTTATTCCATTTCATCCACCTTAAGAGGTATCTTCATTATTTGTTATGATTAATAAATTAAATTTTCATTTTTTTATTTTTTATGCATATATAATTACTTTAGCAATTATAATATTCTATTGCAAACCTTCTCAAAATCAATCTTGGTTTTGAGAGGAGAACTCCACATAGGAGTAGGAGGGAGACATGCCCCTCCTAATTTTTTTTTTGATATTTATAATTATATAAATTATTCAATTATGTCCTTTAATTTTTTTTATATATTAGTTTCTCCTAAATTTTTATATAATATGAGTTTAATAATAATAATAATAATAATAATAATAATAGGTTTACATAAGAGAAAAAACATAATAAAACATTCTTTTTTATTTTGATAATACTAGTTAGTTGACACACGCTTCACTGTGGGTCAGATTAAAAGTTTTTTTTAACAAAAATAAATAAATGTGCAGACGTTTCCAACATGTTTTTTTAGAAAATCAAGCTGGGTTTTTTAACTTAAAAATTAATAAGGCTCAATAATATAATATCATCATAACAAATAATGAAATAGCTGGATCAAGTACACATAAAGTAGTCATTTTTTTAGGACCGATAAGTTGTCATCATCACGTAAAACAACAACTTTAGCTATAAAAAATAATGCAAGAGATATAATTCTTTTGGGATTTCTGAAAATAGCATTAGCTTGAGATTCATTGAAATGTTGTTTGATAGGTGCCAAATTTTTTTGTTAGCTAACTACTAAGAAAATGAATAGGAAAAGGGATATCTCGCGTAGTCTCACTTAATATAGATTAGATCTCCTTTAGTCCCTTGAAAATACTTGCTCAAATTGATATCGTAAGAGAGAATTGCCTTTAGTTGTCATCATAAATGCCATTTAAAAAGTACTAGGATGAACAAAACCAATATCTTTGCTAGGAAATACAAATTTGTATAGCCAACATGAAAGAAAAAATGCTAAAAAAACTTCATCCTGAATATAAGAATGGACATTAAGCTCTTTGATAGAGTGAATAAGAGACTTGTCAATTGAGCACGATGGATAAATAATCCTTTTAGATTCAATACACTTACGATCTCAATTCATAAAGAAAAACACTTTGTATCTCGAGTCATCTCGGAACCAGAAATCTACCCAATCTTGAAGAGTTACATAATCACCATCAACAGTCTCGCATTCTTTATGAAATGCAATAAATAGATACTTGCAGCTCTTTAGAATAAAAGAACCTCCTTATCAACTTCATTAAGTTCATTAACAGTAGAGATGGCTTCATCATAAAAAAGTATAAAAAATAGAAAGACCACTAGATGATTTCAATTCTAAAAGTGACACAGAATCCTTGCCATTCAGGGTAGTTAAAGTGTTAGTAGAAGGATTCCAATGGTTGTAAAAAGAACATATAACATTTATTTATCAGTCATATGTAAAAATTGATGAAAAAAAGTGTATTTAATATGTGCCCTCTCCAAGATCGGCTCATAGTGTTTCAAAACATCTTTTATCCATTCTTAATACCTGGGAGTATGCTCAAGTGCATCAAAGACTGGAAAGTAATTCTTGTAAGTAGCGTCAGCAGCACGTTTATAGTAGTCTAGTAGCGGCAGATCAATTATAAAAGCTGTTGAATGTGGAAAAGAATGACTAAAGTTGTAAAACTTCCTGATGCGAACCACCAAGACCATAAAATCCACAAGAAGTCTCTAATGAATAAGAAGTTAAACACTTAATGCTTTCAGAAGATCACTTCTTATCGAATGGACCAACGACATATTTGTACAAATAAAAACTTGTTCGACGATACTTGTCCTCAATTGATAAGAACCTTTTAGAAAAAAAAGAAGAATTCTTGAAGGTCACCATTTAAAAACAATGCATATTTGAAAGAAAGGATAAATAGCAAGATTACAAGTCCAATGATATTTATAAGTCCTAAAATAATGAGAACTCCGCTTAATCATTAGCCAAAAAAGAGTGGTGCTCTAGCGTTAAAAGGATGTTATGAATTGCCAAAATCAATGATTCATCAAAAGCAGCAATCGTTGAGAATAGTTCTTCGAGTTCCATAATTGTTGAGAAATAATTCTTCAACTCCACAATAGTTGAGAAAATGGCCTTTCGAACACCATTACTGTTGAGAATAGTTCTTCGAGTTCCATAATTGTCGAGCATAGTTCTTCAAGCTCCACAATAGTTGAGAAAATGGCCTTTCAAACACCATTACTGTTGAGTAACGGTTCGCCAAAAACTGCATCTATTGAGAAACGATTTTTTTTTTTTTTTTATGTAAGTTTCGAAAAAGTTTTATAAGAAAAAAAATAAATATTTGGGAGTTAAAAGAAAGAAAGAAAAACTTCGCAGACCTCCCATCACAGCCTTTGATAAAAAAGAAAAATCCCACTGCCTGCTCCAAACCCTTTTCTTAAAGCATTGAATGACCGGAGAATTATTGAATGAAAAGTGCAAAAATTGAATTAGCAAATAGCAATAAGCATGGAAGCTGCGAAAAAAAAAAAAAACAAGCCATGAGATTGGACTTACGTGGAGATAAATACTGGCTAGGGTGTACGTTGTTGACAAAAACAATGTGCCCTTGTCCCTTGCTTTTACAGCAAAGCCTGTGAAATTTTGCCAATTTGAAAAA
>Ga0307513_10004770_pt1 | contig 18007 bp, 14 predicted proteins | sample 15_EM_MG_FD_202174 | JGI IMG/M metagenome (GOLD analysis project Ga0307513, IMG submission 202174) | Populus trichocarpa ectomycorrhiza microbial communities from riparian zone in the Pacific Northwest, United States - 15_EM | ecosystem: Host-associated > Plants > Roots > Unclassified | place... | reverse complement strand
GAGTCACCTAAAACCATAGCTTTTTATACACCATAGTGAGCGCCCAGTTTAACCAACTATCTGCAAGTTTAGGGTAAGTGATTGCCTGAACCTCAGACCAGATTTAAATAGTGGCTAGTATTTGGATAGATGGCTTGCAAGGCATGTGAAACGTGACGCCTAAACCAATAGTCTTTGAATGCAAAGCCCAAAATTGTATGCCCAAAGCCATAAGCCCAAAGCCACACACCCTGAATGAGATCTCGAAAGCATAAGCCGGAGACCATATCTTCAGGAAGATAGGAATCGTGCATGCACCACTATACAACTATACGCTTAGAGTTATGTACCCGGAATCATATGCTTAGAAGTAGTTAGAAACATACCTAGATTATACGCTTACAATCATATACTGAGAGCGATTTCCAAACACTATTTATCTCAAACTAGAAGCCCAAATCACAATGATAATGTGAGCACTATATTCAAATCCTATCTTTTGAGATAGTTGCCGGATTGCTATATGGAATATCAAAATAGTGGAGTCATCATACTAGACATACGAAGTAATTAGGGGGTGTTTGGCCAGCCAATTCTGATCTCAAATTGTGATTTCAGATCAGAATTGAGAGGCCAAACACCCCTTAGATTTCAACCTGCGATTTGTTTAGTCAGAGAATATCACTCGGGGGAATAAGTGGGGCCCCGCACTGGGGCAAGAGTGGGGGACGAGAAGACGGGGGCCTGTCTAGGCAATCAGCGGAGAAAGTAAAATACCCGCCCCGCCCCACAGCCCGGCCAGGGTCGCGTGTCAAATGGGCCGGTGAGGAACGGCAAAGAGTTGACCCCGGGCCAGAGTAATGGCGGGGTCATAAAGTGAAAACCCACCCCGCCCCGCCCCGTAACGAATACTAGCCGGAAGGTGTACTGTGAATGCTGCTGCTGGGGTACTCTGCCCTCCAGGTTGTGGTGAGTTGTGGGCTACCTGCCTTCGGGCTGATTCCTGAAATAGCCGACCGGTGAAGATGTCGAAGCTAACATCATCGGCACGCGATTGAAGAGCCCTAATAACTGGCTCATATGATTCCGCGAGACTCAAGCTTAAGAGGGTAACCAATTCATTTTCCTCCATCCCCTTTCCATTAGCTGATAGACTTCCTACCTGATTTGCTAACTCTCTAAACTTATTTAGATGCTCAGCCATATCGTCTCCCTCCACCATCCACAGCCCCCACAACCTTTGCATGAGTACCATACGACCACTTGCACCAATGCTCTGATATACGATGCGAAGCGACTCCCAGGCCTGCTTTGCCGTGCTGCATTCCTGTATATGTGTTATTTATGAGTCTTTCACATTCAAGGTAAGGATGGTGAATGCAGGGTTGTCCTGTGCTAATGCCTGGCTATTGGTTTTATCTAGGTTGTCTTGAATGGCTGGGAGCAACCCTTTTTCTTTCCGGATACGAACAATCCGAAACTTCCATGCTCGGTAGTTGCTCTTGCCGGATTCCATCCACCCATCTAACTTCTCAATAGACTGGGTGAGGGAGGTGGTGGCAGGCGTTGTTGAGACATCGGACTTGGTGGATGAAGAGGCCGTGGTGGACATTGCAAGCTGAGCTGTTCGGAAATGGTAAAGTAAGGATCATAGGCAAGGGGGTTTGAGAAGGGGCAATCGGTTGTGTTGTGGTATCTATGGAGCGCTGTCCGCGCTCATAACCTCTTGTTATGAGGGACCGATTGCGTGAGAGAGGCAAATAAGAGAGAGAAAGAAAGTGTACGAGAGGAGGAAACGTCTGTATATTCTTTGAATGGTTGCTTGCTTGTCCAGAATATCTATGGCGGAGCTGATCATTTAAATATACAGAACTTGACCACATATCCGAACTGGTGGGGATCCTTCCGCGGAGAATCTCTCTCCATGCCCACACAATATTCCGGAGCATACTTTGTGCTGCTCTCTGAGCATTCCCGGCCATGTCTGCCAATCCTCCCACTAGTATACAAACACCGTATACTCGCACCTACTCCGTGCATCATAATGACTTACAAAGGAACTAGTAACTAACTGCTAAGCAAAATGGGAAAGGTACAAAAGAAATCTTGATTTGTGTGGAATGCTCGCCGGTGATTCGCAACAAGGGGAACATACAACGAGCACAACGCTACCAGGTTTTTCCATCAGAAGTTGTATACTCCGAACTATTTTCAGAACAGACGCAACTCTTTCTCATCTTAAGCCTTCTCTCATAAATCTTAGAGGGTTTCTTGTGATGCAGGCTCTGCGTCTTTGTCCGACATGTTTTCTTAGAATGGATCAGGGCTTAATGATGCAAGAGAAGTAAGAAACGTTGCAATAAGAGAATGGTACGTAGGTACGATTTCTTGATTAAGCCATATGTCCGATGCCTGGCCCTAGCGGTATATTATGGGATATATTGTACACCAATTTTTCTCTCCTAGATAGCCTTATGTTTCTTTTAATTTTATTAGATGAATTTCTCTATTTGCTCGAGAACGGTGTCATGAAATGCTGTTGATAGGATTCATAGTCCCTGCAGTCACCCGCAGTAACCCACAGTCACTCGCAGCCCCTGGTCGTCCCCCGCAGTCCCCCAAGTCCCCTGCCGTCGCCTGTCATCCCCCACGCTAAAATGCCTTACCTTGCAGGGCCCGCTGTCGGCTACAAAGACGGCCGTCCTGAGGGGTAAACCTTTTAAATACCATGCAATTAGCACCCTGCCTTTCGGATACCATTAGCCGGGAAATGTTCCATCGAAAAAGTGAAACCTTTGCAAAGAATTACCTCACCTTTGGCCCATCATAAAATGGCAAAGCAAAAGGCAAAAAATACACCGACATAAGTGAAAATAACACTAATTGATTCTTTAATTTTTCATTTTTCTTATAGTTAGGCAGGATATCTATGGGCTGGTCTGTCCTCACGTACATGTGGTGCTTGGGTAGTAACTTATGCCAAGAATTCAAAGAAAATCACTAAAACCCTCACCCCAGGTCTCAGTTCATTCACGAAAATTATGGAAAAATTGGGGGAAATAGCCAGAGGCTTTAGGTTATTTGGGATATGATTTATTTTTTAATAAAATTATTTGACCTACTTAAAGAATAAAGGCACCACTCATACTGAATGGAGAGTTTGCTTTTGTGGCTATGTGAAAACTTTTGGATGGTATATCTCAGGCAACAATATTATAGGAAAGGTAGTGTGCTAATTGCATTGTACTTGTCCCAGGCAAGAATTATTGGGAAACAGAGGGTCCTTGTCATGGGTTGCTGGGGGGTAGAAAATGTGCAGAGGTCCGTGTATGTATACTAAAAAGGAGGTCACCCTCTGATCAAAGATCTTGATATAATGTCCCAAAAAAACATCCTCTACATTTATTATAACCTTTATCGTATGTTCAAGTGACAATGATACTAAAACCAGATATTAGTTAATTTTCTTTAGGCTATGCCAAGGGTGAAAATTAAAGAAGCCTCATAGAAGCCGAGGTGTATGGTTCAAGTACTGGGGGGTGAAGCAGGTTGAACTCATTAGCTAATTGCTGAAAAACCAGAACTTGGCACTGGCAATCACACACTTGAATATCTCCAATTGCTGTTGGCTTAGAGCGTCCAAGAAGACCCTCTGTAAAGCTCTTGCCCTGGAGGGCTACCACAGCCGGAAAGCACGCAAAAAGCCTGTCCTGAATGAGGCCGAGCAGAGCAAAACGCCTTCAACTTTCCCAGGTACCCCAACTTGAAGGCTGGACCTGGAAGGGTTGGCAAAAGGTTATCTTGACCGATGAATGCCACGTGTAATTGTCTAGCATACCTGACAGAGTTTGGATAACCTATTATGCTGCAGAGAAGTAAGAGGAGAAATGTATCTCTCCCCAGTTCAGGCACCAGGACGCTATCATGATTGGGGAAGGAATACTGGCCCTTCCAAGGCATCTTCCAGAGCACCTCTTGTCCATTGGGAGCATGATGATTGGGGTACAATAACAGGAGATGCTCATTGTACCCATGTTTTAAGGCATGCTCTCTGCCAATTTTGGTGTGAGAAAAGTGCCCGGGTACAGCAGAGGCTCTGGGTGATGGATGATGGAGCATCGGCCCACCTGGCAAGATATACACAGACATTGCAGCCGGAGTATAGTATACCTATGTTGAATTGGCCCCCATCCTCCCAAGACCTCAACCCAACTTGAATTGAGAACATGTGGCACCAGTTGAAAAGCAGGCTGAAGGCTAGAAGGTCATAGGTTTGGGGAAAAGCTGCCATGGCAGCAGCAATTTAGGTGAAGTACGACCGTATCAGCCCACAGGAGGTGTTAGGGGGTACCAGATCTCTAAGAACAAGTGAGATGGGTAAGACCAAGGTACTTTATGGTAGACGGAGACGTGTCTAGGAAGGCTGAATCTAAATGTGAGTAAAATAGTCATAAAGATTTTTCTAGTAATAAGTTATTATAGAGATAGGGTCTCTTCTCCGGAGCGTGATGATTTTAGTAAACCTTGGGAGGCACTTCAATATTTATATCCCACGTTGTACAGTGCATGGCCTACAAGTATCTACCATACAAACTAAGTAGCTGCTAACGATTTCGAATGTTTCCTCATAGTGCTAACACCTTTTGACCCTAAATATAATCGCCCCACTATTGGCTTCCGGACTAGAGAGCTCTTGATTTATCTGTTGTGGCAACACATCTCAGTCAGAGTTCACAATTCTTCTGCCATCAGGATGAACTATAACTTGTGTGCATGCACGACAGTATGCTCATAATCGGACAAACGAAGTGGCCAACTTCGTAATTGGTCCAATCGCAATTGCAGATATCATTCTGGCTTCTTACATAAAGGCTTTGGTCAGACTAGAGCGCAGGATCGTGCCAGTAGCACAACTTTCTCGTAGTCCTTCCTTACAGAATAGTCGTAAGTGGTAACATATAGAATATACCATTGGTGTGAGTTCGGTCATACTCACATTACATTTCAGAGTAGATACAATGAAAGCATACCATTACTTTAGTGACATAGTTTCCTGTGCCATACTACTATGTCTGTAACTTTGTGTGATGTCAATCGATCCCACCCGGAATACTTGAATAGGCTCGCCAATAGTCCCCACTCATATACCCTGCGAAGAGTATCCAGTCCGACTAACAGCTGCAACATATCCGGTATTATGATACAGGTTCTCAAGATATTAACCTTCGGTCTTGTGAAGTAACAACCACGCCGTCTGATCTTGTTGGGCTGTCCCACGCCTGGGCCAGCGGGAGGTGTTAGCTTTACAGAGTGAAGGTAGAGAATCCTCGGGGTACAGAAAAATAGATGGAAAAGCTACCCTTTTCCCATATGCCTAATGGGAGGTTACAGCCTTTATTGATATGATACAAGAAATCTATTGAGGCCATTATTGCTTATAACAGAGGGCATACTTGATGCCTGACTGAACTGGGTTGGACCTGGTTTTTTTAACAATTAATTTTTAATTTTTTTATGCACGTCCATTGTATATATTTTGTTGTATAATGTCGATTTATAAAATCGCAAAATATATGTTTTGGGAACTTATTTCATAATCTTTTATCAGGGGTTGACTGCCTTTTTGGTACAGGTACCCAGACCTCCACACATTTTCCACCCTCCTAGTAACCCCTGACTTGGACCCTCTGTTTCCATGACTTCTTGCCTCGGACGAGTACTTGCTACTTGTCCCAGGCCTGGAGTACATGAAGATTTTAATGAAAATTAAGGATAATAGAGTAATATTTCCGGGATGTTTTGAGATGATTGCCAGGGGGCCTTGCAGGCGTATTTGAGGTAGGTTTCAGGGATACTCTGCAGTGTGGCACTATTGTGTTGGTAATTTTGGGCTGAGAGTTTAGCTTCATAGTGAGTAAACATTAAAAATTAAAAATTAAAAATGATATATTAAAAATAAAATCAAAGTTAAAAATTAAAAATTAAAAAACTAAAATGTACAACTGCCAGCGTGTATGGCCACCATTCGCAGCAATGACGGCTTCAATTCGCGGAGGTATCTAGTCCACCAGTTCCAAAAGCTCCACCTCAGAAACCCTTCCCCTTTCCTTGACAATTGCCCGCTTCCTCTGTTCTTTCGTAGTTGGGTGAAGGGGTCGTTTGTTTAGCATATTCTTTAGAATATGCCATATATTTTCTATAGGGTTGAGGTCCTGGGAGCCGGGAGGCCATGTAAGCTTTGGTATATGGGAGGATTTCGAGATTTCCCTAGTATATATTGCCCGATGTGCAGCAGCCCCATTCTCCATAACCTATAGCTGTGCCTCCATGCGATGGCTTTCCTGATATGAAAATGGCAATAGAATAGAGGTAAGGACATTGTTGACATAGCTTTGTGCTGTAATAGTCCCCCAGTCCTCCGGGTTCTAAAGAACCACTGGGGTCTTCTTGCCCCCAAGTATCCCACCCCATATTATAACGGAGTTTCTCTTAAGAAACTTGGGGGCAATACAGGCCCTATTGTATTCCTCTCCGGGGCACCGTGTTATACATGTTGTTCCCCGAGTCCCCTCCAGCCAGACATAAATTCTTCAATTCATATTACCCTCCGCCAGTACTCCCTCTTCCATCCCCGATGCTCAAAAGCGCAGGTGAAGCGCAACCGCTTCTGTCCCTCATCCAGGAAAGGCTTTTTTCTTGCTACCTGACGTGAGTAGCCTTCTAGCAAGAAGGTCTTCCAGATGGTCTTCTCGCTCCACTGCACAGAGCAGAGTTCAGCCACCTCCAGTAGTGGCATTCTGCGATATGCAGAAGATATTGTGGCTATAGCGACAAGCTGGCGTCAGGTTGGTGTATTCATCGAGAAGGGCCATCCCTTTCATTTCTTTGGTGTTGCTGCCGCCTTACAGATATCGAGGACAGTGTCTAAACTAATGCTGTGATCATCCCCAATCTTTCTGTAGGTCCAGCTGGCTCAAAAGTGCAAGGCTTGCACGAAACATCGCTTTTTGTAGGACGTATCAGGGGCATTGACGACCGGCATCTACCTTCCTCCTAGCAAATATGCACATCTTTTCTTATGCTTTCGATGTATACTTACCTCTCTTTCTCTCTTGTATTTTTATTTTTTTCACGTGAACAATAGTATCGTATATTGTTTGTATTTCACAAGCAGCTTCTGGTCTTTCAGTGGTGGTAGGAGCGTACCAGAAAGAATGTTTGATTGATTGTGCCTAAAATAGTGCTTTATTAGCAACCGTTAACTCGGTACACAGACCTTCGAGGTAAGTCTTACACCCCCTATTCTACCCCTGTATTATCCCTGTTTTCCCTCCCAATGTTCAGGTACTTCTTGCCTGGGACAAGTACAGGCAAGAAGTATTTGTACTAGGAGTAGGGGTGAAGTATTGGGACAAGCAGGGGCAGCAGAGGCCTGAGCATATACCCTGGAAGGAGTATCGAAGAACCAAAAAAGTAAGATCACCGCCAATTCGAGAATTCCACTACCCCCCTGCTTGTCCCAATATTTTTCCCCTCACCCGAGTACCGGAACATTTGGGGGGGAAACAGGGATAATACAGGGATAATACAGGGATAAACGGCGATATTTCAGGGATATTTTAGAGGTAAGACATACTTTGGAGGTTAACAATGGCAATTTTGGTGAAAATTACACAAAATGGCGTCTGATCACCTCCATGTTCGGGTACTTCTTGGCTGGGACAAGTATTTAAAAGGTTTACCACCGTCCTGAGGTTTCCAGGACGGGTGTGGACCGCATTTTGCCGTCCCGTCCGGTCCAGGGCTCTTGGCAGTCCCCGCGTTGGGCCCTACGGGGGCCCCGGACCGTTCAGAACTCTGACCCCATCCGGGGGATAAATACCGTGAGGAATTGCCTTTGATCGTTATCCCCCAGCTCTGCTTCCAGTTGACCCCACCCGCACAGTACAATACTCGCTCATAAAAATAAAAGCGGGGCAAGGAATGGGAAAGATTGCGTATATCAAATCAATTCAAGACAACTATCAAACACAAAACTCATAAACTCAAGCGGTGTGAGCAAGTCAGTCTCACACCACATGGAAACCATCAAAACACAATGACTACAACAAAACCATATTCTCAAGCTAATGCATCCACTGACTCTACGGATCAACAGGTACCCCCGGCGCGATCCTCCGGCGCGTGATTAGTGATGGACATGATCATGCTCGAGCAGAAAATTTGGCCCATGCTCGAGCATTGATCGAGCTTGATCACACCAAAAATTTATGATCGAGCATGAATGTGTCCATCACTACGGGTGATACCCATGCTTGTGCTTCATATGAGCAACAAGGTTATCATACCTCTTGATCCCCTTCTCACCAACATTCTCGCATCCGGGAAATTGACAGTCAATCCGCTCGACTAAGTGTATCACCTCGTAGTGTCGGTTGAGCGCCTGTTTCGTTTTGAACGGGGTGGGCCGGGTACACCCAGCTGCACAGCAAGCGTAGGAGCTACGGGAGCAAGTGTGTGGGCCTCTTCCCTGTGTTAGCTAATGTGAAACATAAACCTAACTTACAGCTGAAGAGGGTGCGAACCTGTTTCCCGAGCATTTTGATGATCCACAAAAATATTTGGCTCTGGGGGGTGTTGGGGTGGCGGTGGTATCGATACTAGTATAGTTGCAAGTGGGGGAATCATTGGAAAATCCATTGTGATCCTCATTTGCTATGTGGCTAAGCGGTGGGCCAAGAACGGAGTAGCAACCATCATCAAGTGGATAAAGAGGAAGTGGTCCAAGTTGTGTGGGAAGTGGCCGTGCAATCCCAGTAGCATCACGAGAAACTAGCTGGAACACGAGACCGCGGGGAGGAGAGGTGCGAGTGGAGGGGAGCGGTATCCTATTTAAACTCACAGGTTAGTTGAATAAAAAAAAAAACTCACGCAAAATCCATTTTTAAAATATAACGTGCAGATAATTTGCTAAGAAGTTAGCAAAACCGGGGCAGAGGTGCATGGGGGGACAGGCCCTTACTTAAAATCTTCTCGGAAGATAGTTGCACTTTCGCAAAATATCTGAGAGAGCCTGGCAAATCCGCAGTACCTTTCTCCAACCAAGCACAAACGGTAAAAACGAGCCTGTGGCAGGGATCCGTTGGTCCACCTGTACTTGTACTACATTCAATTGGCACGATTATTGTTCTTACTCGATAGCTTACTTGTCCGGAATGTCCACTGCGCAGCCTGCCTCTTGTCTCAGGAGAAATGCCTTCAGCTGTTGGAGATTACCGGTATCAAGGTATCATAGAGGTTCCCCCCCCGGGGGGGTTGGCTCGCTTGCAAGGTTGTTCATGGCTGTGTAAAATGTGACACCTGCATGAAGCTGCATGACGGAACTTCACGCGACAGAGGAGTGCCAAGAGACTGTACAAAAAAGTTAAGCCTGCGGAGAAGACATGCTCCGATCTCTCCTTAGTTTTGCACACGCAGGTGATTGGGGTGCCCCCGGGTTCGCTACATGACCCGCTCCCCCCTCACCCACCGCCCACACCGGCCGCGAGATCCTCCTTGGATAAGAGTCCAAGACTCTCATCACGCCTCAAAAGCCGGGAAAACTTGTTGGACGGATGTGCTTAGCCTTGTTACTGTACCGCAGTGTGAAGGATTCTTCAGGAGACATGCAGACGGAATGGACGCAGGAGAATGTTCAACAATACATTTTATCCGCTAGGTCTCCTCTTTGTGATCACGGAAGTGTATGGAGGAACAAGGGCATACGGGGGTACAGAGAGAGGTGTGGTATTCCATAGAAGGATCAAGATGTGAGGAGATGTTTTGCTTATTCACCTATCTCTACCGTTAGTTTGATTTTAGTTAGAGAGTGAAGTTTAGAACGAGAGCGAGCGAATGAAGGAAGTACGAACCGTGAAACTTATCTTTTATATCCTTCCTCCAAAGTGCCTAAGTTCCAAGTGAATTCCCTCAGTCTGCCGTCTGCTTCCACGCGACCCTCATTTCCCACTCTGGCAGCACTTGTCGCGATGAAGCGGATCTTCAATTCTGGTTACTGATATGCCGGTAGACATGGAAAGTAGGTTGCCATTACTTGTACAGTACTTGTATTCCACAACCTGAACTAAATCTAACCCTTATAAGCCAAGCCTATCCATATATAGCTAATTTAGTTAAGATAATGCATGAGACCAATTTTCCCATCGTCTCACCCGAACAGGAGATAGGAAAACTAGCCACCAGCATTGAAACCCTAAAATCAGGTGGGAAATAGTTCGACTGAGTCATGGAACCATTGCGGAAAGAGTGGTGATAACTAGGCCACCTGCTTGAAGAGAACTCCCTGTATTATGCTAGTTATATCTTTGCCTATCTTTTAGCGATCAAGATACCAAGAGTGTTCATTAGCAATTCCTTTCTGAGCTTAGGCCTGGTGAGCATGGAGCGAGGCACCACCGACAGCCCCTCTCGACAGGGCTTGACACCAAATTTCTACTGCTAACAAATATTTTCAGCAAATCACAAAGCTCGAAGAGTTTCGAGATGAGGTAAGCATGCCTAGCAGCGAATTCCACCTTTTCAAACCCCCAAGGGATAATAAATTACTTTTTCTGTCGGCAGCGGAAATCTGTGGGGATGGCAATCGTAAAACTGGAGTTAAGCGACTAGAATTTGTATGATCACCCAGGGTTAAAAATACATGCTTGGGTGTCGTGAATCTCATATGGCCACTGTCCATCCAATGTTGCATGGTATACCTCAATACCGAAACATCACAATCGAAATACCCATGGCCTTTATTTTACAAGGAATTTGTTCATTTGCCCGGTCGAGCTCCAGCTCTTGGGAACAGGTGATTCCTGTTCGGTAGTACCGGTAGGGTAAGGGGCACTATCCTCGTTGTGGAGTGCGTATAACGGTGGGAAAATTCGGTAAACAGTTTTGCCACGTGTACTCGAGTATTGGAATTGGATGCCAATTGAGACTCTACCGTCTAGTTTTACCACCAAAACTTCAGAACTAGAGGGTTGGGTAAACGGGCACTTAGTTAGCAGCCGCATGCACCTGAGAAGAACAGGTTCTCTCTCACCTCCAAAACGCCCACCCCATCCAGCAATTTTTGGAGTATGGTAGAAGTGCCCACCGCGGTGGCGATATGTATCAAACAGTACAGCCTGGGTCTTAAAGGGCGCAGGTTAGCACACTACAAGGCTGCGCGCAATATTTTATTGGGCTGGATCGGCATCACGAGCTGTTCTGCGATTCTTAAAGTTAACTGATAAGTGTCTTCTTGGGTTGATTCGTTCATAAGGGTCAATACACTTATATGTCACACTAACCATTACCACTGCAGGTGCTCCACGCTAGTGTGGTACTTGTAACTCGCCGGAGTGCAAGACTTGTGTTGACCCGCAAGATAGGATGGCACTTAAAGGAGTGGGGAATTTCGTACGGTATTTTCTCGAGCTAGGGTTTTTCGCAAAGATGGGGCGGGGCGTAGCGTAAGCTTGGATTGTGACTGGAATCTAAAATGGGCCTCTTCAATGCCCCCAATCAATATAACCGTCCCAAGGTTGTTGCACGTCTCCAACGTGCCTCTCGGCTCAATGAAAGATGTCAGCTCAACGCACGTTTCAATTTGTATGCGAATTTAATAATTTCAAAACCACAACCAAACATTCTCTGATGCTTTAAATGTCGTTCTGGCTTTCTCACACCCTATTTTAAGTCTTTATAAACAAGGCTTCCATTTTCTTTCCTCTCTTTAACAACTTTTATTTTCATTTGGTGGGTGGGATTCTGGTTTGGATTTTGCGGGAATCTTCCGTTGAGCTGAGATCTTTCGTTGAGCTGAGAGGCACGTTGGCGGTGGATAGGTGCACAAGATTGCGAACAAGCGAGCGCCCTAGCAGCTAATGCGTGGCGCTTGTTTGATCACCGTCCCAACCCTTGCACATGAGTAATCAGAACACTCAGCCGCATTAGAGGGATCCAGCAGAAAATATAATCCCTGCGGAAAACGTCGTAACCACAGCAACAGCGATAAATTAGGAAAGGCGAAATACCAAGCTCTTGGAGTCCGTATTTTCTGTAGGGATTGTGTGTACCACCACTACAACCCACTGGTGGGTGGTAGGGGCCCTGGTTATCCTTGAAAGAAATACCAAGATGTAAACAATGGCCAAGGCAAAACCTAAACTCTGATAAGTATGGCAGCTTCTATTTCTGCCTACTATCCTCTGGTACTATGACAACTTGGGCGAGGCGAGGTCGCAAGCTTGTTTCCCACCGGCTTTTAGGTTGTCTAGGTATCCTGTCTCAGTGCTGGAACTCAAAAATTTCCAGAGGTGCGCATCTAGTCTCTCCGGCCATGCTTGGCATTTTTGGTAGCGATTATATTTTCTGCTGGATCCCTCCATTGTTGTGGACAAATACCAGTATAATCCACCCTTGGTTACCACGGTACGGTACCGGTATGTTGACAAGGGGACTTGAAGGCAGTGTTGCAAAGAAGCCCTTGATAATCGAACCCCGGGGGTTAGAAGGGGGGGGGGGTTTGAATTGTGGCTTCTAAAAATGGGGGATGGAAGGGGGGTTCTTTAATATATTGGAAGGGTGTGGTTGACTTTGAAAGATGCGGGAGAGTCTGAAAGATTGGATAGATGTTTGTGGATGATTTGGGAAATTGAGATAGAATAGTTAATGGTTTATGAAAAAGATTAGATAGACATGTCTTTCCTTTGTTTATCACGGGAGTGTACGGAGGAATAAAGGCATGGCGGGGATAGAGGGATAGGTGTGGTGATCGACGGAAGAATCAGGAAGTGCTACTTATGTTTTACTTTTACACTTGTTTCAGTCATGAGTGTTTTTTTGTTTTAGTGAGAGCGGATTTGAAGAGCTAAGCGAGGTGTCTAAGTTCCGTGTGAATTCTCTTTCTATCGTCTACCACTGTGCCAAACATAACCTGCCAACGTTAATATAATGTCTTAGTAAATAACAATAGCAGGAACTCTGATGGGAATTTGTACCTTTAACCCAGATGTGTGAGTATTTATTGCTCAGAAGCCAGGGAAGTGGTGTACCTGTGCTAGTTTACTTGCTTTTTCTGCTACATTTTGCCTCTTTTCCTATCCTTTATTTTGTTTCTTTTCTTCTAACTATCTTCAAATATCATTATTTACTGATTTGTTAGAAGTCGTTCTATCTTGTAACCCCCCAGTTCGAAAAACCGCGTGCCTAGCTTTCAATCATTTTTTGATCGAACTCCCCCCTTCATTTCAACATTGATTAAAGGGACTCATTTCAGAACCTAGGCACAATCCAAGATTAAGCAACGCACCGTCCTAACGAAGAACCATTACTCGAGAAAATACGGCACTGCATAAATGTAGGAATTGGCCAACACTTTGGCGCTGAATTAAGCGGATGTGATAAAATTTACAGTCGCGTCAAAATAAGAGCCCTGAAGGTGATAAAGAGTTATGGTAGTCTGTGGCATCTTATTTCGATCTCGAGACAACACTAGGATAAAATACTATTTGAACGTGCAAGCACCAGCCGATTCTTTCCGGTTTATGCCGTATTCTCACAAATTTGGAGCGGTTGATCGGAGGACCCCGAGGTATCCATCAGGTATGATACCACAAAGGATCCCGCTCCCCCTTAACCCCCCAAGAATTCCTGCAGTCAACCGACTCCATCATCCATTGTCGACTCCTAAGAACCCCAATCAGAAAAAAACATCAGAAAAAAACATCAGAAAATGTCCCAATCATGCAGCAATAATTACAACTCTTTCAACCCAACCTACATCAATACCACCTACATCAACCCTACTGTTGCCGATGACCGACCAGATATCCTAACCTGGCTTTCCCCACTAGACTCTAAGTTGCGCCATCAGGACATCCGGGACCACAGAATCGAAAGTGTAGGAGAGTGGGTTTTACAAACTGAGGAGTTTAGATGCTGGTACGCCGGTATTGAGGATGCCAAGTCAGATAATGCAGTCCTGTTTTGCTATGGAAATCCGGGTGTTGGCAAAACTTACATTAGGTAACACCGATGCGCATCAGGTGGTGGAAGAAGAATAAGTGCTGACAAGCTGCGATGTAGCTCTATAGTAATAGACAACTTGTGTAATCAGGCGAGAGGACGGAATACCACCATTGCATGTTTTTACTTCGACTTCGCCGCCCAAAATGAGCAGACCCCCGCGCGTGTGCTCGGCTCCTTGCTAAAACAGCTGATTTTCGGACTTGAAGAGATCCCGGAGGAGATATCGGAAGCATATAGGGACCGAAGAAATGCTATTGGTGGGCAAGGGCTACAAATTTCGGATATTTTGAAAATGCTGCAGATTACCTCGGCAAGAAGGCGCCCGTTCATATGCATAGACGCTCTTGATGAATGCGCAACCGAACACCAAGTCAAGGTTCTTGATTCGCTAGGTCAACTCCTCCAACAGTCTCCGGGCACTCGAATATTCGTGACCGGAAGAGCGCACATTCTCCCCGAAATCAGAAGGCGTCTTGCGGGACGATTGATAAGCATGTCCATAAGTCCTAAGAGGGATGATGTTGTCACATACCTTCGTAGTAGGCTTGCCGCGGACACAACCCCAGATGCGATGGGCAGTACTCTGGAGGCAGATATTCTAGAGAAAATCCCTAGAGATATTTCGGAAATGTATGTAGGAGCAGTGGCACTTCAGAAGCTACCTAAGATATCTACTAATTGACACATATTCAGATTTCTACTGGTTTCGCTGAATATCGATGCGATCCTGCAGGAAACTACTATCCGTCGCAGGCGACAAAAGCTCTGCGCAATGAGCGATGGCTTGGGGTTGGAAAGTGCCTATGGGAAGAGTTTGGGTCGGATAAGGGGACAGGGTGGGGCCAGGGCGTTGCTTGGCATGGCCGCTTTAATGTGGATCTCTCACGCGGAGCGACCCTTGAAGGTTGTTGAATTGTGTCACGCCCTAGCAGTTGAAATAGGGTCGCTAAATCTCCATGCCGACAACGTTCCTTCAATAGGGGTAGTTCTAGCCTGTTGCCAAGGACTTGCCGCAGTAGACAAAGAGGTTTCCACGATCCGGTTAATCCATTTTACCCTTCAAGAGTACCTCCGAGCTCATCCCGAGCTTTTTGGTACAGCTCACTCGACCATGGCCGAGACCCGCTTAAGTTATCTGAATTCGCAGCAGGTCAGAGCTCTCTCAGCCTATCCCACTCCCGATCTCCAAAGCACACCTTTTCTCGAATATTCTTCCCTTTACTGGGGAGCGCATGCAAAGAGGGACCTTTCAGATTGCGCGAAACTCCTTGCATTAAAACTATTTAACGACCACAATAATGACATGTCCATCAGAATCCTCTTGGGACACAAAGGGTATTCGGACACTATTGATTTCAATAGATTCCCATTGTTCAGTGGCCTACATTCTGCATCACTCTTTGGGATTGTTGAGATTGTAACTGGTTTGATAGAGGTGGAAGGTTGCGATATCGACCAAAGTGACTGTGTGGATAATACACCTCTTGTGTGGGCTGCTCTCAATGGGCATGAGCGGGTTGTCGAAATCTTGCTCAATCGGAGCGATACCAGCCCCGACAAACCAGGTCGCCACAACCAAACACCGCTCTTGTCTGCCGCCCACAATGGGCACGAGGGAGTGGTGAAAATGCTTCTCGAACGGGACGAGGTCAACCCCGACAAACCAGATAAAGATGGCCGAACACCTCTCTGGTGTGCCGCTTGGAATGGGCACATTGGAGTGGTGAAAATGCTTCTCGAAAGGCGCGAGGTCAATCCCGATATGCCAGATAACGGCGACGGAACACCACTCTGGTGTGCCGCTTGGAATGGGCATGTTGAAGTGGTGAAAATCCTTCTCGAACGGCATGAGGTCAACCCTGGCAAGCCAGCTGACGACGAGGGAACACCCCTCTGGTGCGCGGCTTGGAATGGGCACGCTGAAGTGGTGAAAGTGCTTCTCGAACGGAGTGAGGTCAACCCCAACAGGCCAGATAACGATGGCCGAACACCACTCTGGTGTGCCGCTTGGAATGGTCATGTTGAAGTGGCAAGAATACTTCTCGAACGGCGTGAGGTCAAGTCCGACAGGCCAGATAACGACGGTCGAACACCACTCTGGTGCGCCGCTTGGAATGGGCACGTTGAAGTGGCAAAAATACTTCTTGAAAGGCGTGAGGTCAGCCCTGACAAGCCGGCTTACGACGGCCGAACACCACTCAGGTGTGCCGCTTGGAATGGACATATTGAAGTTGTGAAAATACTTCTCGAACGGCGTGAGGTCAACTCCGACAAGCCAGATAACAACGGCCGAACACCACTGTGGTGTGCCGCTTGGAACGGGCACATTGCGGTGGTGAAAATACTTCTCGAACGAGACGAGGTCAACCCCGACAAGCCTGATCGCGACTGCCGAACAGCACTCTTGTGCGCCACTAGGAACGGGCACGTAGAAGTGGGGAAAATGCTTCTCGAAAGGGACGAGGTCAACCCCCACAAGCCCGATAATGTCCATTGAACACCACTCTAGCATGCTGCTGGGAATGGGTATGCGGGAGTGGCAGAAGGGACGACGTCGACCCCAGCAAAGCAGACGAGTGCGGCCAAGCCCCACTCCAGCTAGCTATCTGTCACGGTCATTCAGCGGTGGTGGCGCTGCTGCATCCTGGAGGTCCCCCACTTTGACTACAGTTTTACCACCTTTGATTGAGTTTCCATTTTTCATGGTGTGGATCCACTTTTGATATTTGTTTATCTTTTCACTTTCCCTTTTCCCCCCTAGTGTGTAGACCTGAGTGTTCGAATCATACAGAGAAAAAAATAAGGCGAGCAGGTTTTTCTGACAATCCAAAGAGGGGTGGGAGCTAGGCTTACGATTGTGATTTGTTTCGACTATGAGCACGGCCTAAGGGAGGTTGTATTTGTATGCTACTGTTCCTATAGTATGAGGGTAAGGATGAGTGAGCCCGGGAGGCTATCCACTTCTTAAGCTTGATCATTAGGGCAATAAGTCTTTAAAGTAAGGAAATTAATCCCCATTAGGCGCAGTGAACCCAAGCGTCCAGTCCGTCCGTCTTCGGGTCCGGACGGGACGGACGGCGTACCTGCAAGGACGCCTGGGACGGACGGGTATCTTGGGGTCCATCCGGAAGACTGCCCGGGACGGACGGGCGGGGACTGCAGGTGTCTCTCAGGTTGCGGAATCTGCCGTACGCCTCCACGTGACGGGTGGGCCTGAAGGTGACGGGACAGGAGGTCCCCCGAGGGAATTGGCGTAGACAACAGGTAACAGCTGATGACCGAGGAGTGAGATAAGGCTTCTAACATCCGAGGCAATGGCTTAAGTTCTTATGAAATTGTTCATATAAAACTATAAGTTATGTGTGTATATATTGTGTATCGGGAGAATTTGTAGTTTTGAGAGATGGATATAAGGTGGATATAAGGTGGATACATCTGGCTGCTACAAACAAACCAGCTACCATTAACGAAGAAGCTATTGGCTCACGTAGAGTTACAACCTTTCTTCTACTACCGCAATAAAATTAGTCGTATATTCCAGAAGAATACATAACTTGAATTTATTCCTAAAGCTATATAGAACGACCTATACCCGCCATCCTACTCACATCAGTCCTGCGCATGCATACGGAGTATTTAATTAGGAACCAAAGTGAGGCGAAAGGTGCTAGCGATTTATGGGCCTGACAGAAAATTGGCAGGGACTATAGGTGACGGCGGGGCCCTGCAGATGGCGCCAGGGCCCTGTAGGGGACGTCGGTCCATCAAGAGGACGGCCGGGCCCTACCGGCAGATCCCGTTCCCAATGAGACTGCAGGGCCCGGCCGTCAACTAGTGTTGTTCACGAGCCGGCTCGAGCCGAGTCCAGACCTAGACTCGAGGACTCGAGCCAGGCTCGAGCCGCCAAGAAACCGCCAAGAAACCGCCAAGAGGCTCGAGTCTAGAGTCGAGTCGGCTCGTGGACCCA
>Ga0307513_10004769_pt1 | contig 18007 bp, 9 predicted proteins | sample 15_EM_MG_FD_202174 | JGI IMG/M metagenome (GOLD analysis project Ga0307513, IMG submission 202174) | Populus trichocarpa ectomycorrhiza microbial communities from riparian zone in the Pacific Northwest, United States - 15_EM | ecosystem: Host-associated > Plants > Roots > Unclassified | place... | reverse complement strand
TTTGCGTTAAATATTTTATTGATTTTGATTTTGATTTTTACCATGCTTTTTCTTTTATTAAATATTTTTTAAGAAATTAATAAATATAAGATATTTTATAATCAATAATTAAATTTAATTTATATTAAAAAATATTTTTAACTCATAAAATTTTATAAAATATTTTACAAAAAAATAACTCAATTACTAGTATCTTCCAACAATTTTTAACAAATATAGTTATTATCTCCATTATAGTTGTTGAAATAACTGACCATCTAATAATTTCATTGCTATTTTTATTGTCTTCATCACTCCATTACTCTAGTAGCACCACCATCTTAGCTTCATAAACACGACCAACTTTCATGATGATAATTATTATTATTATTTTATTATTATAATTAAATTTTTATCATTTTACTATTGTTGTATTTTTTACATCATTACATATAAAAAATTATTAAATATTTTATAGATAAAAAATATTTACACAAAAATAATCGTGTTTAAATTATATTAATGGTATAATGTGTTTGAATTATTGACTATAATATAGAAATGTTTTTTTTTTCATTCCAAAAATATCTTTGAGGCATAATGAATGTTATAATAAAAAAATTAACCATTCGAGATTAAATTTGATTGGTTGATGAGTTTACTTTTCATCAAAACTCATGTATTATTCTTGATTAATTTTATTAAAAAAATATAATAAAAAATAATCTTTTTAATGGAATAACCTAAATCTAAATATGCATGCTTTGTTTTTATTATTAAAGAAAATAACAACTTCATTATACAAGAAAATAACCTAAATCCATATGATTTTTCATCAAAGTTGCATATGGAGCTTCATTGGGCACAAGTTTCATACTTGTGGCAGAGCTATTATCAATGCCTTGTTTTCAGAATTCATTAGGAGATTGGTTTTGTGGTTTTCGAAGCCGCGTTCATTAAAGGAAGACCTAATTAATTAATTAATTATTTATTAGCCTTTGTTAACAAGTTGAAGCAGTTTAGCCTAGAAGAGAGCTCAATTTTTTTTAATTCAAGTTTGACCAATTTTTTTTTAATGGGTTCTTTCGATTTAAAAGTATTGTTTAATTAACACCAAATCAAGTGTCATTTTGAGAAAAAAATCTTTTGAAATAAAGCAATGGTATTAAATAAAAGTACAACCACTTATTTGAACTATAGTTTTTAGACCCGACTCGGTGGCCGGCCCGGTCCAAGGCCCAGGTTCCAGGTTTTGACCGGGTCAATTATTTTTTTAAAAAAATCAAAACGACGTCGTTTTAGTAAAAAAAACAAAACAAAAGTCAACGGGTTGTAACATGGTTTTTGATTGGGTCAGCCGGGTCACACCGGGTTTTTCCTTTTCCTGTTTTTTCTTCAACCCGGCCCGTTCCAGCCCTGGATCTTCCGGGTCTCGGGTCGACCCGCCGGACCTGACCGGGTTTTAAAACTATGATTTGAACTCTTTTTTCTCCAATTAAAATGATTATTTTTTCCATTAGTTTTTTTCCTTAAAAAAACTACACATACACAAAAAAAAAATGTTAGTGTTTTACATCACTTAATTTCAAAATATCTTTTTCTAATGGCAACTTTCTACATTACATATATTTATATATATAACAACGATGTTAGTGTATATATATACACAGTTTTTAAACCTGGCCCGGTCCAAGGCCCGCGTTCCGGGTTTTGACCGGGTCACCAGGTCGGCTGGGTCAATTCCTATTTAAAAAAAAAATTCAAAATGACGTCGTTTTAGTAAAAAAAAACAAAAATCAACGGGTTGCAACCGGGTTTTTGACCGGGTCAACTGGGTCATGACTTTTCCTATTTTTTTCAACCCGACCCGGTTCCAGCCCTGGGTCGACCCGCCAGGCCGGGCCGGGTTTCAAAACTATGGTTTTACATTACCCTTTTCTTTTACATTATTAATTATATTGGGAAATCTTTTATTGATGAAATGATATGCATATATATGTTCTCACTCTATTGAACTCTCTAGTTTGTTTTTTAGTTTTTTGAACTTTTACATTTTTATAACAAATAATTTGTAAATTGAGAAGTTAAAAATCATTTAATAAAATATATTTTTTAATTTATTTTTGTACTTTATAGTGTTTTCTGTTCACTTTATATCTAATATTTAACCAATCACTACTTAATTGATTTAAAACTGTGTAAGCACAGTATAGTAGTAACCTGTTATAAAACAACTAATGACATGTTTTGTCTTGTGTTCTTGCTTCCTTTTTTTTTTTTTTATGTATTTTGTCTTGTATGATATCTTCGTGGATTCTACTCTTATGCTTGTTAAGATTTGTAAATATTAGAAAGAAATAAAAGTTTGTAAAGTTAGAGATTAGCAGAGCCACAAACAAAGTTTGTGAATAAGAGTTCTGCCAATAATAATATAAACGACAACTATTAGAATATTTATTTATATTATTAAAGATGTTTCAAAATTCAATATAAGAGTTTTTTTAGTGTTTGGATAAAGAATAATCACATGTTCATATTAGTATTTACTTCTCCATAGTTCATGAATTGATGGTTGGTGATAGAAGGCCTAACATCTACAAAATAGTCTTTTTTAATGGGATTTAGAGACCATCCGATAATAAAGTTAGTGATTTTTAATAAAAGATTGTAATAAATGAAAGAACCAACTTTAAATTTCAAGAAAAAAAGTATTAGTTCTTATTTGTATATGATAAATATGCTATGACATTAAAAGTATGAATACTTTAAAAATAAAAAAAAATATGAACCCTTTAACTAAGAAAAATATTTGTTCAGAGGATATATATATATATAACCTCTAAACTTTTTCATATTACTTGAATGAAAGAGTTTGACGGCCTTTTCTTCTAATAACATTAATAAAGAATAAATATCTCTTACATAACATTAATGATTGATAAATATCTCATATCTCAACATTAATGAGCGATATACATCACTTATGATACTTTTATACACTTAGAGACGTAAAGAGATGATCATTATTGACTTCTAGTATTTTGTGTTAAAAAACATATAAATAAATAAATAAATCCTCGTGACCTAATATAGGGCCTACAAAGTTATCAATTTCATATGCATTTGAACCTTGAATGATTCCAAACTCAATCATGATGGGTCTAACAGCTTGTCAAATATGTATTTACTTGGGCTCAGTGCGTAACTAAACCTAAATGTGTTGGGTCTATCATTTCACCGGACCTTCATGTATTTGGGCTCAGCACATAGCTGAACCCAAGGGTGTTAGGTCTAGACCGACTTGTACTTGAGCTCAATACATAGCTGAACCCAAGGGTATTAGGTCTAGTGTCATGCCAAACCCACATGGAATGTGTAGCTAAATCTAATGATGTTGAGTATGGCGTCTCGCTAGACTCGCATAGATTTGGGCTTTATTCGTAGCTGAATCCAAGGGCGCTGTAAAAATTATTAAGAAAACATGTGCATATGTTAAAAGAGAAGCTGGATTACTTAGCTTAATACACTCAGACTTAGCAGATTTAAAACAAACTATGACTAGAGAAGGTAAGATATATTTTGTTACCTTTATAGATGATTTTTCAAGATATACAAAACTTTACCTGCTTAGAAGTAAAGTTGAAGCTTATAACATGTTTTTATTATATAAAACAAAAGTAGAGAATCAACTAAATAAAAAAAATCAAATGAGTTAGATTTGACAGAGGGGATGAGTATGTTCTAATGATTGATTATTGTGAAAAAAAGGCATAGTACATGAAGTTACTCCACCTTATTCACCCGAGTCTAATTGGGAGCTGAAAGAAAAAATAGAAATTTAAAAGAAATGATGAATGTTATGCTAGTTAGTTCTTCAACACTTGATAATTTTTTAGGCGAAGATATTTTATTTGTATATTATTTACAAAATATAATTCCTTATAAGAAAAATGGTTTAGCACCTTATAAATTATGGAAAAGTTATTCTCCTAATTTAAAATATCTAAAAGTATGAGGGTGTCTAGCTAAGGTTATGTTACCTGAACAAAAAAAAAATAAGATGGATTCAAAAAGTTCTGATTGTGTGTTTATTGGTTATGTTATAAATAGTGCTGCATATGTAGTTGGGCTGGACATGTAGCTGAATCCAAGGATGTTGGGGCTTGTGTCTTACCATACCATCATGCAACTGAGCTTAGGGCGTAACTGAACCCAAAGTGTTGGATCTGACGTCTTGGCAGATCCATATGCATTTGTTCTCAACGTGTGGCTGTACTCATAGGTGTTAGGTCTAATATCTCGCCAGACCTCCATGTACTTAGGCTCTGTACATAGTTGAACCCTAAGATGCTGGATTTGACATCTCATCAGATCCATATGTACTTGAGCTCAACACGTAGTTGAACCTAATGATATTGGGTCTAGCATCTTGCCAGACCAATATGTACTTATGCTTAACGTATAGCTGAACCCAAAGATATTTGGGTCTAGCATCTTATTAGATTCATATGTATTTGAGCTTAACACTTAACTAAACTCAAGAATGTTAGGTCTGGAAGCAAGCCAAAACCGTGTCATTTGAGCTTGACATTCTGCCAAGTCTAGGTATGTTGGGTTATTACCCTACATGGGTAACACACACACACACACTTTTAAACATGGACTTTTAAGCAAATATATATATAATATGTTGATCCATTAGTAGACCTCAAAGTCTTTGTATATTAAATACAGAAAAATTTGAAAGGTTATAAGCTTTAATGAGAGACTTTTACCTTCTTCATGACATTTGTTTGTCATATGTAGAACTATTAGGATTCTTGTTGCCAAGTGGCTTGTTCTTATTAAAAGAAATTGTCAGGTAGCTTATCTTTATTAAAAGAGGTGTTCTTTAGGAAACAAAATGACGACATGTTTTTAATGCAATAATTAAGTAGGTTTTTAGAGATCTGAGATGTCATGAAAGGTTATTCATCCAACGGTGAGGGTGAGAAATCATCTTTTTTATAACCTTATCCACTTTTGCTTTCTTCTTTTCTTTTACTTTCACTTTTTTGCAATCTTTTTGTAAAAACAATTGATTAGTTGAAGACTTCTTGAGCAAGTTTTGCTATTTCTATAGAACTATCAATCTTAGGTATTTCTCATCTAAAAAAAATCTTTTTTTCTTTTCTATTCCAAAAAAATGGACCTTAAAAGAGTTAGATCTGACCCTCAAAATATGTACCTTGTTTCCTCTAGCGATGAGTTCAAGTTTTGACCAAAACCAAAGGAAATAGTAAAGGACAGGGTCCAATTAGACCGGGCCTTAAAACTAAAGAGGGTGTAAATTTAGTGTCCATCTCTGGTAGGGGAAGATAGTTCTTATCATTGGAGAAGTCATTCCCCTACTGTTTTCAGGGAACCTTAGGGGAGAGAAAGACTACTTCAGATCCTTAAGGATGATGCCCCCATCAGTTTAAGCATAGATCAGGGTGCATTCATCAATGGACGTCGGACTACACTGTACACACCACCCGAAGAGCATAGGCATACCCACGGGCTTTCGGGTAATTTAGTCATTTTATTATGCTTTCAAAAAGGAATTTTTAATTCAAAAGTAATTTAGTCATTTTATTATGCTGTAAAAAAAAAAAAAAAATAGCATCTAGGTTCAAGTTTAATATTTTTTTCTTTAAAGGACAAGATAATCATTTTACAGTGGAAAAAAGTGAAAATATCATATTACCCCCCAATAGACATGCTAATTGTTTTTGTCAAAAAGTGTAAAATAGTAATTTTAATGTTTCAATCCACATTACCAATAAGTCTATAGCTATAATAAATTTTTTCATGATAAAGGAGTTATCCTTTTAGTTTCTTTTAATTCTTGATAGACCATCTTAACATGTTTAATGAGTGAATGGAAATTGGATTAAGAGTAGCTAAAGTTATGGCAAGTTTGCTACTGGTCGAAGACAGAGTAGTATTCTCTTTAAAGAAGGACAAACCAGCTTTGTCAAAAATCTTTTTGACACACTTTTTTCCACTAGGATTTCATGGGAGAATTTGTTTATGCAATCATTTTATTTTTCCACCCATAAATCTCTTTTTAAAATTTATAATATAAATGATCATTTTAGATGTTGAAAAGGAGTTTTTAAGACTAATAGGAATCTCAATGATCAATTAACCTTATTTCTGATTACAATGCACTAATAATTTTTCCCTTATTATTATTATTATAAAAAAAGCTAAATGGTGTGGAGAAATCACTGTAGATCAAGAGAGCTTTTACTATGGATTGTAATAGTAGTTTCACTTTCAATTTATCATCTTTTCACAAACGGATAAACATTTCTTTGGCTTTCTTCCACAATGGTATTTAGGTTTTTCTAATTTTCAAGTTTAGTCAAATAACGCTTTTAGCAAAAAAAAGAAGCTTTGTCTTTGAGGGTATTTTGGTATTTTTACATGGGTATTTTATATAATTAAGAGGACTATGGGGGCGTTTTAGTATTTTCATGATATTTGTTTTTTTTAATTGAAAAGTTGCAGACGCGTGTTTCTCATGAGCAAATGGACGGCGCCCGCACCATTAAGGAGGTGCGTATGACACTTCTCGGTGGCCAAATCTAGCCATTCGTAATCTAACTAGATGCGCAGCCGTGTTCTCTGACACATAGTGTGGCACGTGTAGACAAATAATGGTTGGATTGCCACTGGTGATCGATTGTTTACATTTTTTCTTTCTTTTCCCTCTCCTAACAACTGAAGTGTATAATTGTTCTCTTTGTTTGTTGTTTGTCAAATCAAGCATGTTATTGGGCCTGACATGACTGCCAAACCCAAGGCGCGCGGGTTTGACATTGTTTCTAGATCCACACACCTTGGGTTCGGCATGGTTGTTAGACCCATGTTGCTTGGGACATAGGCTTGACAACAATGCAAGACCAGTGCGCCTAGGTCTGGTAGACCTACGCCTAAGTTTGACAACTATGCTAGACCGAGACGCCTAAATCTAGCATGTTTGCCATACCCAAGTCGCGTGGGCTGGCATGACTGCCAAACCCTAGATGCTTGGGTCTGTGCTTGGGTTTAGCATAGTTGGCAGACCCACGTTACTTAGGTCTGACATGGTTACAATTCCTACATTACTTGGGTCTGGCAAAGAGTTAAGTGGAGGTTTAAAAATTAACTCACTTTGTTAGGTTTAATAACATTATCAAAACATTCTTCATACTCTTAATATTTTTTTTTTACATTTAATTTTTTTTATATAGACCCACTGCGGAGGGCAAGTTAATATACTAGTTATTATTATTATACAATACACTCAAAGGAACTGGTAAATCACATAAATGACAATTTTGTATATTTCTTCAACTTTTTATTGTAGCGATGGCTAATTTTTTATTTTATAATTTTTTTACTATAGCGGTGTCAAGTTTGTAAATTTTGAATTTTTTTAGATATATATATATATATTTTACACTTGCATATTTATCATTTTACATTTAGCTTTTTTATCACCATTTTTTTTTATCATCATTCTTTTATAATTTTTTTTAAATTTCTGTTTTTTCCTTAAATGTTTTTTTTGAAAAAAATATATTATTTCTTATTCTTGATAATTGAAATATTTATCACTCTACACTTATAGACTAGCATGTGTGGGCTCTTATTTTTTTTCTTTGTTAACGGGACACACGACATGTCATTGACCTCTTTTAAAATTGAGTCAAGTGCGCTAACCTGACTTGTCAGGCCTTGTAGCGCTTGGCTTCCTTCTTTTATTTTTGTAATTGATATCTTTTTTTAATATTTATTTTTTAAATAATCTTTTAATTTATATTTAAATTAATACCTATTCTCTCTTATTGTTTAGATTTTTTTATTTAGTTGTTTTAAATAGTGGTTGTTTTTTTTTATTTTGTATCTATTTAATGTTTCAAATAGATTATTCTAATTTATTTATAATTTTTTTATGTTTTATATAAATAGTTTTATTCTTAAAAATAAAAATTACATATTCTTGGTAAGAAACAATAAACTTTAAGATAAAAAAAATCATGTGCATCAAAGAAAAAAGATACAATTAAATATCATACTTATCTATCTTTTAGTTTTATAGAAATGATTATCTTTTTATTTTTGAATTTCATTGTCATTAACAACTCTTTATCAATTTATCAGTTTATATATTTTAAGATTTATTTTATTTTACGTAAATAATATCTTTACACTTATCGATGAAGAGAATCACGATATAGTGAAATGTAGTCATGATATTGTTATATTTTTCTATCATGTTAAAAATTAACTTGAGATTCTACTTGCTTTTATTAACAAATATGATCATTATTTTATTTTATTATGTGTAAGCATCAACTTTTCAATTCACAATTATATTTTTTATTCAAAGTAAAAAAACATGTTAACACCTACATTTTCATTCTTTTGTATTAGAAAAAAAAATTTAAAGCAAGTCAAATAGATGCGTTAACATTTTTTTTATATTTATTGGCATATATGATTCTTGTTTTATTTAATTAAATATATACATAGATTTTTTTTATTAAAAAAGCACGTTGAAAATGACTGTATTTAATTGATTTATTTTTTTGTTGACCTTATTTTATTAATTTTAGATTTTTTAGAAAATATATTAGAATAGTTTTTTTTTTAAAAAATTTAGTATTTTGTTTAGCACTACTTCACAAGCATATAAAACAGCCATTAAGAAACTAAAATATATATTTTTTAATTTCCATTTATTACACCCTTTAAAGCTGCATATTTATTACACATTTTATCTAATGAACTAAAATAGCCGTATGGGATGCACCGCTATAATTAATTTGGCCCTGCACCTACTGCAATATTCAGCGTAACTACTAATGAGAAGATGCCAATGTAGTGTACCATCAACCCACGTTCCAATTTACAGTGCTTTTCCTTCTCAATTATTCTTATGCATCTTTCCTTCTTTGGCTGTGGAGAAAACCGAAATATAACTAGCTGGCCGAGGCGTACAAAAGCAGCATAAGCTTAGCCAGTACTAATTATCTCCCACATATGGCATTCTCTCTATCCTCTTCCTCCTTCATTCATCCTCAACTAAGGCATATTGTTTACAAGATGAATCTTTTTGACACTCTGTTGTTCTTTGTTAGTATCCCATTATCTGTTCATCACCTTCATTTTCTCTGCTTAATTAATCATATGCCTTGATTACATGTATGTTCTTCCCACTGTTGATGTGTTTGTTTGCATGTCTGAATTTACCAGGTTATACATTTCGTGGACAAGCTGGGGTTATGGCACAGATTACCAGTACTTTTGGGACTTGCTTATATGGGAATTAGAAGGCATCTGCACCAACGTTACAATCTCTTGCATGTTGGAGGAATCAATGGTCAGAAATATGAGACTGAAGAGTTTTCTTATCGAACGGCAGATGGGAAATGCAATCACCCTGGTGATGATATTATTGGAAGCCAAGGAACTTTTTTTGGTCGCAACATGCTCCCAGCAAATTCAAGATATGGGGTTCGTGTAGTGATCCAACTGATTATATACTTGCAATTCATTGTTAATTAAGAAAAGAAATCCTTAATCACCCTTTAAGCATTCCATTAATACAATTTGTTTTTCAAACTCACCCTTGTGTTTCTCTACTTTCATTTCCACCATATAAAAACTCTGGTTGTTTCAGTTAGTTGAAAGCGAGGTTGCTAAAGATCTACTAAAATCATAGAAAAAATTGCTAAACGATGAATCATTTCAGTTTACCTTATGATATATATTTCCCCATTAAAGAGTCTAAAATTAATGTAAACAAAATGAAACCAATGATTATTATATTAATTGCTTTTGGCAATGAAAGTTTTGTAGATTTTGGATACACATATTTTACAAGTGATGAAACAGATTTAAGATGATATGGTGCTCTAGCATACATTTAAGATGTTTGTCTTTGCAGTTGCTGGATCCTCATCCAACAGTTGTGGCCAATAAGCTTTTGGCAAGGAATAAGTTCGTAGACAATGGGAAGCAATTCAACATGATAGCCTGCTCATGGATACAATTCATGATTCATGACTGGATTGATCATATGGAGGACACCCAACAGGTCCACACTGTCAAGATTATTGCACCAACTTTTTTTGTTCTTACCAGAATTAAGAAAATATACAAGGATCCTAGATTGGACTCCCCTCATAGAACTTCAACTAGGAAGACTGATGTTTAATATGTTAGCAGGTTGAACTTAAAGCACCTGATAAAATAGCAGATGGGTGTCCATTGAAGTCATTCAAATTCTACAAGACAAAGAAAGTTTCAACAGGTTCACCATACATGAAGACTGGATCTCTAAACACAAGGACTCCTTGGTGGTAAGTCCTTCTCACATTAAGTCCTTCTCACAGGTTCTATGAATTGAACATATAGTACTGTCTTTATTTTTCCCTTTTCAAATTTGCCTGCTTCTTCTAATTTAAGCAGGGATGGAAGTGTAATTTATGGGAATAATGAGGATGGGATGAGAAAAGTTAGGGAATTCAAAGATGGGAGATTAAGGATTGCAGAAGATGGACTTCTTGAGCACGATGAGAAAGGGATTCCCATCTCAGGAGATGTCAGGAATTGCTGGGCAGGCTTTTCTTTATTACAAGCCTTATTTGTCAAAGAACATAATGCTGTCTGTGACATGCTTAAAGCAAGTGCTCGTTCTTTCTCCATTTTTTCGTTTTTAGTTTTTCCTGTCTACTACCTTTTTGTGACTCAAGTAAAACTGAAATATCTGCACTGTGTTTGAATGCTAAAAATGTGGTCTTTAAGCACATTTGTAAAACCCTTAAGTGCATATTTTGATCCTAGGCAATTATCCTGTCATAAATGCTACAATTGCCTTCCCATATAAAAAATAGAGATGAAAAACAATGTCATCACACAGTTATGGTCCCATTGAATTAAGGTCACAAAGATTGAAACCTTTTCCATTAACTAGAATGCAACTCTTTTACAAGAAAATCAGGAAATAAAAATTTAACATGAGTATGAACTTTCTGAAAGAGAAATAAGGATGTCAATACATTTGTTTTGCTGATGCTCCGGTTTATTTTCCTTCTGTTTTCAGGAAAATTACCCTGATTTTGATGATGAAAAGCTGTATCGACATGCCAGATTGGTTACTTCAGCTGTCCTTGCTAAAATTCACACCATTGATTGGACTGTAGAACTCCTTAGAACTGATACTCTCCTTGCAGGGATGAGGATCAACTGGTGAGATGACAATTCTATTGAATAACTATATAAATTTGCTACACTATAGAGATTCCTACACCTTGCAGAAATCGGAGTATATATATATATATTAAGGCAAGCAGTAGTGAACTGTATTCAGCTGCCATTATTCCAGTTGCTTTCAGGCTCCTCGTAATTAATTAAAGCTAAAACATCTTTGCAGTTGTTTGCATGTCGCATTTATAGTCAAGTTAATGAGTTGTGTTTGGCACAGGTATGGATTTTTGGGGAAGAAAATTAAGGATTTATTTGGGCACTTTGGTGGCCCAGCACTGAGTGGATTGGTTGGTCTTAGGCGACCAAGAGATCATGGAGTTCCCTATTCACTGACCGAAGAGTTCGTGAGTGTCTACAGAATGCATTCACTACTGCCTGACAAACTCATCCTGAGAGACATCCATTCCACAGCTTCAGAATATGAATGCCCTCCAGTAGTTGAAGAGTACTTGTCTTTCCCTCTTCTTTCTTCATATGCTAAATTACATCATTAGAAGTTTTAGACATTGTTTGGTAGAGAATTTTTGAAAGATCATAGAAGGATACCAAACCAATCTGCTTCTCTACCTTTTGTTTCTCGGTAATATTAACTTTCAGAAAGCATTTAAAAGCTTGGTGATTGTTCTGAATTTTGTTGTCAAACATAATTTACAAAAGCAAGCAGTGATAGAAGTAATTATCTTTCAGACACTGGTTCCATCATGATGTATTAAATTCTTTACGACTAAGACTAACTCTATTTAATCTATATGATGAATTAGGGTGCCAATGAGGGAAATGGCTGGAAAAGATGGGGAGAGAAGATTGTCAGAATTAGGAATGGAGCAGATGCTGGTATCGATGGGTCATCAGGCATGCGGAGCTGTCAAATTGTGGAACTATCCATCATGGATGAGAAGCCTTGTTGCTCATGATATTAATGGAGAAGACAGGCCAGATCAAGTTGATATGGCTGCTATGGAAAGTCAGTCGCTTGCACACTCAAAACATCTTCATTTTGTTATTTCCTTTCTTCTTCAAGTATTGGATTGACTCCCTCATAATCCAAGTGTTAACATAAAGTTTTTGTTGATTAGTTTATAGAGATAGGGAGAGAGGAGTTGCTCGTTACAACGAATTCAGAAGGAACTTACTGATGATTCCGATTAGCAACTGGGAAGATTTGACAGATGATGAAGAAGTTATAGAAGCTCTTCGCGATGTGTATGGAAATGATGTCGAAAAACTAGATTTGCTGATAGGCTTACATGCAGAAAAGAAAATCAAAGGCTTTGCGATAAGCGAGACTGCTTTCTTCATCTTTTTACTTATTGCCTCGAGGTATGCTCTACCCCATCTCACATTTCAAGATAGAATGATCTCCACCTTTCAGTTCTTTCTCTAATTGATATAAGATAATATCAGGAGGCTAGAAGCTGATCGTTTCTTCACCACCAATTTCAACTCTCGAACCTACACAGAGAAAGGCCTCGAATGGGTTAACAAGACAGAGACCCTTAAAGATGTGATCGATCGCCATTTCCCTGGTATGACAAAGAAATGGATGAAGTGTACGAGTGCATTCTCAGTCTGGGATTCAGAACCTAATCAAACAACCTACATTCCCCTGTATCTAAGACCAGCCCCATGAAATGCTTTCTTCGATGTGTAAAGCAATCTCAATGGCCTAAAGTACTCGTAGAATCCGGCAAAACATGGGAAAACTTAGACTTATTGAAAATTTATTCTGTATACAACAATAATTTTTCCAAAACAATCTCATGCACATAGGAAAAAATAATGTGAACGCAAAATGCATCATATATATATATATAGAGTGGGAAATTCAATTTTGTACGTCAGAATACTCATCAAGAACGAAAGAATTCTACAAATAACTTAAAAGTTATTTGATACAATGATTCCCACTTCAAATTAAGCAATTTCTTGATCATTTTCTGCACCGTGGTTCTTTAAACCTTACCTCTAGGCATCAAAAAGGTTAATTCAGTAGAGGTTGTACATCTAGTTCCTTCCAGCACATATATACTCTTAGCCAAGTATTTTATGAGGCAAGAACCTGTGTTCATACGTAGACCATTCCAGGAGAAAGGAAGCTTTGTTTCATGACAACGAATTTTAAAATCTACAAAAACTTGATCACCATGGAAACTGTGCCATCTTCATCCGTTTAGAAATTTGGCTTCTGGTATAGCAGTTTTTCTCTCAAGAAAAAACGACTTCGAAGCCTCTTTCTTTATAAACCTAGCTGTTTCTGATTATTAAACGTATACAATATTAATGATAAGAAAAATCCTTTATTCATTTAATTAATGACCTTAATTATCTCCACTGAAGAACACATATAAAACCCTATAAAATCTTCAATTTCCCACCATTAAACATAAAAAAAAAAAACAAGCCATGAAGCTTTCTAACATGATCTCATGGTTCATGTGCGTGGCTTTGATCATTTGTGTGGTTCATGTTGAGGCTATTCGATATGTTAGACCAGGAGATCTTAATAAATGCAATGTGCCCGGACATCGACCTGAAGATTGCCGGCCTCCTCCTAGACCACCCTTGAATATACGACGTCGCCCTTGTTTAATAAAAGAGCGATGCCGGGGCGGTGTTGACCAAAGTCTAGTCTCGGAGCAACATGGAAATGAATATCTTCCAAACTTGGGATCTTCCTCCTCTCCATCTGAATCTCCATATTAGCAAAGCCACCTGAGCTGACTCCAGTTTATGGCCCACTAGCCAATATGAGAGGAGTTAGAAAACGATCATGATAGAGGGATGCAAACTCTTGATGCAGACTAGCATTGTACGGTCCAAATTACAAAATTAATCGAATAAATAGATTAAAACCTAAACAAAAACGATAATCAAATTATATGCTGAACTTTTTCTTTCATTGTATCACAAGATGAGTCATCTAGTTTGCAAATTTATTTTTATTTTTCTTATTGGCTAATAATAATAATAATAATTTATCTTTTATTTTTTAATATTAGGATTCGTCCTCCATCTTGTAATTTTTTTATATAAATTGTTTGGAACAATTTTCTATTATAATTAAATTTAATTATAGTGTTAAATTTGAATTTAATTGATAAATAAATTGAGAATATTTCACATGTTTAAAACATATGTTCTATCATAATATTCAATTCATTTTATTTCATATATTACTTTCATTATTTTTATCTTATTTACTCTTAACCAAAAAGAGAATAGTGAAAAAAAAAGTAGATTAGTATTTAAAGATACAAGTTTTAACATTAATTTTTTTTTAGTGTTATAAATCAGATGGGTTATTCTTTAATTTAATTACTTTGTATTATTTTTAAGAATTAGATTCCCATTAGAATTTAATTATTGACAAGTTATTACAAACATGAACCTATAAATTAAAATTTTCTATTAGTGAATACCGAGAAAAATAATGAAATAATATTTTATCGGTAAATGATACTATAATTTAAAAATGAAATTATTATATTTGATAATGTTTTGATAATAAATATTAACTTTTAACTTTTTTTTTTCTCTAGCCAAGGACATGTTGAAAAAGAATGACAAAGCTCAAGAAAATATTGATTGATATAAAAAAATATGTTGTCAACTCACATAATATACTGAATATTTTATATTAAAAAATCGAAGTAACAACAATTTATTACAGATCAGAAATTAATGGGTTTATTTTGATAACTCATTTTCTAATTGCATGATTTCATTAATGCAAATATAACCTCACATTCCATTAAAAAAATGAAAAATGTATGAATTTGTTGAAAATAAAAACAAATTTCTTTTCACTGAAAAAATAAAAATACATCAAAATTATAACTATTTCTTATAAAAAAAAACCATAATAATACTCATTATCTTGATATTTTATATTCATTACAATGTAATTATAGAATATTAATTTTATTTCGATCAAATTAAAAATTATCATAAAAAATTATATTATTAACCAAAAAAAATCTTTACATTAGATTATAATAAAAAATAAATTTATGATATTAACCAATTACAAAAATATAAAAAATAATTTTAATCTCTTATATTGCTAAAAAGTGCTTGTGTATAAAAGAAAAAATATATATTGCTCCTGTGATTTTTCTTCATTTGAAAGATAGTGGAAAATTTATATTAAAACACTGTAAAGAACCTATAAAATATGTTTTTCAAACCCAGTATAAATTTGAAAACTACACCGAAAAAGATATTGCATTTGAATAGAAAATTTTAGTTTTTTTTTTCGTACTCTAATTTTCTAGAAAATTAAAATATTAATTACTTTATTTATAAACAACCTCCAACTTTATTTCTATTCAAATGTAAAATACAGCTTTTCCAAATGATTTATTTCCTCATCCTCAGTGTCTTCAAAACTAAGTTATTACAGTTTGATTCATCCCCTGCTTTTCTTTTATCTTTCCGCAGGTACATAGTGACCGTTTATTGTTTTTATTTGTTTGCATTTGATGCAGATATGATTCTATCACAAAGCCAGCTGAACACATGAAACCTCTCCCTCAGAATCTATTGGAATATTTGGAAGGAAAGCCAGATTTTCATGGACTGCATCCTACTTTAATTGAGCTAATACTATTTCTGAAAGTTCTATTAAGATAGCTCCTTTTTTAGCATGCACCACTATGTCAAGCATAGTGAACTGTGGCCTTTGACACCCAAGAATTTTGAGTCATGGCACAGATACTGTAGTAAATTCATAGTGATGTTTTTTTTAAAAAAAATCTGGCATGAACACTTGAAGAGTTCTGGATGCTGGTTGCATAACTTCATGTTGGTGGTGTTTAACATTAGCAATGCTAATCTAACAGTATAAGCCTGCATATGTAGTTTGCTTGTGCCTTGTGTGCAGCTTTTTTTCCTTTGACTGATTGAAAATGACTCCAGAGAAATTCCTCCTTCAGTAGAAACTGCAATTGCTCAAAGGAACTTGGATTCAAGAACCATGGAGGCCTTCGCTTGTTTTCCAATTCCTGGACATCTTCCAGACCCTATTGTCGTTCAAAATCCTTCTCAACCCCGGTATTATATCCAGACAAAATGACTTCTCAATGGCTTTTCTTTCCTACAAAACTGGAGAAGATAGTTCAGGCAAGTTTTTTTAACCCCACTTCATCTTTACTGATACAGATATCTAGAAGTTGCATAACTTTACCGTGCATGTTTTTACTGTACTAGGTGTGTTAATGAAGCTGGAGCCACTTTCAACTGAAAGGATGTATATCAGCAAAGCTCTAGCCCTTCAGAAACTAAGTTTGTCACCTAATGTTTAAAGTACAGAAACAGCAGTGGTTCCCAATGATGTTCCACTGAAGATACCTCAGAACCCATTCAGGATTCGACAAGTCGAAGAAATCTACTTGGATCAGAAAGATAGCAGCACTGAACAAATCTCAGTTGTGATTGACTCGGAAAAGATGAATACACCATGGTTTACACCTGATGACGTTCAGTCAAAGGTTCATGATATATAAAAGTCCTTCCAAGAAAAGAAAAGAGAACAAAGTTCGCTTAGGCCAGGGTGAACAAGCTTCAGCGGTAACCAAGGTAAAAAACTCAAAACAACTTGTATGTCAGTAAGGAGTCCCAAGAAAGTGTGAATTCTAAGCCTAAAAAGAGTCCTAACGAAAAAGATAAAAATGAAAAGGAGAAGAGAAGCAAGTACAGGAGCTTAAAGAACATGAAGAATACTATTTTGAATTTCTTTTCTCGTGTGTAACCTTTCCATCTCCGTGGTTATAATTCATTGCCCATTTTTGCGTAACTATTAGGAACCTTTCATAGAAATTCTGAAATAGGCCACTGAGAAATTGGTATTAAGATGTGGATTTGAGATCAAACTGTGAGGTAGCAAGGTCAGTAGAAGTTGCGCTATTGTTGTCCACCAAAGACGAGGACTGCATGTCTGCATGGCAATTTGCAGTTTCTGAGCCTGGCTAATGAGAGCTGAGACTGAGATCGATATCCTGGTTGCTTATGGAGATACGAGATTTAATTTTGCATTATCATTCAAAGTTAACGCAGTTCATTCAGAAAAATAGTCAACTAAATTTCACAAACTAGGAAATATATAAGGCCATGCTTGTGTACTTAATTTCTCTGCAATTTTTATGTTCTTGATCGGTTAAGCTGTTTCATTAGGGTTGCAGATCAGTAAATTATTATTAGCGCCACTGAACAAACTCAAGCAGTGAAAGAGCCCAAACACAATGTTCTTGATAGCTTTACTGTAATAATATTAATTTCCAGACAACTAAATCGAAAGGAAAGCCTGGCTGCTATGTTTAGTGTTTGTTCCGCTCCAGTAGTTTCTTGAACCAATAGGCAGACATTTTGGGGTACCTCTTTAGGTTGGTGTAATCAACATATACTATGCCGAACCTTGAAGTGTAGCCTGACCTCCATTCAAAGTTGTCAAGCAATGACCATGCAAAGTAACCAGCTAAATTGGCTCCTTCATCAGCTGCCTTCTTCAGCTGAGTCAAATAGGCCTTAAAGTAGCCAACTCTAGTGGTGTCGTGCAATGCTTTCGAACGCGTGAAATTACCAGGATCATCCATCCCTGAATATATATGTGTGTGTGTGTATATATATATATTAACAGAGTATAAAAACAAGCCCACAAAAAGTAATAATTTAACTAAGAAAAAAAAAAGACATAGAGAGGTAGCTCATACCATTTTCAGATAGTATAATTGTAGGGTTTCCATAG
>Ga0307513_10004768_pt1 | contig 18011 bp, 16 predicted proteins | sample 15_EM_MG_FD_202174 | JGI IMG/M metagenome (GOLD analysis project Ga0307513, IMG submission 202174) | Populus trichocarpa ectomycorrhiza microbial communities from riparian zone in the Pacific Northwest, United States - 15_EM | ecosystem: Host-associated > Plants > Roots > Unclassified | place... | reverse complement strand
GGCCTCGGGTACTGGTTCCTGCTGGGCCGCACCCGGTTCGGGTTCGAGCTCACGGCGTCCGGCGAGTCACCGACGGCGGCCACCGCAGGCGGTGTCGACGCCCGGCGAATGGTGCTGATCGCGATGCTGATGTCGGGCGCCGTGGCCGGCCTGATCGGGTTGCCGGAGGTGCTCGGCCGCGAGCACGTGTACACGATCGTCGCCCCGCAGGGGTACGGCTTCACCGGCATCGCGATCGCGCTGCTGGGCCGCAATCATCCCGCCGGCATCGCCGTCGGTGCGCTGCTGTGGGCGTTCCTCGACAAGTCGGCGCTGGCGCTGGACAACATCGGGGTGCCGCGGGAGATCGTGCTGATCATGCAGGGAGTGATCGTGCTCTCGGTGGTCGTGGCGTACGAGATCGTGCGGCGCTACTCCTTGGCCGCCGAACAGCGGCGCGTCGCCGCCGAGCTGCGGGCCGCACAGCAGCCGGTCGCGGAAGGGGCCGCGTCATGACCACCATCGCCAAGGCCGCACCCGTCGCCCGCCGCAAGATCCCGAGCTGGGCGATCTCGATGCTCGTCGTGCTCATCGGGCTGATCGTCCTGGCGACCGTCGCGACGTTGACCGGGCAGCTCCAGCTCACCTCGGCCGGCACCGCGCAGGCCGCCGTGCAGCTGCTGCTGCCGATCCTGTTCGCCGGGCTCGGCGGGCTCTGGGCCGAACGCGCCGGCGTCATCAACCTGGGCCTCGAGGGCATGCTGATCCTCGGCACCTGGGGTGCGGCCTGGGCCGGCTACCAGTGGGGCCCATGGGCGGCGCTGATCGCGGGGGCGGTGTTCGGCGCGCTCGGCGGGCTGCTCCACGCCGTCGCGACCGTGTCGTTCGGCGTCAACCACATCGTCTCCGGCGTCGCGATCACCCTGCTCGGGGCGGGCGTCACGAAGTACCTGTCCACGCTGGTCTTCCTGCCCGTCTCGAACAACCCCCGGCAGTCTCCCCCGCTGCAGGGCTTCGACGCGTTCACGGTCACCCCGCTCACCGACGCGTTGGACGGGCTGGTGAAGAGCAACACCGTCTTCGTCACCGACGTGGCCGGGATCCTGCAGGGCCTGCTCTCCGGACTCACCCCGACCGTGCTGCTCGGCATCGTCGCCGTGCCCGTCACCTACCTGATTCTGTGGCGCACCGCGTTCGGCCTGCGGCTGCGCGCCTGCGGGGAGAACCCGGTGGCGGCGGAGTCGCTGGGTGTCTCGGTCTACGCGCACAAGTACGCGGCGGTCGTCGTGTCGGGTGCACTGGCCGGTCTCGGTGGCGCCGCGCTGGTGCTCAACCCGGGCCAGCTGGGCTACCTGGAGGGCCAGACCGGCGGCCGCGGGTACATCGGCCTCGCCGCGATGATCTTCGGCAACTGGCGGCCCGGCGGGCTGCTCGCCGGCTCGGCACTGTTCGGCTACGTCGACGCGCTGCAGCTGCGCGCCGGCGGCGACGCCGTGCACGCCCTGCTCTATGGCGGCACGATCATCGCCGTGCTGGTGGCGATCCTGTGGTTCGTGCAGCGCAACTGGCTCGCCGCGGTCGCCGCGCTGGCCGCCGGGCTCGTCGTCTACCTCGTCTACTTCTTCGTCGACACGATCCCGAGCCAGTTCGCCGCGTTCGCCCCGCAGATCGTCACGCTGCTGGTGCTGGCGGTCGCGTCGCAACGACTACGACCACCCGCGGCCGACGGGATGGAGTACCGGAGAGGCGAGGGTGACTGACGCTCCGGACTGGGATGCCCTGCGCGCCGCGGCCGTGGAGGTGGCGGGTTCGGCGTACGCCCCGTACTCGCACCTGAACGTGGGCGCTGCCGCGCTCTGCGACGACGGTCGTGTGGTGCGCGGCTGCAACGTCGAGAACGCCTCCTACGGGCTCGGGGTGTGCGCCGAGGTCACGATGGCCGGGCAGCTGCGGTTGACCGGCGGCGGGCGGCTCGTGGCCGTGGCCTGCCGCTCGGGCACCGGTGAGCTGCTCATGCCGTGCGGGCGCTGCCGGCAGGTGATCTACGAGTTCGGCGGGCCGGACTGCCTCGTCGACTCCCCGCGCGGGCCGCTCCCGATGAGCGAGGTCCTGCCGGAAGCGTTCGGGCCGGAACACCTGCCGGGCTGATCCGGCTTCGAGACGTCGGCGAACGGGCTGAGCCGTCCCCACGCGGCCAGCGTGCGGTGCAGCCACCTCGGCCCCGAGACCTGCATCGCGCCCGACCGTTCGGCGTGCCCGAGCGCGAGCCGGCCGCTGTGCCAGCGGTACAGCGCGGCTGTACCGGTGACCACGACCCCGTCCTCCACGAACCCGGGCTCGGTCACGCAGACCTCGTTGCCACCCGTTCGGGCGACCAGCCAGAACCGGTCCGGTGTGCGGTGGTCGGTGACCTGGAACCGCACCACCACGCGCGGCCGCGGGAGTGTCGCGGGGTCGATGAGGCGAGACAGCCCCCAGAGCATGAGGTACGGGTCCTGCTGCTGCGGCGCGGCCTCGCGCCAACGGGCGCCCCACGCCCCGAGCGCGAGCACGACGTCGCACAGCTCGCGTCCAGCCGCAGTGAGCCGGTACCGCCTGCCCTGCCCGGATCCCGTGACCTCGACGACTCCGGCCCGCTGCAGGTCGCGCAGCCGGTGCACCAGCACGCTGCGCGACATACCGGGGGCACCGTCGAGCACCTCGCCGAACCGCTCACAGCCGACCATGAGGTTGCGCAGCACGATCGGGGTCCAGCGCTCGGCGAACACCTCGGCGGCGAGCGCGATCGGGCAGTACTGGCCGTAGCTGCGCATCGGTCGAGGATGCTCCGGCCCCGGGTCTCCGTACAGTTCGGAACTCGAACTTCCGGCCCGGCGCAGACGGCGTCATCCTCGGGTCATGACGAGCTCCGAGCAGCCCCGCTCCTTCTGGAGCACCGGCGACTACGACGAGGTCTCGCGGGTGATCTCGGACCTGGGACCGGCGCTCGTGCGCGCCGCGGGGGTGCGGCCGGGCGACCGGGTGCTGGACGTGGGCGCCGGCACCGGCAACGCGACGCTGCCGGCCGCCCGGGCGGGTGGACTGGTCACGGCGCTGGACCCGACCCCGGAGCTGACGGCGGTCGGTGCCCGCCGGGCCCTGGCCGAAGGCCTGTCGGTCACCTGGACGACCGGCGTCGCTGAGGCACTGCCGTTCCCGGACGCGGCGTTCGACGTGGTGCTGTCCTGCGTGGGCGCGATGTTCGCGCCCGACCACGTCGGCACCGCGCGCGAGCTGCTGCGCGTGTGTCGCCCGGGCGGGGTGCTCGCCATGGCGAACTGGACACCGGACGGAGCGGCGGGCCGGTTCTTCGGGCTGCTGGCTCGCTACGGCGCGCCCGCGGCGGAACCCGCGCCGACCGCGTGGGGGGATGCCGAGTACGTGCGGGACCTGCTCGCGGACGGCTGCGCGTCGCTGTCCCTGCAGGAGCGCGACCTCGTCCTCACCTTCGACGGCGACTCCGCGCAGCTGGCCGAGCTGTACCGGGCGACCTTTGCACCGGTGATCGTCACCGAGGCGGCGCTGGGCGGTGCCCCCGAGCGGCTCGCCGCCCTGCGCCGGGACCTCGTCGACCTGCTCCGCACGGCCGATCGCGGCGCCGGGCACGTCTACCGGTACCTGGAGGTGGTCGGTACCCGCGCGGGGACGTGAGCACTGACGTCGGTCCGAGATGGCCCGCGCGCCGGCGACGCGCGTTCGGCCCGGAGCACCTGCCCGGGCCGAGGACCGTCAGGTCCCGGCCGCGCGGAGGACCAGCGCGGCGAGTGTCTCGCCCTCCCCGTCGTCGAGGGGGGCGTGCCCGATGAGCAGCCGGTACCAGAGGACCCCGAAGACGACGTCGACGAGCAGCTCGGGATCGACCGCGGGGTCGAGCTCGCCGCGGGCAGCGCCCCGGTCGAGCACGGTCCGCAGAGCGGCCCGGCGGGCCTGGATGAACCGCTCGCGGAACGCCTCGGCGAACACCGGGTCCAGCACGGCCTGGGCCATGAGCCCGCGCAGGATCTCGCGCTGCGGGCCGCGCTGCCGGAAGGTGGCGGTGAGGAAGTCCCGCAGATCGCCGGCCAGGTTACCGGTGGTCGGGTCGGGGACCAGGTCGGCCGCGCGGTCCAGCATCGCGTCCAGCACGACGTCGGCCAGCGACGGCCACCAGCGGTAGATCGTCTGCTTGCCGGCGCCGGCGCGGGCCGCGATGCCCTCGATCGTCAGCCCCGCGTACCCGCGTTCGGTCAGTTCGTCGAGGGCAGCGTCGAGGATCGCCTGCCGGGTCTCCTCGCTGCGCCGCCTGCCCATGCCGCCACTTTACAAGACGCGACGTCTCGGTATATTCCTAGACGGAACGTCTCGATAAAGGGAGTGGACATGCGTGTGCTCGTCATGGGTGGAACGTCGGGGATCGGGTTGGCCACGGCCGAGCAGCTGACCGCGGCCGGCGCGGAGGTGATCGTCACCGGACGTGATCCGGAGAAGCTCGCCGCCGTCAAGGACCGGGTCACCGTCGCCGAGCAGGTCGACGGCACCGACGAGGAGCAGGTCGCGGCCTTCCTGCAGCGCACGGGCCCGGTGGATCATCTGGTGCTCGCCTTCAGCCGCGGCGCCGGCGCCGCTGGGCCGGTGCGCGCGGTCGGTGCCGACGCCGTGCTGGAGGCGTTCACGGGCAAGGTGATCGGCTACCTGAGGGCGCTGCGGTACGCGCAGGTCACCGGCTCCATCACGTTCGTCTCGGCAGCGAGTGCGCGGGCCGCGTTGCCCGGGACCGCCGTTCTCGCGGCCGCCAACGGCGCCGTCGAGCGGATGGTCGGGCCGCTCGCCGTCGAGCTCGCCCCGGTCCGCGTCAACGCCGTGTCGCCCGGCGTGATCGACACGCCGTGGTGGTCGTTCCTGCCGGCCGAGCAGCGCGCAGCGCAGTTCGCCGTCTTCGCCGAGAGCTTGCCCACCGGGCGCGTGGGGACCGCGGAGGACGTCGCGCAGGCGATCAGTTACCTCATCGGTGCGACCCAGGTGACCGGCACCGTCCTGCCCGTGGACGGGGGCGCGACCGTCGGCTCGTGACCTTCAGCGCCCGCGTCAGTCCGTCGGTTTCCCGCCGAGCGCGCGCAGCTGCTCGTACTCGTCGAGCATGCGGTGCCCCTGCCGCACGACGAAGTCGTAGTAGGTGTGCATGTCGTGCAGCCGCGTCTGCTGGACCGGTGGCATGCCGCGGCCGCGCTCCTGCCAGAACTGGGCGAGGTCGAGCAGCTGCTCGGTCTGGTCGACCTGGTGCTGGAGGCAGCCGTTCCAGGCGTCGTCGCGCCACACGTACCCGGCTTGGCGCACGCCGGGCACCTTGACCCGCCCGACGACGCCGTTGGTGGTCAGCAGGCGGATCATCTCCGACGTCGAGCCCTTGCTGGCTCCCAGCGCCTCCTGCAGCTCCGCCTGCGCCATGGGCGTCGGGCTGAGCATCAGGACGCCCGCCAGCCGCCCGGCCATGGGCGGCCAGCCCATCGCGCGCCCGATGCGCTGACCGAAGTCCTCGATCAGCCGGCTGTCGTCCGTGGCTGCGTCGTCGACGGCTCCCGACATCAACCCTCCGTACGGAAAAAAATGAACATTCACTATTGACTGAACTTAGCTCGGTACGTCACCGTACCAGCGTCCGCGTAGGAGCAAGGAGTTCAGGTATGGCAGAGCACGATCACGACCTGATCGTCGTCGGTGCAGGGTCAGCGGGTGCGGTGCTCGCCGCCCGCGCTGCCGCACGGGGCCGACGGGTGCTGCTGCTGGAGGCCGGCCCCGACTTCCGCTCGGCGCAGTTGCCGGAGGTGTGGCGATCGCCGAACCCGGTGGTGGCCCTGATGGATCCCGCGGCCTCGGAACACCTCGTGTGGACCGGGCTGAACTCCGCGCGCACGGAGAAGCAGCCGCAGGCCCCGTACTGGCGGGGTCGGGGCGTGGGCGGCAGCTCGTCGATCAACGGCCAGATCGCGATCCGGCCGTCGCCTGCGGACTTCGCGGAATGGGCCCGGCTCGGGTGCACCGGATGGGCGCCCGAGGACGTGCTGCCGTACTTCGCGAAGCTGGAGGACGACAGCGAGTTCGGCCACGAGACCTTCCACGGCCGCGGTGGACCGACCCCGATCCACCGGACCCCGAGGGACGCTTGGGGGAGCGTCGACCGCGCACTGGCCGACTCGGCGCTGGCCGCGGGGTACGGCTGGGCGCCCGACGTCAACGCGCCCGACGCGACCGGCGTCTCGCCCTACCCGATCAACTCCCGGGACGGGCGGCGCGTCAGCGTCAACGACGGCTACCTCGAACCGGCACGCGATCTGGCCGGCCTGACGATCCGTGGCGACGCGCTGGTGGACAGCGTCATCATCGAGAAGGATCGCGCGATCGGCGTCCGCGTGGTGATCGACGGATCCGTCGTCACCGAGTACGCGGGCGAGGTGGTCCTCAGCGCGGGCGTGATCCACTCCCCGGCGATCCTGCTGCGCTCCGGCATCGGGCCTGCCGGCCAGCTGCGCACGCTGGGGATCGACGTCCGCCAGGACCTCCCGGTCGGTTGCGGCATGCAGGACCACGCGATGGCGCTGCTCTCGCTGCCGCTGCGGCCCGACGCCGCCATCACCTCGCCGCACGACCGGCACACGAACGTCTGCGTGCGCTGGTCCAGCACGGCCGGCACGCGTCCGCACGACCTCATGTTCGTCTCGCTCAACCAGAACGTCCTGGCCATGGCCACGGCCAACACGCAGTCGGACGCCGGTGGGTTCGGCGTCATGCTGAACCGGACGCACTCGCGCGGCGAGCTCACGCTGATCTCGACCGACCCGTCGGTGCACCCGCACGTCGCCCAACGGATGCTGTCCGACGAACGCGATCTCGCCCCGATGCGCGAAGGGGTGCGGGCGCTCGTCGAGCTGGGCCGCAGCGTGGAGACCGCTGCCATCCTCGGCGGATCGCTCGAGGAGGCGAACCGGCCACTGTTCGACGTCCTCGCCGACGACAGCGGCCTCGACGACTTCCTGCTCGCCACGGTCGGCGACGCCCAGCACGGCACGAGCACCTGCCGGATGGGTGCCCCCGGTGCCGCGGAGACGGTCGTGGACCCGGAGTGCCGGGTGCAGGGTGTCCAGGGCCTGCGGGTCGTGGACGCCTCGATCTTCCCGTTCGTGCCCGGGGCGAACACCAACCTCACCGCCATCATGGCCGGCGAGCTCATGGCCGATCGGCTCGACTCATGACCAGGCACATCCTGCAGAACTTCGTCGGCGGTCGATGGGAAGAGCCGCTCGGTGCGGACGTCCTCGACGTGGTCGATCCCGCCACCGAGGCGGTCGTCGCGCAGTTCCGGGCGGGCACCGTCGACGACGTCGATCGCGCCGTCACCGCGGCCGTCGCGGCACATCCCGAGTGGGCGGGGTGGACCCTCGCGCAGCGCCTGGATCGGATCCACGCGTGGGCCGACGCGATCGCGGCCCACGCCGCCGAACTGGCCGAACTGGAATGCCGGGAGATGGGCAAGCCGGTCGGCATCGGACGCTCCTTCATCGACGCGGCCGTGGCCGGGTTGCGGGCAGCCGCGGACCAGGCGCTGACGTACCCGTTCAGCGAGTCGCTGACCGGTCCTGGAGGCGAGCGGAACGACGTCGTCCGGCGTCCGCTCGGCGCCACGGCCGTGATCACCCCGTGGAACTTCCCCGTCGTCATGGTCCTCGGCGCACTCGGCCCGCTGCTCGCCGCCGGGAACACCGTCGTCGTCAAGCCGTCCGAGCGCGCCCCGATCTCGGCCGTGCGACTGGTCGAGCTGGCCGCATCCTCCGGGCTGCCCGCCGGCGTGCTCAACCTCGTGCTGGGCGACGGCCGCACCGGTGCGGCGCTGGCGGAGCACCGGGACGTCGAGCTCGTTCACTTCACCGGCTCGGTCGCGGCCGGTCGCGCCGTGGGGAGAGCGGCCGGGCACCGCCTGCGCCGGTGCGTGCTCGAACTCGGCGGGAAGGATCCCGTCGTGATCGACGCCGGGGTCGACCCGGTGGCGACCGCTCAGGCCGTGGCGTTCGGCGCGTTCGTGAACACCGGCCAGATCTGCACGTCCATGGAACGGATCTACGTCCACGAACGGATCGCGGACGAGTTCGTCGACGCGCTCGTCGCCGCGGCGCAGACCTTCACCGTGGGCGACGGGCTCGAACCGTCGACCGTGCTCGGGCCGCTCGTGGACGAGCGGCAGCGCGAGATCGTGCGCCGGCACGTCGAGGACGCCGTCGAGAAGGGCGCGACCGTGCGCACCGGTGGGGCCGCACCGGAACGTCCCGGGTACTTCTACCCGGCGACGGTGCTCACCGGCGTCGACGACACCATGCTCGTGATGACCGAGGAGACGTTCGGCCCGATCGCGCCCGTCGTCGTCGTGCCCAGCTTCGAGGAGGGCCTCACGCGCGCCGCTGCGTCCCGCTACGGCCTCGCCGCCACGGTGTACACCGACGATCCCGAGCACATCGCGGCCGCCGCGCAGCTGCCCGCGGCCATCGTCTGGGTCAACCAGTGGCAGGGCCGCGGCCCCGCTGTCCCGTACGAACCCGCCCGCGACAGCGGCATGGGGGCCAACGGGGCCCACGCCGCGTTCGACGCGGCGACCCGGCCCGCCGTCGTGCACGTCGCCGCCGGCCGGTGACGGCCACCAAGGTCGCCGCGGCACGGCGCATCCGTGCCGCGGCGGACGATCTGATCGCCCTGTCGCACCGGATCCACGCGCACCCCGAGCTCGCCTTCGAGGAGCACCGCGCCAGTGCGTGGGTCGCCGGTGCGCTGAGCGACGCCGGGTTCGCGGTCCGGCACGGATGCTACGAGCTGCCGACCGCCGTGGAGGCGACGATCGGCACCGGCCCGACCCACGTCGCGATCTGCGCGGAGTACGACGCGCTGCCCGACATCGGGCACGCCTGCGGCCACAACATCATCGCCGCCGCGGCCGTCGGCGCCGGCCTGGGGCTCGCCTCGTTGGCGGACGGGCTCGGGCTCACCGTGCGCGTGCTCGGCACGCCCGCCGAGGAAGGCGGCGGCGGCAAGGTGCTGATGCTCGAGCGGGGCGCCTTCGCCGGCGTGCACGCGGCGATGATGGTCCATCCGGCTCCGGTCGAGATGGCGACGCTGCCGCCCATGGCCGTCAGCCAGTTCGACGTGGCCTACCGCGGGAAACCGGCCCACGCCGGCGCGTTCCCCGAGCTCGGCGTCAACGCCGCCGACGCGATGACCGTCGCACAGGTGGCCATCGCGCTGCTGCGCCAGCAGACCGCACCCACCGACCGGATCCACGGCATCAGCACCGAAGGCGGCGTCGCGCCCAACGTCATCCCGGACGTCAGCCGCGGCCGCTGGATGGTGCGGACCAGCAGCATGGACGCGCTGCAGGCGCTGGCCGGACGGGTGCACCGCTGCTTCGAGGCGGGTGCACTGGCCACCGGCTGCGAGCTGTCCATCGCACCGTCCGGCCCCGACTACGCCGATCTGCGCGCGGACCAGGACCTGCTGCAGCTGTGGGTCGCCAACGCGACGGCACTCGGGCGCGAGTTCCCCGAGCTGCCGGACGGTCCCGGTGGTGCAGCCACCGACATGGGCAACGTGTCGCACGTCGTGCCGACGATCCACCCGATCCTGGGGCTGGACTGCCTCCCGGCGGTCAATCACCAACCCGAGTTCACCGCCGCGTGCATCACGCAGGCTGCGGACCGGGCCGTGCTCGACGGGGCGATCGGCATGGCGTGGACGGCCGTCGATGTGAGTGAGCGGAGATGACGGCTACGGTCGCGGGGTGACCTTCAGCGCCCGCGACGTGATCATGGCCAAGCGCGACCGCGCCCGCCTTTCCGACGAGCAGATCGACTGGGTCGTCGCCGCCTACACCCGTGGCGACGTGGCCGACGAGCAGATGTCGGCGCTGGCCATGGCGATCCTGCTCAACGGCATGGACGCCGCGGAGATCGCGCGCTGGACGCAGGCGATGATCGACTCCGGTGAGGTGCTGGAGTTCGGCGACATCGGCCGCCCGCTCGTGGACAAGCACTCCACCGGCGGCGTCGGCGACAAGATCACCCTGCCGCTCGCGCCGCTGGTCGCGGCCTGTGGGGCGGCGGTGCCGCAGCTGTCGGGCCGCGGCCTCGGGCACACCGGCGGCACCCTCGACAAGCTGGAGTCGATCCGCGGCTGGCGCGCGTCGCTGTCGCTGGAGGAGATCACCGCCCAGCTCGCCGAGGTCGGCGCGGTCATCTGCGCGACCACCCCGACGCTGGCCCCGGCCGACCGCAAGCTCTACGCGCTGCGCGACGTGACCGGCACCGTCGAGGCCATCCCGCTGATCGCGAGCTCGATCATGAGCAAGAAGATCGCCGAGGGCACGAGCGGGCTGGTGCTCGACGTGAAGGTCGGCTCCGGCGCGTTCATGAAGACCGCGGAGACCGCGCGCGAGCTCGCGGAGACCATGGTGGCGCTCGGCGGTGCGCACGGTCTGGCCACCACTGCCCTCCTCACCGACATGACGGTGCCGCTGGGGCGCGCGATCGGCAACGCGCTGGAAGTGGAGGAGTCGGTCGAGGTGCTGCGCGGCGGCGGCCCCGCCGATGTCGTCGAACTGACGGTGGCGCTGGCGCGCGAGATGCTGGCACTGGCGAAGATCGACATCGATCCGGCCGCGGTGCTCGCCTCCGGTGAGGCCTATGCCGTGTGGGAGCGGATGATCGCCGCGCAGGGCGGCGACCCGTCCGCACCGCTGCCGGTGGCCACGCACGTCGAGGAGCTCGTCGCCGACCGCTCCGGGCACGCCTCCTTCGACGCGCTCTCCGTCGGAGTGGCGGCCTGGCGGCTCGGTGCCGGCCGGGCCCGCAAGGAGGACGCCGTGCAGGCCGGGGCAGGCGTGCGGCTGCTGGTGGACCACGGCGCGCCCGTCGAGGCCGGTCAGCCGCTGCTGGAGCTGCACACCGACACCCCCGACGCGGTGGCCGGCGCAAGGGCACTGCTCACGGAGACGGTGTCGGACGCGCCGCCGGCACAGCGCTCGCTGTTGCTCGACACCATCCGCTGACGCACACCGTCGTGTGCCCGCGCACATGTCCGACCATGTGCGCCGGCACACCAGCCTGTGCGTGAGCCGGCCTTTCAGGCCCTCAGCGCTGCCACCACGCGGTCGGTGAGGCGATCGAGGTAGTCCGCGGGGCGCGGGCTGTGCACGACCGCCAGGCGCCAGTACAGCGGCCCGCCGATCATGTCGAGGGCGAGCTCGACGTCGATGTCGGCGGCGAGCTCGCCCCGGTCGATCGCGCGGCGCACGAGCTGCGCGGCCTTCTCGCGCCGGGCGTCGCGGATCGTGGTGATCAGCGAATCGGCGAGCGCGCTGCTGCGCGCCGCTTCCGCGAGCAGATCGGGGATGATCCGCGACGCCAGCGGGTGCTCGAGCGCCGTCGCGGCATCGGCGAGGTACCGGCGCAGATCGGTGTGCAGCGATCCGGTGTCGGGCACGTCGATCGCCGCGACCGCGATCGGTGCGAGCACCGCCACGACCATGGCCTCCTTCGTGGGCCAGCGCCGGTAGATGGTGGTCTTCCCGACGCCGGCCCGGCGCGCAACGGCCTCGATGGAGAGCCGCCCGTACCCGTGCTCGGCGAGCTCGCCGATGACGGCGGCGGCGATCGCGTGCGTGACGTCCTCCTGCAGGACGGCGGCTCCGGCGGGGCGTCGGGACATGTGGCGCAGCCTACACGGACGTCGAAACGGTTGCGTATCGACGTCGCCCGCTCTAACGTCGATACGACACCGTATCGACGTGAGGGGAAGACCATGAAGTTCCTGTTCGACGACGAGTCGTTCTCCTTCGAGACCCTGCGCGCAGCCGGGTTCGCGAACGACGGCGGCGCTGATCTCGGCGAGATCATCACCACCGCCCGGGCGATCCCGGACGGCGACGAGGACGCCTGGCTGCGCGCGTGGCAGGCCACGGCCGAGCGGGTGCAGGGCCTCGGCGAGGCCTCCCGCGCAGCCGGCCACCGGGTCAGCGCCCGCGAGGCGCTGCTGCGCGCCTCCAACTACTACCGGACCGCCGAGTTCTTCCGCCGCGCCCAGCCCGCCGACGACCCGCTCGTGAAGGAGCTGTCGCAGCGGTCCCGCGCTGCCTTCGGCGCCGCGATCGAGCTGTTCGACACGCCCGTCGAGCGGGTGGAGATCCCCTACGAGGGCACCACGCTGCCCGGCTACCTGTTCCTCGCGGACGACACCGGCGAGCCACGGCCCACCCTCGTCTACGTCAATGGGTACGACTCGACCGCCGAGGAGGCGTGGTTCGTCGTCGGCGCCTCCGGCGTGCGGCGCGGCTACCACGTGCTCGCCGTCGACGGCCCGGGTCAGGGCGCCGTCCTGCGCGAGCAGGGGCTGACCTTCCGGCCCGACTGGGAGGCCGTGATCACGCCGGTCGTCGACTTCGCGTTGACCCGCCCGGAGGTCGATCCCGACGCGATCTCGCTCTTCGGATACAGCATGGGCGGCTACCTGGTCGCCCGCGCGGCCGCGTTCGAGCACCGGGTGTCCGCGATCGTGCTGGACGACGGCGTCCTCGACTTCCACGCCGCGTTCGACCAGGCCATGCCGCCGTTCCTGACGGAGTGGATCGACAATGGCAACCCGGACGCGGAACCCGTCGTCGAGCTGATGATCGCCATGAGCACGAACGTCCGCTGGGCCCTGCACAACGGCATGTGGACCTTCGGCGTCGACACCCCCGCCGACCTCGTCCGGGCCGCGCGGGCGTACTCGATCGCCGACGTCGCCGACCGCATCACCTGCCCGACGCTGGTGCTCGACGCCGAGAACGACCAGTTCTTCCGCGGTCAGCCGCCGCTGGTCGAGAAGGCGATCACGGGCGCGCCGACCACGCTCGTGACGCTCACCGACGCCGAGGGCGCGGGCGAGCACTGCCACGTGGGCGCCATGGCTCGCTTCCAGCAGGTCATGTTCGACTGGCTCGACGAGACCCGCTGAAGAACGACGAAGGCCGGGACCCCACGGGGTGCCCGGCCTTCGTCATGATCACGACAGGTCAGTCGTCGGGATCGTCCGTGATCGTGTCGCCGGCGCTCTGGCCGTTCGAGCTCTTCACCGAGACCTTTCGCGACGACCGACGGGCGGCCGGACGGGGCGGCGGCGGGGGCTGCTGCACGCCGGTGCCGCGGCCCAGGATGAGCTCCGCGAACGTGGCCATGGCCTCGTCGAGCTGGCCGGCAGTGCGCCGCTCGCTCTCCTCGTTGGCCTTGACCACCAGCGCCGTGACCGACGAAGTGTCGGGGCGGGTGCCGAGCGCGGAGTCGATGCTGCCGAGCCGGTTGTCGACGTCCTTCTCGATCGAGTCGAGCCGGCCGGCCAGGCCCTCGAGCTTCGCCGTGATGTCGTTCAGCGGCGCGGTGGGGTCGACGGCCGGGCGGGCCGCCAGTTCCTCGAGGCGCCGGTGCAGACCGACCGACGTCTCGCCGAGCAGGTTGCGCAGGCCCTCACCGGTCTCGTTCATCGACCCGGCGGTCGCCGTGAGCTGCTCGCGCACCGTGCGCTCGACCTGGTCGATGCGCTCCTTGATGGGCGCGCCGACCGAGGTGGGCATGGCGTCGAGCCGCATCTCGTGGCGGTCGAGCCGGTTGTCCAGGTCGTCGAGCCGCTTGTGCAGCCCGCCGAGCCGGTCGTCCAGCCCGTCCATGCGGCCGGAGATGCCCTCCATCCGCCCGGCCATACCGTCGAGGCGGCCGTCGAGCTGCGCGAACGACTTCGCCAGCTTGTCGGGAAGCGCTTCGATCGCGCGGCCGATCGAGGCGACCGCGGCGTCCTGGGCGTCGAGCTTGGCGACGGTCTCGTCGAGGCGCTCGGCGAGCACGCTGACCTCGGTGCGATCCGGCAGCTCGGACAGCCGCTTGCGCATCGTGCCGAGTGCATCCAACGCCGCCAGCCGGGCGTGGATCTCGTCGAGCGAGTCGAAGATCTGCTGCTGTTCGCTGTCGCGGATCTCGGCGGCACGCATCAGCATGCCGCGCATGCGGTCGAATGAGACTGCGTCGTTGCTCATGGGCGGGGAAGCTTCCTCTGAGCCGGGGGGATTGCACCAGTCGTGCGACACAGAGCGTATCGAGCACCGCAGAGCGTTTGCAGGCACCCCCATTCGAGTGGCCGTTAGCCCGATCGGAGCACGCCCGATCGGCCTGCTCGCCGCCCGGTTGCGTGATGTCCTAGCGTGGCCGTTTGTGGCTGTCCCGCTGACCACGGATGCGATCCGTGATGCACCGAAGGTGCTCCTCCACGATCACCTGGATGGCGGGCTCCGACCCGCCACAGTGATCGAACTCGCCCACCGATTCGGTTACACGGAGTTGCCACCGGGTGACGCTAACGTGCTCGGTGACTGGTTCCACGCCGCAGCGCACTCCGGCTCCCTCGTGCGCTACCTCGAGACCTTCAGTCACACCGTCGGCGTCATGCAACACATCGACGCGTTGGTCCGGGTCGCCACCGAATGCGCCGAGGACCTCGCCGACGACGGGGTCGTCTACGCCGAGGTCCGGTTCGCGCCCGAGCTGCACACCGAGCAGGGCCTCGCCCTCGACGACGTCGTCGAAGCCGTGCTCGAGGGGTTCCGGCAGGGCACCGAGAACGCGCGGGCGCGCGGCCGGCGCATCCGCGTCGGCTGCCTGCTCACGGCCATGCGGCACGCCGCCCGGTCGCTGGAGATCGCCGAGCTCGCCGTCCGCTACCGCGACACCGGCGTCGTCGGGTTCGACATCGCGGGCGCCGAGGCCGGCTTCCCGCCCACCCGCCACCTCGACGCCTTCGAGTACATGCGCCAGCAGAACGCGCACTTCACCATCCACGCAGGCGAGGCGTTCGGCCTCCCGTCGATCTGGGAGGCGCTGCAGTGGTGCGGCGCCGACCGGCTCGGCCACGGCGTCCGCATCGTCGACGACATCTCCGTCGACGACGACGGCAACGCCCAGCTCGGCCGGCTCGCCGCCTACGTGCGCGACATGCGCATCCCGCTGGAGATGTGCCCCACCTCCAACATCGACACGGGCGCGGCCAAGTCGATCGCCGAGCACCCCATCGGGCTGCTGGCGAAGCTGCGCTTCCGCGTCACTGTCAACACCGACAACCGGCTCATGTCCGGCGTCTCGATGACCAGCGAGATGGCCGCACTCGTCGAGACGTTCGGCTACGACTGGGCCGACCTGCAGTGGTTCACGGTCAACGCGATGAAGTCGGCCTTCCTGCGCTTCGACGAGCGGCTGGCCCTCATCAACGACGTGATCAAGCCGGGGTACGCGGCGCTGCAGGCGTAGCCCTACCGGGTGCGGAGAGTGGGCCACCACTGGGCCCACTCGCCCACCCGGCCGGTGCAGTGCCACACCTGCAGGTCGTCGCCGGGTCCCTGGGTGCACCCGGTGAAGTGCGTGGCCAGCGCCGCTGGGGGTGCCTCGAAGCCGAGCCACAGCACGTCCGTCGCGGACGCCGGTGGCGGGGCGAAGTAGCCGTACCCGCGGTGCGGGCTCCACGTCGGCACGCCCCGGCTCTCGACGGTTGCGGCGAGCGGGTAGATCTGCGCGATGACCGCGGTGTGCGCGCGGTCCGCTGCCGGGACGGCGGCCCACGCCGCGGCTCCGGCGTCGGCGGCGGGCATCATCAGCTGCTCACCGGCCTGCATCGCGTGCACGGGCAGGTCCGGCGCGGCGTCGAGGGCGGGCTGGGGCAGCACCGGCAGCGTGGTCACCACGACGACCGCCGAGACGACTCCGGCGATCGACCCGATGACGATGCGCGCGATCCGGGCGCGTCCGGCTGCCCACCGGTCGAGCTCCACCGCGCCCAGCGCGACGAGCGCGGGCACGAGCGACAGGATGTAGTACGCGCGGCCGTGGAGCCCGAGGATCGCCGCGATCACGAGCAGCGCGGCCACGGCGAGCCAGGCGGCCGGGTGCCGGAGCCGGGTCGCCCGCGCCAACCCGATCACCGCGAGCACGAGCCCCAGCAGCCCGAACGACAGCGCGGCGCCGACGGCGAACCCGATCGGCCCGTCGAACTCGGCCCGCACGACGTCGTTCATCTGCAGGTACGGCCAGCCGCTCGCTGCCTGCCAGAGCAGCGTCGGCGCGGTCATTGCCGCGGCGATCAGCCCGCCGATCCACAGTGCCGGCCGGCGCAACAGCTCTCGCGGTCCGAATAGTGCGACCGCGACCAGTATCCCGGCCCACAGCGCCGGGACCAGGAACTTCGTGTTCAGCGATAGGCCGGTCACGACTCCGGCGACGAGCAGCAGCCGGTCGTCGCGGACGCGCACCCAGCGCGCCACCAGCCAGATGATCAGCGTCCACCACAGCGGGTCGAGCGTGTAGGTGCCGAGCCAGTGGCTCCCGATCGGCACCGCCGACACCGCCACCGCGACGGCAGCCAGCACCTGTGGCCCGCGGCGCGCCCCCAGCTCCCTGGCGATCGCCGCCGCCAGCACCACCATCGCCGCGCCGCCGATCGTCACCGGCAGCCGGAACACCAGCAGCGAGCCGGGCGCGAGGGAGTCGAGGGCCGCGGCCAGGGCCGGGATCAGCGGCGGCTGGTCGAAGTAGCCCCACGCCAGGTGCTCGCGGCCGGCCATCAGGAAGTAGAGCTCGTCGAAGAAGTACGAGCCGCGCACGCTCGCCGCCGCCAGCACCACGGTGACGACGGCGGCGACGGCGAGCACCGGATTGCGGGCGAACGCCGGCGTCGCCTCCGGCGGGGCACTGCTGCGGGCGAGGGTCGTCATGATCTCGATGGAACCCCGTTGACCTGCCCCGACGGCAGCGGCGCTGGTCGTGCCCGGGTGCTCCGAAAGTAGGTCCCCCGTCCGTCTCCCGAGCCTGCCCCGACGCCGGTGGCCGGGCTACCGTGGCGATCATGCGGGACTGGCGGCGGATCGCGGGGGCGGTCCTCGTCGTCGTGTACACCGGCTTCTTCGTCGGCACCGACCTGGTGGTCTACCTGCTGGGTTCGCGCACGACCGGGGCATGGGGGCCGGACGCCGGGCTGGTGCTGCGGCTGACGCTCGATCTCACGCTGCTCGTCATCCCGCGATACCCGTTCTTCGTGGCCGGCCTGGTGGTGGCCGGCTCGTTGACGATCCAGGTGTCCGAGTTGATCGCGCCGGGGCTGCTCGTGCCCACGCCGGTGCTGACCGGTGACCCGCTGACCCTGGGCACGGTCGGCGCGCTGATCTTCACGTTGTGGAGCAGGTTCCCGCGACGTCGGGCGACCTGGGTGGTGACGGCCGTGCTGGCGCTGCTGGCGACCAGGCCGTGGGCCCCGGCGTGGGACACGATCCCGCTCGGCCTGCTCTACACCGTGGTGCCGGGGCTGATCGCCCGCTACTTCGCCGCCCGTGCCGAGCTGCTCGCCGGCCTGCGCGAGAAGGCGGCCCACGCCGTCGAGGAGGGCCGCGCGCAGGAGCGGGCCCGGCTCGCCTCCGAGATGCACGACGTGGTCACCCACCGGGTGAGCCTGATGGTGCTGCAGGCCGGCGCGTTGGAGGTCACGGCGACCGATCCGGCCACCCGCGCCGCCGCGGCCGGGTTGCGTGAGGCCGGCCGGCAGGCGCTCGACGAGCTCCGTGGCATCGTGGGGGTGTTCGGTGGCCAGCGCGAAGGTGCCTCGCCTGCCGTCGGGCCGGCCGGGCCCGCGATCGACCTGACCGAGCTCGTCGACGCGTCCTTGGCTGCCGGGGTGGTGGTGCGGCTGCACCGCAGTGGCGACGACGGCGACGTGCCGGCGGCGGTCGCGCGCACCGCGCACCGGGTGGTCCAGGAGGCGCTGACGAACGTGCACAAGCATGCGCCAGGGGGAGAGGTCTGTGTGGACGTCCGCTACTCACATGACGAGGTGACGGTGCGGGTGGAGAACACCCCACCCACCGCGCCGGTCGACGCGGTACTGGCCAGCTCCGGCTCCGGCATGGGGCTGCACGGCCT
>Ga0307513_10004767_pt1 | contig 18013 bp, 18 predicted proteins | sample 15_EM_MG_FD_202174 | JGI IMG/M metagenome (GOLD analysis project Ga0307513, IMG submission 202174) | Populus trichocarpa ectomycorrhiza microbial communities from riparian zone in the Pacific Northwest, United States - 15_EM | ecosystem: Host-associated > Plants > Roots > Unclassified | place... | reverse complement strand
CAGACAAGGACTTTGCATCGCCTTCAATGGTAGTTCTGGAAAAGTGATCATTTTTCAAGGCAAATTGAATTGCTTCCCTCGTTTTTAGAGCTTCATACTTAAGAGGATCGAGACCATTATTGCTCAAGCCAGCCCAGCTGTCATGTCAGTGTTAGCACGTATTTCTACCTGCTTAAAAACGGATCCAAACATCTTCACCGGGGAATAAAATGATCCATCAAATAATTATAAAATATACTAAAACTACCACGTAGAACAATGTAGAAATCTACGATTATTATTTTTTTTTCGTACTTTCATCCTCAATTTTTGACGTAAGTGATTAACAAGTTAGAATGGTTTGATTCTAATAGTCAACACTTCCATTTTTTTTACTTCATGGTTCACTCTTTTTTTGTTTTTTGGTAGGCTTTATGTGGACCACAATTTCTTTTTATTTTTTCAACATTCGGTAAAGAGTTCAAAATATTTTCACATAATTTTAAGTTCATTAAATGATACCTTGACCCATTTTTTTTCTTATTCTTTTCTTTTAATTTTTAATAGTGCTGGAGAATATTATGTTATCATACAATTTAATAATAAGAGAGTTTATAATTATATGTGCATGTATTTTTTTTATGTTTTTTATTATTTTTTTTCAATTTCATCTTTAAAGTTCGGGTTTTTATTAATTTTTTTAACTTTATCCTTCAATATTTGATTAATTTTTTAATTATTGTTCATGATTTGTTTCAGTTTGTTTGGTTATGAGGTTATCCCAATCTCGAATAAAATCTCAGCATTTTGTTAGCACTCCATTTTATAAATTTTTTTTTTATTATCATATAATTAGATAAAAAATATTTTTTAAAAATAAAGTTATTAAATCGAGTTGAGTCTATGACTTGAGTTGTGGGTTAATCTGAATTAGCCCTGGATGATTTAATATACTACCATCTCAATATTTTTTTAAAAATGCTATCTTATTTTTTTTAAAAAAAACCAAAATAAGTTTTAATTGGTTATTCAGTGACATTTTTACTTGTGTTTTTAGATTTTTTTATTATTTTTTTTAATTTTTTTTTAGATTTATCAAGTTGATTGTATCATTTCAAAATAATTCTTATATATTTTATTTTATTTTGAACGGAGCGCATAAAGTAACCTGGTTTAACCTAATTCTGTTTGTAAATTTATGAAGCTCAAAACCGTTTAGACTTAATAAATTGCCAGCTCAATAACTAACCCAACCTCATGGTGGCTACTCTTATCGAACACGAGTTTTGCCTAACTACGGTTCGGGCTTATCCAATGCAACATCTAATCCATGATTTAGGCAGTCCTCTGCATAAAACAAAACAAGACTTCCAATCGGGTCAAAACCTCAAATGGTGCAGCCACAATGGCTCAATATTTCACATTGTTATTGATCGGTCCCTTTCAGTTAGCTGGCGAAGCCCACAAACCGCAAGACAACCCAAACCTAATGCCCGTGTTCAGTTCTTACTATACTAACCAGGGACTAGGTCAGCTTCAGCCAGGCCCAATCCAAACTCATAGCAGTAATCGTTAGCCCAGTTTCATTCACTGATTTGACTGACAATACAAGGCAAAAGAAATGAACAAAAATGGCGGGGAACAACCACCTAAACTTATATTATATTATATTTATGTATACACAAAAATGGTAAAACTAATCTCTCAATTACACAAAAACATCTGCAAAAAACCTTTCTACTTTGGATGGATAAATCACAGCTGTGCAACCCATCAACTGCCTTTAGACTACCCACCTCAGGCTCATGTACACCACCAAAATATGCCTTTGCCCCCAATACTCCACAACTTTTTCTACAGTCTCTGCGACAACATCAATACTCTCATGGAAATGCACGCTTACCTCGTTGTTCAGGGCCTCACTCGTGATCTTTCATGCAGCACCAAATTGGTTAGCTTGTATGGTTCTTTTGGCCGTCTTGATCTTGCACGCTTGGTGTTTGATACAATACCTCACCCGGACTTTCTTTCGTGGAAAGTGATCATCAGATGGTATTTTTTGAACAGTGAGTTTCGAGATATTGTTGGGTTTTATAATCGTATGCGAGTGTGCTTAAAAGAGTGTGATAATGTTGTTTTCTCCCATGTTTTAAAGGCATGTAGCGAATCGCGAAATTTTGATGAAGGGAGGAAAGTGCACTGTCAAATTGTCAAGTTTGGGAATCCTGATAGTTTTGTGTTCACTGGTCTTGTGGATATGTATGCCAAGTGTGGGGAAATTGAGTGTTCTCGTTCTGTGTTTGATGAAAATCTTGATAGGAATGTGTTTTCTTGGAGCTCCATGATTGCTGGCTATGTACAGAATAATCTTGCTCAAGATGGGTTAGTTTTGTTTAATAGAATGAGAGAGGAGTTGATCGAGGCTAATCAAATTACACTAGGGATCTTAGTTCATGCATGTAAAAAGCTCGGAGCTTTGCATCAAGGGAAGTGGCTTCATGGATACTTGATTAAATGTGGTATTGAACTTGGTTCTTACTTGGTGACAGCTCTTCTAGACTTGTATGCAAAGTGTGGAGTCGTTAGAGATGCTAGGTCTGTGTTTGATGAGCTGCATGGTATTGATATTGTCTCGTGGACTGCTATGATCGTTGGGTACACCCAGAATGGCTGTCCTGAGGAGGCTTTGAAGTTGTTTTTGCAGAAGGAACAGGTTGCTGTCTTGCCTAATGACGTTACCATCGCAAGTGTGTTTTCATCATGTTCACAGCTGCTGAACTTGAATCTAGGAAGATCAATTCATGGTCTGAGCATTAAGCTCGGGTCACGGGATTCTATTGTCACAAACTCTTTGGTGGATTTTTATGCTAAATGCCAAATGAATAGAGATGCTCGTTATGTATTTGAGACAATTTCAGATAGAGATGTGGTTGCCTGGAATTCCATTATTTCTGCGTTTTCTCAGAATGGTTCTGCATATGAAGCCCTTGAATTGTTTCACCAAATGAGAATGGGATCCGTCTTGCCTGATGCAGTCACCTTAGTGAGTGTCTTGTCAGCTTGTGCTTCCCTTAATGCTCTCCAAGTCGGTTCTTCTTTTCATGCTTACGCGGTAAAGAGAGGTCTTTTATCCTCTAATGTCTATGTTGGCACTGCGCTTTTGACCTTTTATGCCAAATGTGGGGATGCTGAATCTGCTCGTGTTATTTTTGATGGTATGGACCAGAAGAGCACTGTCACATGGAGTGCAATGATTAGTGGCTATGGAATTCAGGGTAATGGTCGTGGATCCCTTTCAATTTTTGGTGATATGTTGAAGGCAGAATTGAAACCCAATGAAGAGATCTTCACGTCCATTTTATCTGCCTGTAGCCATACAGGGATGATTGGGGAAGGGTGGAGGCTTTTCACTATGATATGTCAGGACTACAACCTAGTGCCTTCAACGAAGCATTATACATGTATGGTTGACCTATTAGCTCGTGCTGGAAGGCTTAAGGAGGCCTTGGACTTCATTCAGAAAATGCCAGTTAAACCAGATGTTAGCTTGTTTGGTGCATTTCTCCACGGTTGCGGACTCCATTCAAGGTTTGATCTTGGAGAGTTGGCAATCAAGAGGATGCTAGAACTCCATCCTGGTGAAGCTTGTTACTATGTGCTAATGTGCAATCTGTATGCTTCGGATGCAAGCTGGAGCAAGGTTAAGCAGGTAAGAGAGTTGATGAAACAGAGAGGGTTGATGAAAACTCCAGGTTGTAGCCTGATGGAGATGGATGTTGATCATGACTTCTCCTTTTCTAGAGCTGCTTCTCTTGCATAGTTCATGCATCGATGCCATGATGTACTTGGAATTGCACAGGAAAAAATAGAGCTTTGTCATCTTAAAGATGATTGAAGTTGGTCATCGGGGAAGTGCTTGACGATGAGATCTATGTTGATGGTTTCTTGTATCTTGAGCAATGAGCTGGAACTGCATGATGGATGTCACAGAAAAGCTTTCTGTGGTCTAGTCGTTTTATTGATGTGATGTTTTACTTCTTCCAGTTCTTCAAACAAGGCCATCGAGAATCTTGTTCGGTTATCTTTTCTGTAAGATACACGAGAGGAAACAAATAGACAACAACCAAACCGAGGGGCCAAGTCTCCTTGGATGTGCCTAACATATTTGGTAAGAGCTTCGCAATTTAAATTACACAGATTTTCTTTTGATGAACGTAATCAAAATTTTATAAACACAGTTTTACTATATAGCTGGTTTTCTTGGTCAATCATTGGTTGCTGTCGTTATTTCTTACCTTGATCCACAATATTAAGATCATCTTTTACAGCATGACCCACATTTGACTAGTACAATTTATTTATTTCTTGTGGGAGGTCACCATGGAAGTGAGGTGATTAGTTATTGAGTGTGATTTACTAAGCCCATTTAATTCTTGCAAGAGCAATTTATTACTGTGATCATATTTTTTAACTTAATTTATTTCTTGCACAATTTCACAATTTGTTTCGATTATATTTCAACGCATTGCCAGAAAGGCAATAAAATTCTGCAAGTGAGAAACAAATAAAGGTGGTGACTAAGAGTCTGAACTAAACGCTTATAAAATTGATTCTGTTTTCATTTTATTTATCTTTTGCAATTCAGAAGTCTTATAGAGAGAAGTAAATTGCAAAACGCACGTGCAGAGATTTTTCAAGAGTACATTTTTACATTTTCATAATCTCACTAGTGTTGTCATCATAGAAGATACTCTTTCGGGGTGACTTTCATCTCAAGGAAAATAAAATTTACTGCAGGTATAGGGAGATCAAATTCAAACCATTCCTTACGATGTATTAAGATACTCGTGGAGACTGGAGATTATATTATCATGATTGCCATCTTCTGCATTTGGATGAAAGACCGTCTACCAGATTACATGGTGACTTGAGACCACTTTCTAGTTAAACCTGCTCGTGGGGAACAAAAGATTCCATGGTTAGTTCTTATGGATTGTTTCTGATTACTCTCTGGGACTTTTTTTTTTCCTCAATGGCATCGATGATCAATACCACCTACTTCAGGTTGTCACTCTGTGATCTAGATAGAAACTTCTGGAAACTAAAGTAACAGTAATTCCAATGTGTAAATGCATCGTATTTCAGGACATTTGTTGTTAAATTTCACCATTTGAAATAAAATTTCCTCTGGAGAATACACTGATATATCATTCATAAGTTAATTTCTCTGTCATATCCTGACTTGTGCTCCAGGGTGAATCTAAAAATTATATATATTTCCAATGATGTCGATATCTGGATTCTCCAGTTAAGTTAAATTGCATTGTATCCAGGAACCTTCTTCAGGTCTAAACGCTCCATAATTCCTCTGGTTTTCTCACGGCAGCCCAGTTTCCAATTTCTGCGTGGATATTAGATAACAAGGTGTAATGCCCACCCCGGTGTTTCGTGCTCTCATCTTCAAGAGATCCTTTTCAATTCTTGGGATCGGGTCCATCCTCTGGTGAATTCGACACCCATTAAGCAAATTACCCAAACACTAGAATCTGCAGGGAATGGCATTGAGCTGATTATTCTTTAGGCTCCACTGATATCACCAGGGTGACTCAAAAGGTCAACTGTACAGGCAAAGTGTTCCGAGTCGGGTTCAATGCCAAAATCCTTCATTAAGTCACAATAGAACTTTCCTTGCTCCACAGATCCTGAATGACAACATGCTGATAGGATATTCATGAAGGTAATATGATTTGGTTTTATTCCCAATTCTACCATTTGATTGAAGATGGTGATTGCAGCATCAGTACAACCATGCATTTCATGTCCAGAAATCATGGTGCTCCATGACACAACGCTCTTTTCTGACATGCTACGAAAAACTCCTTAGGCAGTTTGAAGATCTCCACTCTTTGCGTACGTATCAGTTAGAGCAGTTTCAATATAAAGATCCTTTTCTACACCATACATAATGAGTTTGTGGTGAAACCATTTTCCCTTTTCGAGATGCACCGTGTCCTCGCAAAGCTTGAATTGCACTTAAAGAAGACCATATCAGTCATCTCAAGACAATCTAAGTACTTTTGATCAACCAGATGAATTGCCTCTAGTGAATTCCCGCTCTGAGCGAACCGGAAATCATAGAGTCCCATGCATATTAGAGCATTCTTGACAATCATAGAGTAGCTTGAATTGCACTACTCTCTTATTTGATATCAGTAAATATCAGGCATGCTAAATCCGAAGAACCACATCTCGAGTACATGCATATTAGAGCATTCCTGACAATCATAGAGTAGCTTGGATTGCACTACTCTTTTATTTGATATCAGTAAATATCAGGCATGCTAAATCCGAAGAACCACATCTCGAGTACATGCATATTAGAGCATTCTTGACAAACTCGCCCAAAAAGCACTGTTTGATGGCATAACCATGTATCTGATGCCCAAGCTGTAATAAACCCACATTTCCACAAGCTGACACTGCACTTGACAGGCTAAAAGTGTCCAGTATTAGTCCTTGCCTCTGCATCTGCACAAATAATACCAATGCCTCCTCAAACAACTCTTGCCAAGCAAGAGAGAGTTACATGGCATGCATTTCTCTCTCTAATTATGTGAGGAACTTTTTTGCAATACCCTAGTTTACCACATCCAGCATGTAATTCAATCAACACTGGCACTAGACAATTTTCTTGGAATGACATTTCTCTCTTTAGTGCATACTTATGAACGGCTTTCCCTACCCTAAGCCAACTCAATCCAGCACAAGAATTGGAACACCCATTATGGCAACCCCATTCGGCTCCACTTTCAACTCTAGCATCTTCACAAAAATCTCAAATGCTTCCTTAAACCAACCGCTTCGATTATAACAGTAAATCATGGATGCCCATGAGATAAAAGTTCTGATGGCCATATTTACAAAAATCCTCTCAGCACTTACCAAATCATCACATGAACTATACGTTTCGACCAGGGAGATGCACAACGCCTTTCAAGTGTCAGTTCTCCTGCCTTATCAACATAGCTAGAAATAATCCAATTCCATGAAACCGAGTCTCTTACCGGAATATTATCAAACACCTTCCTTGCATTAGTTATGCAACCTAATTCTCCATATAAACCAAGAAGTGAAGTCTCAATGATAGGATCATTATCAAGCCCATATTTAATTATCCTCCCATGAACTTTTGCACCAATAGCCATATCCCCAAAACCAGCTCAAGCTCTCAAAACTGATGGAAATACGAAGTTAGTAATTTGGGCTTCATTGTATAGCATCTTGTAATAGAGTGAAATGGCTTCTAAAGAGCTTGAGACCAAACATGGCATTTTCTAAGGACACCCGCATTAAAGAATCAGGGTTTTGGTAGGTTTCAAAGACAAGTGTTGAGGATTCAATGGAACCCATTTGAGCATAGCACTCAATTAGTTTGGTGGAGGCTTGTGTGGCGTTGAAGAGATTAGTGACTAAAAGGTGGGCATGGAACTGGATTAATTGTCTTAAAGTTTTGCAGGACCTGAACAAGGGCCTGTAGCGTGTCATTCTGCTTCTCTGCTTCTTTGTTAACAAGCAAAAAACGTCCATTAAATCATTGGAAAAAGAGAGCAGAAAAAAGATTGGTTGAGCGAAAAGTAAAATGAGAAACCACGATATTGCACTAATAACTTCGATTCGGGCCATTCAGGGATATCCAAATCCAACCTCCCCAGCTTATGCAAGTTCCGGAAACAGGAAATGCCTGTTCCACCTCGGAGGGAAGCGTCTGAGATTTCATGAATGAAACTATTTTTGTTCAGGAGTTAAGCAGCAGCAAAAGCCAAAGAGTTCAGGCAGACGAAAACTTGATCATAATAAATATTTTGGGAGTTAATCTAGCTTGGTCCCTGAAGCTTATTAAAACTAACTAATTACTCTAAATAATTAAATAATCCCTTGCCAGCATAGCATTTGTTTTTTATTGAAAAAATGCCTTGTTTTCCAATCAAAATTTCCCAACTTGGTTTTTTCTTCTTTTCTTCGATTTTCCAAAAAAGAAAAATAATTGAATGTGTTATCAACGTTATGGAGGGATTAAAAGCATGTTTAGAAATGTAATAATAATTGTTTTTTAAAGTGTTTTTTTATTTAGAAATATATTAAAATAATATATTTTTTATTTTTTAACAATTATTTTTTATATCAGCAATATTAAAATAATTTAAATATATATATATATATATAAATAATTTTATAAAAAAGAATTTTGAATTTTTTTTAATGCGGCCAAGTAACAAGATGATTGAAAAATATTAATTAAAAACATAGTTTCTGAAACTGTGAGATTAGTTAATTAGTTTATTTAAACTACAAGGACTACGTTATAATTGAATTATTTTGGTTCTGAACAAAGCGAAACATAAATAAAACATTGATTGATGTTTCAATGTCTACAGAGAATTGGAACCTCAAAGAACAGGAATCGTGCTATGATTTCCAAAGATAGTTGGAAAGTAATTATATTGTGATTTACATGAATAATAGCCATGTACAAAGTTTTTATGCCACGTTGCTAACACATATGATCTAAATCAAATCACAACTGAAATTTCCAGAAAAACAAGAGGAAGAAAGCGCCTTCAAATCATACAGAGCTGGGATAATTCTACAAGCTTTTCAGCTCCAAATCTTTAAGATCTCACGCGGACCAGAAGGCAGCCCTCTCTTGCTTAAGCATCAGCACCACCACCGCTATCGTCATCTGGTGGATCCATTGGCACTTCATGCCGAGGCCTATTGTACTTTTCACGCAGCTGTTTGATTGGGATAAAATCCCCTGCTGCATCCATCCCATAGAATAGAAATGATGTATAGGGATGATCAAACCTTCCCTGCACATTGATCATATGCCTAAATACAGTCGAGCCAAAAAAAGCTAGGGGCATGCTTCATTTTTTCAGAAAAAAAAAAAACTCAACTTACCATATCTGGTTTCTCAGGAGCAACCAAATTTTCCTCGGGAACTGCAGAAAGGAACACCAATCTCATGTTCATGAAGGCATCGACATGAGTATTAAGAATGACCACATAACATCAAGCAAACAATCTGTGATAATGCACAAAAAGGAAAGCAAACAAAATGCAGATTACCATATGCCACCAGTAGATTGGGATCCTCATGTACATCAACCAAAACCTGAAAAGCATGTAAGAACTTGATCGTGAATGCTCTGCATTATAACATGGCGGCTAGTGTACCAAAATAGATGCACCGATAAGATGAACACTAATCAACACCAACTCCTTTTCTTATGACATTCATCTCAAATTGGACAAGAAGACAAATCATTGTATTATAACAGAGTATGGCTGCGACCCCAAGAAACCTATTGTTCAAGATCTATACTGCACAATTATTTTTCAACCAAAGTTAAAAAAAATAAAAAATTCTTATTCAATAAAATCAACTAAATGTGTCTACTTATCATGTTATGATCTCCAAAGATAGCAGCACCGAAGCATTTGAAATGAATTTGGTCCATGGAAACTCCATTACATAGGCCAACCAAGCCTCTAGGCTCTAACCTCAACTCTTTTAGCTCAAAAGAGAAGAGATTCCATGGTATGAAGGAGGCTGGGGGGAAACCATGCTCCTTGAAACTTCACTCCAAAAACGAAGTGTTGGATTATCCTCTTCCACATTTTAAAAAAGAAGGGCGAGGGGTACAAAGTTAAGCTTAATTAAACCTGATAAAATGGCTGACTAGAACCACGAGCTAACTTTTCAACCTGTGCTGTTTCCATCCATGAACTTGACTCACAGCATATTGGATCCATTCCACAAACCACAGCTTGATAGCCTAAGTTCATAATATACCTTTCAGTAGCAATAAGATAATTTAGATAGGCAAATAAGTGCAAAATGTAAAAGCAACCAGTAGAGTTAGGATTCTTCCATGAGGAAATTCTGCTGGCACATAGCAAAGGAGAACACATCTATGGAAATTATAGTTATTTGACCAATATGGAAATTAGGAACTACTAAATATTAGAGAAAGAAAAGCCAGCAAGCAGCTTTGGAAGTTTGTTACAGGGCCAAGATCCAGACTCTCACGAGTCATGGAAACATAAACATCAGTGAAGTATGAATTGTTAACACATCGCAACAGGATAAACAACTCCTAATTTTTAGTACTTGCACTTTAATTCTTCTTATCTACATTTGTTGAGAGACTCTATAAGGCTGTAGAATTCATGGGCTTTTTACAGAGTCCAGAATCATAACATTCGGTTCTTCAGATATGCTCTCATGGCATGAATACATATCAATGGATTCTTTTTCTACATATTTAATTCAACGGCACCTCATACAGGAACTGAAAACAAATGAAAGATTGAAATGGGCATGCAGAAGCCGTGCTTACATACCAAAAGTTTTGTGCTTCACTTTCTGCCCTAAACGAAATGCATACTGTGCATTTTCATATACCAGAGCTTTTGCAGATGCAGCCAAAGATTCTGCTTCCAGTTCTGAAATTTGATCTCGTAATTCAGCTGCCACTGCATAATTCTCGTTCTCAATTGCATTCTGGAGGTCTGCACTGCAAGTAAAGAAGCAGAAACAGTTTACAGCACATTCTAGTTGAGCCAGTAAAATGCAACATAAGAAATCCAAAAAAAAAAAAGGGAAAGAAAAGAAAAGCCTGAAGGAAAATGTTAATCATTAGATATATTACACCTTTTCTAATATTATCTAATATAATTTTTTGGATTTGAGCCCAAGCAGAATAACATGGAAAAATTGTTGGACTCACCGCAGTCGTATGATACTTATAGCCTTATCTTGAGCTTCACTCTTTGAAGATGATCCTCTCTTCGCTTCCTGCTGCCTAATGACCTCACCTTCAACCTTTCAAGAAGCGAACTCATTCAGCATGCTGCAAATTCATTTGATAACTCTATTTACCAGCTAGCTTATTCTCCATGGACACTGATATTTATTGGTGTTAGGAAAAAGCATGCACAATTTCAGTGTAAGAAAATATAATCCAAAAGTCCCAGCAATGACTGAATAATATAAGATAAAATAAAAGTTGTATAAAACAAGAAGATTTTCTGCGAAAATTAACTAAGAACACAATTGAAAATCAATTATAATAGGCCTGGAGATGGAATGTAACCTCTGTAAGCTTGTTTCTAAGTTGTTGTGCAATGTCATACTGCTCCACATTCAAAGCATACTGCAAATTTCACAACATCCATCCAAAAAAAGCTTGTGAGCATTAAAAAACACCCAGAAACCAGGGGATAGAACAAAATGCTCCACTCTTTTATGAAAAATAAAAAATCTAAACAAAAAGACTGCCAGCAAACCTGAACTCGAGTGCCCAAATCTAACTGGAAAAAGAAAATCAGTATATCTTCATTCGCACTCTCACTACGTTCAGAGCTTGCGTCCAGCTCCTGCTCACCCCCTTTGTTGAACAGCCATCCTGCTTCAACCCTTAAATTTCTTCGTTTTAATGTGTTAGGGTTACCCATAAAGTGTAAACCTTGAAGGCAGTGACGCAAAGGGCATTGGCTATCAAACCCAGAAACGGCATGAGTTTTCCTCAGTAGGTTGGAATGCCTCCTCCACTGCGGTATGATCAATCCATAAACTCCACCGTTTACTGAAGCTGCTAGACAAGTTAACGACGCACCTTGCACCATTTTTTTGGCCAGGTAAAGAAATCCCTTATAGAGCGTAAACTAACCGTCCTCTATTTGCATCTGCGGTTCATTGAACAAAAATAATAACGGTTCTGGTTGGAGGAAAAAACTCACCGGAAAGACGCAGGGGAAGAAAATGGGCCAGTTTCCGCAAAGACCTGACCTCTCAAAAAATTCAGCAAGTGAAGATAGTGTGTGCTCCTCTGCGTCGAGGTATGCAGACGCGTGTAACCCTTGTGGTGGGGGCTTAATGTGTATATAATTAAATATCAGGATTATATTTCATATCTCATGCTTATATATATATATAATTTCACGGTTTTATATTACTTCGAAAACAATTTAGGTAACACGAATGGTGAAGATTTGTAAATATGTAGAATGGATGGTACAGTGGTACTCTTTTTTTTTTTCTTTTTTTTTTTGTAAGCGAAAAACAAAATAATAGCACATAAATGAGCTAGCCAGAAATGAGAAATTTTTTAACACACTTCCACAAATTTGGCCTCTTCTCACTTCTTGATATTTCTAAACGTGTTTCCATAGTTTTACTGGGAAACGATTCAAAAAGTTGACGCCATTTTACCAACTCGATAAAGGGCCATTCTTGGGTTTTGAAGATGATGCTTTGATGAAAAAAAACAAATTTAGGACTTTTGACTTCTTTACTCTATTTTATACTCTCATTTCATCAAAATAATAACAGCAATAATTCAGATCATTTCTAATATAATTCAATTTTTCACAAGTTATTTATGAAGAATAGCTTTGAATTCTGGCTTCAAATCATGTTATTCTTCAAAAACCATGCCAAGCATGCTCTACTTTACCTCTGAAAATACAACCACCTTACATTTTATTGATAATCTTCCAAAGATAAGACAGCGCACGAACTATCTTTTATTTCCATCCTCAAAAACAATCATTGCTCAACAAATAAAATAAACAAATGAGATGCTATTATACAAGTTTCAACACCAGATGCAACCCCAACTTTTTTTTCTTAAAAAAAAAACCCATACAATTTGTACATAGATAAGCATCAAATGCACCTTCAAAGGAGCACGATGGGAAGAGAATTGAAGAACCACATCCTGAATTGCAAAATCACGTGATGAAACTGTATCTCTAACGCCTACGGTCGATGATACACATATTTTGTTCTAGGGTCCACAATAAGACCCTTTCCTCCATTCACTTCTAAATCATGCCTGCATCCACCACATCATGTTAGTCAGGTTATTATCAGAAACTTCCCTTGTCCATTCCATCCTTGCCACTGTAGACCAAGATGAGGATATACAATTCGGGGATCACAAATAGATGGCAAGGTATTTGATCACAATTTAAGGAAACCCACTAAAGTTATGCTTGCAATTTCTTTGCATTTTGGGGGCAGTAGGTAAGCATCTACAGCACCAAAATGCTAAAAGCTAAAACATAAATAACCAGGTGAATAGACAAATTTCATTCCGATATATTTACCATAACTCCGATTGACGATCAAAGATAGATGAATAGAACTGTAAAAGAAGCAGAAAACTCAACTGGAAAACAAAGTCGGGGATGGTCAACTGCTCACGAGGAACATATCTGAACAGCTGCAGAAGCCGATCCACGTATACCACTTTCTTCCAGGTCTAGAGGTCAAGTTCAAGCAGTAAACTTACAAAATAGATTCAAATTTTACTAGAGAAAAACTCAAATAAAAATACATACCACATTATCAACAAATACTTGCAGAGCGAAAATTGTGGTCTTCAGGTGAAAATTCGGGTGAAGAACATATATTGCCTACACATTGGATGAGGAGCTCAAATGTACGAACATAAATATATACATTTAAGAAGTTAGATTACGTGTGCATTGCATACATGCAGATTTCGCTGGTGTTTCCGACCAAGTATTTGCTGTAATCTTCGCATCCATCCCATGTTTGGTTGACTGTTGGTCAAAGTGGCAATTATAAAATGAGGAAAGCTGATAAGTTTCAGGAAAATGAACTTCGCATAAAAATCATAGAAACTCAAATAAAGAACTTGAAAATCCTGATCTTTCCAAATCCCAAGCACATCTACGTGAGTAAAGGGCTGGTGACAAACAGTTACCATATCCCCCAGGGGGGGGGGGTGTAATGCTAAAGAATTCAGAACAAATGAGGGAAAAAAAATTCAAAATTGAGTAGAAATATCACTGCCAGAAGTTTCAATACTCACAATTGCAAAGAGGCTGCAGAGTGAAAATACACAATCGTATAAGGCTTCTGTATCAAGGGCTCAAATTCCTGAAATTTAACGACCAAGATAACATTAGTTCTAAACCAACAACCAGATAAATGAAACTTATTAAAGGATCAGAACAAGGATATCTGGAGAGGATGATCCAGGATCAAGAAGCTAATAAATGAGAATAATAAGCTAGATAAACAAATTACCTTAATCACATGAAGCACAAATCGCTCTAGATCAAGACATCGTAGCAAAAAATGCGCTCCCACAACAACCATCACAGGATGGCCCTCGCTATCTACCCCACCACGGTAACTAAAGTAGCAAGAAAATATCAAACTAAGTTTTAGGCAATCCAAGATTACTAAGCATTAATGAAAGTGACAAATACTGTACAATGAAGGAAACACAATTCGCACAAAAGGTTACATGGCCAGGTGGACAAATTCATGGTGAGAAGATCTGCAACAATATAATTAATAGACACAACCAATGAACGCCACACCAATTGTGTTGGTTCAACTGGAATAAAATTATGCAATGGAGAATCAGACTTTTAAACAAATGACCTTCAGAGAAAAGAATTACAATCTAAAGCAAATGCAAATAAAGATATATAAATGCTTACACAATTTTCATTTCTGCAATTTCAGAAAGATTAAGAGAATTTGCTTTAGCTAGGTATCTTGAATGAAGAGAATATTCTTCAGCAGCAGACAATGGAGGGCCTCCAAGATCGCCGAATCCAAGCATTTTGGCACAATTCCATCCACTCTGTGCTTGTGCACTCTTTTCCCATTGCTCCTTACGTCTCTGATCTGGATCCTTAATCAAGGACATGAAGGCAGGATCCAAATACGAATCCAAGTACGATGAATTCCTGTAAAATGGAGCAACATTGATCAAATGAGCGTGTCTGTGAATGACATTTTCAAAGAACCACCACTTGAGATTACTCTTCATGAATGAGTATATTCTTTTTGAGGGGATCCTGAGAATTAGCCATTATACTTTCATTCCCAATTAAACACAAATATTCAAAATTTACAAATAATAAGAAATAAAGTGTAGTGATCTAAACTGAAAAGCGACCATCTTAAACAAGAAAAAGAAGACAACACAGACAAGAATGTTTAATTTTGTATTGCAATTAAGTCAACTAACCTTCGTACCAAGCCAACATCACTGACAGGAAGGTCAGCAGGGGGTTGGGGAGGTCTCGGAATATTTTTCTTGGGCAAAGGCTTTATTCTGATTTTGCGTTCATCTATTATCGTCTCACCATTCTCGTCCCCAACATCAGCAGGAAGTTTTGACATGGCCACCTCTTCTTCATGTTTATCTCGAGGAAAGTACAGTGGAAGTAATCTACAATGGAAAATGGAAAAGGGAATAATGACCACATCTGATGGAATCCTTACAAAATAGTGGATGGAATGGAAAAAAAATAACTGATGTGAAATGTCACGATTGAGGCATGGTCATTTTGTTTAAAGAAATGACAGAATGTCCATCTTGCACTAGCTAGTTTCGGCTAAGGCTCATTCAGTTGGATTGGACGCTTTTTGCATCTCTAAGGCAACAGAATGGAACTACAATATAGAAGTACCTTTTATATATTTCAGTATCAGTTGATGTGGTAGTACAAAAAACAACAGCTGTAATCTTATCTTTCTGCTTCTCAAGAAAACGCCGGACAGTCCCTGAACAAAACCAAACACAATCAATTAGATGACAGCAAATCACATAAGAAACATTTAGCTATCCAAACACAGACATCATCAGAAATAAAAATTCCTCACTTATAGCCACATGAGCAGCTGGTTCACGTGGATAGTTTTTAGACTCTGTATATATGCACCCCATAGCGATGCTGCATTGTATTTCAAGTAAAAATTAGCTCCATGTTTTTGAAAATCAAAGGAGCACAATAAATGAACAAAATACCAGAAAATAATGGAGGAACAACCTTTGAAGCCCATTCTCAATGAGAAGCTCAAGGCAAGAGCGATAGCAGTGACTCAAAGCGTTCTCTGCAGCAGTATGATATTTCACTGCATACTTAGGACCAACAGTATGGATAATTCTCCTAGCATAATATTAAGTAAAACATTAGCCCGAGAAAAAAAAAAAGAATTAAAGCTACCAGAAAGAAAACCTGATGTAATGCAACAAATAATTTGAGAGAAATTGCACCTAGCAAACAAAACATCGAGGACAAAAAAGGGAAAGTAAATTAAGGAAAATATAAGTTGATGTGCAAGGAGTGAAATATGTAAGGTATGGAAGACATGAGTCATCGAGCATGGCTTTTGAAGGATGAACACAAGATTAGACAGACAAGAATCAAGTCATCAAGCATGGATTTTTTGTGATATAATGCAAAAACAAATTAATGCTTCATTATCAACAAGTAGAACATGCCAGCATCCATACCTAACTGGAAGGTCATATCCATTAGTAACTTTTGCCATCCCTGTCCGACATCCACCCTGACACGCAAATGCATATCAAGTTAGTCCCACACTCGTATTTTCTTATCTCCATAAAAATCACCTAACAATCAAACAAGCTAACTTTAGCAACTACAAAAGCTTTGAACATGTCTAAATTCGTCTCAGAATATGAATAACAGATTTTGTGCAGCGAAATTCGCATCACTTTTATCAACTATCTCCGCATGATAAAACAGTACATATATATATGGTACATGAATCGTTAAAAATCCCCGTAAATAATGCTAAAAAATGAAATATAACCTCCATATCAAAGGAAAATATTCAAATATTAGCAGCCAGCAAACAATCGATAGCATACCAGTGTCATGCATTCTTCTGCAAGACCAGGTCCAGCTGCTGCATGCAGACCAGGACTGCTGTGTGCCTCATCCAGATTCTATAAACCATCAATTAGAATCATATTAGAGATAATATAAGTGAGTTGCTGGTTCCTTTTATTGGTGTTCATATCCGTGAAAAAACTTAATGCAATTAAGAAAAAAAAGATTTGAAATGCTACAGCAATGCAATTTACTAAGGATCTTCACACTAGAGCACACGAATTAGCGATGGATGCACTGAGATGAGATGATGAGTTGGCTTGGTGCTCACCTTGAGTTGAGAGACAACCAACTATTCTTGACATCGTCAGCAGAACATATAGCTCATATATCAAGTGTGTCCACAGAGGACAAGGATAAAACAATCATGGTACTTTAATGTCTCATATTATATCAGGTTCAATAAAAGCTTTAAAGATTTTCCATGGTCCAAAATGGGAAAGTTCACATTCCTTAAAGTCTGAATATGAGCCCAACAACCCAAGCACAGAACAAAAACTTTCAGATTGCAGGTTCTAAGATTCAGATTTTATTGTAGAATACGTGGAAACCATTGGTTTATAGTCTCATGTTATATTAGGGTTCACCGAAAACCAAACTCCACTACCATATAGCTATCCAGACCAGTTGCAAAAGTAGCAAAAGGTTTCTTCAAATGTTTCACTTTCTAACTACAGATGTCAAATCTAGATAACCATAGATCACTTTGGCACAAAAGGTAAAAAGGCAACAATCATCTGTTCCAAAGATAGCACTGCTCAAGCAGTTCAACCAAAAAAAGGGGAGTACGCAACACTCACCTCATTTGTAGAATTCACAACAGCATCCACCTCAAGATTCCAAGGGTGTCCCCTCCATAAATATATCTTCGAGTTGATCTCATGATCAACTGGAAACCTCGATACCATCCCATAACTACTACTTTCCCCCTCAGGATGAGCCGTTAAAGGATCAGGGAAATATGAATTTGTAAATGAAGGGTCTTCGTTATCATAACTGAACGAAGATCTACTCTCTGCATCACTCCATCGTGGAACTTGATCCAAAGTCACAACTGAATCCCCGTTATCAGTAGGCGACCCACCTCGGGTTGTTACAGCTGTAGGCACACGCTGGTACATTTTCTGTAGCAACCAATTAAAATTTCAGCTCCTGAAGTTGTTGGGATGATTAACCCAACAACCACCCACTTGAAATTTTTTAACACAAAATCACACTAATCAAATAATTTTCCTGAAACAGAAAAACACCATATCAAACTCAAAATCCAAATCAT